>Ga0209343_10006326_pt1 | contig 14163 bp, 10 predicted proteins | sample RifCSPlowO2_02_FD_184026 | JGI IMG/M metagenome (GOLD analysis project Ga0209343, IMG submission 184026) | Groundwater microbial communities from Rifle, Colorado - Rifle CSP2_plank lowO2_0.2 (SPAdes) (version 2) | ecosystem: Environmental > Aquatic > Deep subsurface > Groundwater | place... | reverse complement strand
AGTGGAAACTCTCGAACGCGTTGTCGCGTCCATGGGCCGCGCGGCCCAGGAAGCGGGCGTCGAGTTCGCAACGGGCGACACCAAGGTCGTGGACAAAGGGAAGGGCGACGGAATCTATATCAACACGGCGGGAATCGGAACGATCGAGCACTCCCTTGTCATCGGTCCCGGCCAGGTTCGCCCTGGAGACGTCTTGATTCTGAGCGGGGATATCGGGCGGCACGGAATCGCCATCATGGCCGTGCGCGAAGGCCTGTCCTTTGAGACTCAAATTGAAAGCGACTGCGCGCCGCTGGCAGAGTTGGTCCTGCAGATGATCGAATCAGGAATCCATTTTCACTGTCTTCGCGATCTGACCCGGGGCGGACTGGCCACTTCGCTCGTCGAGATTGCTGAGGCCTGCCCCTGCGACATCGCCATCGAGGAAAAGTGCATCGCGGTACGCGAAGACGTGCAAGGCGCGTGCGAAATCCTGGGGCTCGATCCGCTCTACGTTGCCAACGAAGGGCGGTTTGTGGCCTTTGTGCCCCCGTCTGAAGCCGAAGCCGCGCTGCAGCTCTTGCGCTCTCATCCTCTCGGCACGGCCGCTAACATCATAGGTAGAGTCCTCGAGGGCAGTTCGGGCATGGTCACCCTCAAGAGCAAAATCGGAACGAGCCGCATCGTGGACATGCTGAGCGGCGAGCAACTTCCCCGTATCTGCTGACCGGCGACTTCTCCGTTCTTGACAAAGGAAGACAAGAATGCTAGGCTATCCAAGGTCACCAAGGGCCAGCTGGATGCCTGTCCCAGCAGTCCCGCAACATTTAAATATCAAGGGACGAACCCAGAATGTTGTTGAAAACAAAGGAGAGGTGAAAAGTCACCCCCAGGCAACAGCGGCCGCCAGTCGCCAGGGGCATACGTTTTAATTCAGCTTTGGTGCATGGCGGCAGATTTGGAATAGCGCGGGAGGAAAAGCATCATGAGCCCCGCTACCACCGTTGTCCCCGCGAGGATGGAGAGCAACGTCTGGTAAGAACCCGTCACGTCAAAAGCGCGGCCCAGGATGACGGGTCCGATCGCACCCGCAATGGCGTAGAAAGTCCAGGTGAAACCGTAAAGGGTGGAGAATGATCGCAGGCCATAATAGCGTGTCAGGAGGTAGGGCGTAATGTCCGCTTCCCCGCCCATCCCGAATCCGACCAAGGCCGCCGCCAGGCAGGCCGCGGGGAACGTCTTGAGCCCGGAGAGCAAGAAGATACCCGCCGAAGCCAGCATCAGCAACCCGAAAGCGATACGTGGCCCGCTGAAGCGGTCAAGCAGGTATCCCACACCAAGCCGGCCGGCCAGACTGGCGAAGCCGAGGAACGAGGCGCTGAGCGCGGCTTCCCTGGCGCTGATGCCCCTGTCTGTCAATAAGGCGACCAAGTGCGTCAGCGCGCCATTGAGGCTGATGGAACTCAGGAACAGCGTTGCCACAATGATCCAGAACGGCAGCGAGCGCAGCCCCCGCTGCCACGTGACACCGCTCAAGACAGGCGCATCCGTTTGTGGCCGGTCGCGTTCGCGCTCGCGGACGTAGCGCGCCGTGAGCGGCAACGCCAGGACCAAAACCATGACGCCGAGTGCCAAATATGCAGCGCGCCAACCTGGACCGCTGATGAGGGTCTGGGCCACGAAGGGAAGAACGATCGAGCCAATCCCCGTACCGGCCATGACGAGAGCCAGGGCCATGCCCAGTCGCCGAAAGAACCACGTGGAAACGGCGCGCGAATAGCCCATCTGGGTGGTCGCGTTCCCCACCAAGCCGATGAGAAGACAAACCGCATAGAATTGCCAGGGACTTGGCTGCAAAAAGGCCAGAGAAGCCATCGCACAGCCAAAGATCGCGGCACAAGGCAAAATGATTCGTCTCGCGCCAAACCGGTCCAGCCAGCTTCCCAGAAAAGGAGAACTGATCGCCACCATCACCGCCGCGATGCCAAAACCGCGGGAGATGACTTCCCGGCCCCAGCCGAACTCCGCCGCGAGCGGCTTGACGAAGACGCTGAAGGTATAGACAAACAGCGACCCGAAGCCCACCATCACGCCGATGCTGGAGGCCAGGACGACACGCCAGCCGAAATAGGCCCGGTCGGATTCGTCAACTTGATTTAGCAGTTTGATATTCTCAGGTGTGACCATTCATGATGACCCTGTCACCGCCTGGGTCGATCGCTCCTATTTGTCCGAACTCTTCTCTGAGATGATGCCTACAAAGAACTCTTGGCAAAGGAGGGCGACCAGGGAACTGGGTCGACCAGTTCCATCTCATCCAGCCCCACCAGCTTGAATCCGCGCGAGATCAGGCCGTCGATGAGCGGGGGCAATGCCGTAATCATGGGCAGCGGCCGCATCAGGCGTTCGCCATCGTTTTCGGTCTCGGAGCCGTCGTGAAGATCGATGATCGAGCCCCCCTGGAGGTCTTTCGACTCGAGGCACCGCCGGACGATTTCGTCCGCCTCCGTCAGAGACCAGTCTGCAGGATTGACATCCGAATCGACAATCCTGGTTTCAGGGGACTGCGCCACAGCCGAGTGCGCGCAGAGATGGTAGTGAAAGTAATGCGCGCGCAGAAAATTGGTGGGCCGGCCCGTCACGTTGGCCAGGACCGCTTCCGCGCGGTCGTAGTCTCCGAGGGCGGGATCGTGAAGGTAGCTATGATTGCCGATGACGTGTCCGCCGCGCACCATGCGCTCGAACGCCTGGGGCCAGCGCTCCGCCCACTTGCCAATGACAAAGAATGTGCCGCGCACTTTGTAAGAGGCCAGAATATCCAGAACCTGATCCGTGCGAGGCGGGTTCGGGCCGTCGTCGAAAGTCAACGCGACTTTGGACTGATCGCGGCGGCCGTGTTTATAGATCTGAATTGACATGCTTACATCTCCTTTGGGTCGATTGAATCCTATTTGCTTTGAGTTTCTGCGATCTCTTCAGCTCGGGCGCAACGAACGCGTCGCCCTGGCCCGACAGTCACCAGCATTTGTTGCTGGTCGCAGACCTCCTGCGCAAAAGTACACCGCCGCACGAGCCGACAACCCCCATAGCCGGGTGGAAGCTTTGACAGTTCGCCGCGCAGCCGCCACCTGCTTTCACGGGCCAGATGCATGTAAGAAGCGGCCAGGAGCGCTTGCGTGTACGGATGTTGAGGCCGATCGAGAACGTCCGCTGCCGGGCCTTCTTCCACCACTTGGCCCAGATACATGATCACGACATAGTGGGCCAGCTTCCGAATGACATGAAAATCGTGGGACACAAGAACGTATCCCAGACCCAGTTCCGCCTGTAGGCTCAGGAGTAGATCGATAATTTGCCGGCAGCCGGAGGCATCGAGGGCCGAGGTCGGCTCATCAAGAAAGACGACGCGAGGCCGCGTGGCCAGCGCGCGGGCAATGCTGGCCTTCTGCAATTGGCCGGCACTCATTTCCGACGGGTAGTGTTTGAGAAGGGCGGAGTCGAGGCGCATCTGTTCCAGCAGACTCGCGGCGGCGGCGAATTTGCGAGTCGCGGTCGCGAGGTCATTCCGCAAGCGCATCGCGTCGGCAATGCTCCCCCCCACTGTCAACATCGGATTGAAAGAAGCAAGAGGATTCTGGAACACCATCTGAACGGATCGCCGGAAATCCCGCCAATGAGAACCCCCGAACCTATCCATCCGCCGACCGTCATACCGGATTTCTCCCTCATCGGGCTTCACCAGGCCGAGGAGCATACCTCCCAGAGTGGACTTGCCGCAACCGCTCTCCCCGGCAATGGCCAACGTCTTCCCTTCCCAAGCCTGGACACTCACTCCTTCAACCGCCAGAACGGAAGCGTAACTCGCCCATGTGGTTCCGATTTCGAAGGATTTGCACACGTTCACAGCCTCCAAAACCGGGGCTGCCTCCTGTGCTCTATCGTTACCATTCATGCGAGTCATTCTATCCTAAGGCCGTTCCAACTTTTTGCGACTAAATCGAGCTTTCCCCGCTGCAAGTCGGTGCAATCATGGGCAGGTGTGCGGAAAATGTCGCTTCAATAAGTTGGAACGGCCCTAGGCTGTACTGGACGGCTCTTGCAGGGTAAGCTCGGCATCTTCCAGCAACTGTTTGGTATACGAGTGCGCAGGACTCCCGAGGATTTTCCGCGTTGAACCCGCTTCCACGATTTCTCCAGCCCGCATAACTGCGATCTCCGGGCAAACAGCGCTCACCAGCCGGATGTCACGCGAGATGAGCAGCATCGACATTTCGCGCTTCCGAACCTGATCGACAAGGACATCCAGTACCTGCGCCTGAATGGTGGCGTCCAGCGTGCTGGTGGGGTCATCCGCAATCAGCAGCCGCGGCGAGCAGATTAACGCCATGGCCAGCATCACTCGCTGGGCCATCCCGCCGCTCAACTGGTGCGGGTACATCCGTGCGGTACGCTCCGGATCAGAAAGGCCGAGGGATGCGAATATTTCGATCGCTCTCAATAGCGCATCCTTTGCGGTCGCTTTGTGGTGCTGGCGGTAAACGTCCGAAACCTGTTCACCCGCCGTGAAGAGCGGATTGAGCGCCGTTAGTGCGTTTTGGAACACCACGCTCAAGCTTCCGCCACGGAGCACGTCCATTTCTTCGACGCTCGCCTGCAGCAGATCCCGCCCCTGATAGAAGATGCGCCCCGCACGGACCGTCGCCGCAGGAGGAAGTAATCGCAGGATGGAGAGAGCCAGAATCGATTTTCCGCAACCGCTTTCCCCCACGAGCCCCAACCACTTTCCGGGTCTTACGGACAGCGTCGCGTTGCGAACCACCGGCAAGGTGCCGGACTTGGCCTCCAGTTCCACCGTCAGATTTTCGACTGCCAAGATCGGTTGTGAATCCATGGATTAAGCGACCCAAAACCCCTTCAGACGCCGCCCGAAACCATTGAGCGCGTACGAGGCGACAAACGCGGCCATCCCCGGAAAGAACGCGGGCCACCACTTCCCGAAGATCACGTATCCCGCCCCGAGGTTGATCATGGAGCCCCATTCCGCCTCCGGGACCTGCACTCCCAGACCGATAAAGCTCAGCCCCGCGATCATCTGGATGGCATAGGCGATACTCAGCGAGAACTGAGAAAAGATGGGCACCAGTGTGTTGGGCAGAATGTGCTTGATCACCAGGCTCAGAGTGGAATGACCTGAGCACCGGGCGGCGAGCACGAATTCGCTTTCGCGCAGCGGTAGAGCCGAACTGCGCACCATTCGCAAATAGACCGGCACGTTGAAGAAGCCGAGCACCAGGACCAGATTCTGGACGCTGCTCCCCACGGCGGCGAAAACAGTCATGGCGAACAGGATCTGCGGGAACGCCTGCATGATTTCGGTCAGGCGCATCAGCACGCCGTCCATCCATCCGCGCGTGTAGCCTGCCAGGGCGCCGAGCGGCGCGCCGACGAGAATCCCCAGGACGACCGAAGCCACGGCGACGCTCAGGTCGATTCGCGTCGCGTAGAGCACGCGGGTAAAGACGTCCATCCCTAGTGGATCGGTTCCAAACCAGTGCGCGGCGCTGGGAGATTGAAGCCTTGAGCCTGGAAAGGGCGTGATGGGGTCGTAAGGCGTCAACACTGGCGCTAAAAGCGCAGAGCCGATGAGGACAGCCAGGACGATGGCGGAAGGTGAGATGAGTAAGCTGCGCACCCGTTGCCAACGGAAGTGCCCCGCCGAACTACTGGAAATCGTCATGCCTTCTTTTCCCTGCCCGCTCAAAGCACCCGAAGGCGCGGGTCAATCATAAAATGCAACACATCGGCAATAAGATAAGCGCCTGCATAAAACACTGCGCTGATCAAGACCACCGCGATGATCGGTTCATAATCGAAATGATTCATAGCCGTCACGGCATAGAGCCCCAGTCCCGGCCACGAAAACACGGTCTCAACCAGGACAGTCCCGCTCATGAGGAACCCCATCGTCATGGCGAGAACCGTCGTCACCGGCACAAGAGCATTCTTCAAGGCGTATCGGAAATACACCGTCCTCCGGTCAACCCCGTAGGCGAGGGGCGTGCGGATATAGTCGCTGGTCAGAATCTGGATGAGCGTGTCGCGCGTGATCTTGATGGTGGCGGGAGCCGCTCCTGCGGCAAGCGTGAGCCCCGGCAAAATGAGGTGCCAGAGGGCGGAAATGAAGCTACGGAAGCTGCCAGCCAGGAGCGAATCCACCAGCAGCAGCCCTGTGAATGCCGGGGGGGCTTGGCCCGGGTCGTCCAAACGCCCGAGAGGCGGAGGGAAGGCCGGTAGAAGGAAGAACAGAAAGAAGATGAGCAACAAGCCGAACCAGAAATTAGGAACGCTGGCTCCCAGTTGCGCGATGGCTTGCACAGAATGATCCCACCAGCTTCCGCGCCTGACCGCCGCCAAAATTCCCAGCGGGATGCCCACCAGAATGATTAGCGCCATGGCGAACAGAACTAGTTCGAGCGTGGCAGGAAGCCGCAAGGCGATGTCATCAACCACAGGCCGGAACGTATACCGCGAAATCCCCAGGTCACCGTGCAGGACGCTCCACAGGTAGCCCAGATACTGTTCGTGCAGGGGCCGATGGAGCCCCATACGCTGGATCATGTTGTCCATAATTTCGGGACTCTGCTGGTGACCCACCAGCAGATACACGGGATTCCCCAGTACTCGCGTGACCAGGAATGTCACGGAGGAGATTCCGAACAGGACGAGGAGAACGGCGCCCAGCCGTTTGAGCAGGTACCATGCTGTCCGTTGAATGATTCCGCGCATTGCCACCCTAAATCTTTCGTTAAGCCATCGATGTTACCGCTGTCTCAGCGGCGCGTACCAAACCAGCTTATCCGGCAAATGGACATACCCTTCAATATCGTCGCGCATAGCAAGGTTGAAGTTCGGCTCCGCAAGATAAAGGACCGGGGCATCCGCGATGATCAACTTCTGCACTTCCCGGGTCAACTGGCGTTTCTGCTCCATGTCCTCCGGCCGCCAGCGGAGGTTGATCTCGTCGAACACCCGATCCGCTTCCGGATTGCTGTAGGCCATCCAGTTGAGAATTGCGTTGCTATGGTAATGAAACGCACCCATGTAGCCCGGATCATCCACGTAAAGGAGCAATTCTCGAAGCCAGGCTTGATGCGTGTGACGGTCGAGGCGCTCGGCAAAAACCGCGGCGGTTTGAGGGTCAATCTGCATGGTAACGCCGATGTTCCGAAGGCTGCTTTGGAGGACGACGGCCAGTTCCATCGCCGTGGGATCGCCGGACGATAATGCCAGTGTGAAGCCAAAGCCCTCGGGGAGTCCTGCCTGCGCGAGCAGTTCCCGGGCCTTGCTGTAATCCGTTTTGTAAGGCCAAAGTGAGCCGTCGTGGAACTGTCCTTTGACCGGAACCGGTCCCTCGGGTTTGAGGGAATGCCCGTTGAAAACATCCCTGAGGATCGCGTCGTAAGGGACCGCGTAGGCCAGAGCCTGCCGAACGAGCTTGTTGGTGAAGGGCGGCTGGGTGTTGGTCAACCCCACCAGGTATTGTGTCCGAGTGGGCACGGACGTGATTCTGACGCCTGGAACGTCGCGCAAGTTCTCAATCTCGAGCGTGCCCAGCTGTTCTGCTATATCCACCGCGCCGCGCGCGAGCAATAGCGCCCGGCCCGCCGAGGAAGGGACAATGTACAGGCGAACCTTTTGGAAATACGGGGGGCCGGCCCAGTAGTGTGGGTTGGCCTCGAGTGTCATCTCGACGCCGGGGATCCACCTTGAGACATAGTATTCCCCGCTCGCGGCATCGTTCCGGGCAGCCCAGCGAGTGCTCCACGGATCGTCTTCTGTCGCATGCCGAGTGAGAACGGCTTTTTCCACTGGAGCCTGCGACTGGTCGCGAAACAGAAAGAAGAAGAACGGGTTCGGCTTTTTGAACCGAAGCGTCACTTCATACTCGCCGGTCTTTTGCCAATCCTCGATGTCCGCGGTCGCAATGTTAAACCAGGTTCCAGCCTTCAAAGCCTTCGCCCGTTCAAACCAGTAGATGAAATCGTCCGCCGTGACCGGGTTTCCGGTTTTTGCGAACCGCGCGTCGCGCCGCAGGTTCAGGACAATCGTTTTCTCATCCGCGGAGGTCTGCCACGCCTCGACGGCGTCGCCTCGGATCTGGTGTGTGTTGTAAAGACGGTAGCCTTGGGTAGTGTCTTCGTATCCGTAGGAGAAGAACTGGTCGTGAATATTGAAGTTGACCTCATTCGAAATCTGGAAATGGGAGAACGGCGGGTCGACGGTTTCAACATCATCCGGAATGGCGATCCTCAGAACGCGGTCCTCACTTCCGGACTCCGGCGCTGAAGGCCAAACTGCAAGCAACACCAAGCACAGCAGTCCAACTGCGACTGCTGTCACAAATCCCTTACTTGGCGCCCATAGCCGGTGTGACAAACCTCCACTCCTTGAACTTTTCTTGGTCCACTAACATGCATTGCCCCGACTCACTCGGGGCAGGGATTTCAGTGCCTCTTCGGTGTGGGGTGGCCCTCGATCTTGTCGATGGCCTCATCCGCAATGTACGTCATTCGATGATGCCGGAATTTCTTGAGGGCGGGAATCGCCTGCTCTGCCGCCGGCCCAATCTCCCCCAGGGCATAGCAGATATTCCCTGCCACCTGAACATCGTCCCCAGGAATTTCAGGATCGGTCAATGTCAATAGGGCCTCCTGCAACGCCGGGAGGGCAGGGGAGGCGGGGGGGCCGAGGGCGCCGTAGGGCTTGAGGCGTGCAAATTCCAGCGGGTCGAGTGGGCCCGTCGCTCCCTGCTGCGCCTGTGCCGCGGCGGGCGCCGCGAGAAGCAGGCCCATCAAGAAAACTTTCATTCCGATCCTCCACCCGGTGAGTTGATGCAGGAAGTCGATGGAAAATTACCAAGCAGGGGCGAGTCCGTCAAATGAATTCAAGGTAGGGAGGCAATTCGCCGAAACCGGAAGGAGTCTATTGCACGATGCGTGGGCTTGGTGTATGTTTATGTCGGGCATTAATATACTGTCAACGAGCGTACGCGCGGACCCTTGTTCCAACTGAATGCGAGTCCCGAATCCGGCATTAACCCACGTCATTCGGCCAGGAGGAACAGATTTGCATAAGCAGCAGCTTCCGTATTTTGTTCTTTCTCTCGTTCTCGCCATATCGCTGATTTCGGGCAGCCAGGGCGCGGCTGAGACCAAGCCCTCTCCGAAGCGCATCGATTTCAACCGATCGATCCGGCCGATCTTCTCGGATACCTGTTTTGCCTGTCACGGACCGGATGCGCAGGCCCGAATGGCCGATCTTCGTCTAGACACGAAGGACGGTGGGGCGTTCGACGAGCGCGATGGCCACCGGCTGGTTGTTCCGGGCGACAGCGCCAAAAGCCGCCTGTTTCAACGCATCAGCAGCAAGGACGACGCCGAACGGATGCCGCCTGTAACCTCCGGCCTCAAGCTGACCGAGCAGCAGATCGAGCTCATCAAGCAGTGGATTGACGAGGGCGCGCATTGGGAATCGCACTGGGCGTTTGAGCCTCCGCAGCGACCGGCAGTCCCTGAGGTGAAGCAGCGAGAGTGGATTCGCAACTCTATCGACGGCTTTGTTTTGGCGCGACTGGAACAAGAAGGCCTCAAACCCGCGCATGAAGCCGACAAAGTTACTCTGCTGCGCCGAGTCACGCTCGACCTTACCGGCTTGCCGCCCACGCCGCGGGAAGTGGATTCATTCTTGGCCGATTCGTCGTCCGATGCCTACGAAAAAAGAGTTGACCAGTTGCTCGCCTCACCGCATTACGGCGAGCACATGGCCTTGTTCTGGCTGGACCTCGCTCGCTACTCCGACACGCACGGCTACCACATTGACAGCCATCGCGACATGTGGCCGTGGCGCGACTGGGTGATCCGGGCCTTCAACCGCAACATGCCGTTTGACGAGTTTGCCATCGAGCAGATTGCGGGCGACCTGCTGCCCAACCCGACCCTCGACCAACAAGTGGCGACCGGATTCAACCGCAATCATATGATCAACTACGAGGGCGGGGCGATTCCCGAAGAGTACCAGAACGAGTACGTCGTGGACCGGGTGGAGACGACTTCCACGGCGTTTATGGCGCTCACCATGGGGTGCGCCCGATGCCACGACCATAAATACGATCCCATCAGCCAGAAGGATTTCTATCGCTTTTACGCCTTCTTCAATAATATTCCCGAGAAGGGCCTGGACGGCTTTTACGGAAACGCGGATCCGGTCATTCAACTGCCCACGGAAGAACAAGCTCGAAGGCAACAAGACTTGACGGCACGAATCGATCGCGTCAAGGCCGCCATGCCCGAGCAGGAAGTCAAGGCTTCCGAGGACGCCTGGACCAAGACGGCGCTCGAAACCATCCCTAGGCCTGAAAACGACGGCTTGGTGGCTCATTATGAGTTCGACAACCACCTGGCAGACACCTCGGGCGGGCATCGCCACGGTACGACCGTGCGCGGCGAAGTGACCTTTGGAATGGGTCAAGTCTCAAAAGCTGGGGAGTTCAATGGAGAGACAGACCTTGTTCTGGGTGATGTCGGCGACTTTGACCGCGATCAGCCTTTCTCGATTGCCACCTGGATCAATCAGGGCGGAGGACTGGAGCACGTGGCCCGCTCCATTATTCAAAAGATGGATGCCACCCCCGCGCGGACCGGGTACGAACTGGCCTATGACCAAGCCCAGAGTGTGGGCAATCTGAGCCGAGGTTCACACTGGTATGTTCGCTTGGTTCACCAATGGCCGGACAACGCCATCGAAATCAGGACCAAGAAGCGCATTCCGCAAGACTTCTACGATCCCGGCTGGCGTCATCTGGTGTTGAACTACGACGGCAGCGGAAAGGCCTCCGGGCTGCGCGTATACGTGAACGGCAAGCTGGAGGAAATGGAAGTCCTGAAGGACAATTTAACGGGCTCCATCCGCAGTTCCGCCCCGCTCGAGATTGGGGGGAGCAAGGTTGGCAATCCCTTCAAGGGGAGTATGGACGACCTGCGGCTCTATCGCCGCCGGTTATCGGACCAGGAAATCGAACAACTGGCATTCCATGAACCGATACGGGCGCTGCTCGCCGTGCCATCCAAGGCGTGCGCGGACGCTGGTCCGGCCGCCGACGAGGATGACTCGGACAAAGACCCCCTCTATCTCCAGACGCTGGTGGACGACAAGATTTACAAAGCCAAAAACCAGTGCAAAGCGGAACGGACCAAACTGCGCGAATATTACTTGAAGTGGGCTGCGCCCGAGAACCTCAAGCAGTTAAGTGTGGAACTGAAGGTCTTGCAAAAGGAAAAGAAGGATCTGGAGAAAGCGATTCCAACCTCCATGGTCATGAAGGAAATGACCCGGCCGCGCGAGACTTTCATTCTCAAGCGCGGCGATTACCGCATGCGAACAGAGAAAGTGGCATCAGGCACGCCGAGCGTTCTGCCGACACTCCCCAAGGGAATGCCTCCTTCGCGCCTCGCACTGGCTCGCTGGTTGGTGAGCCCGGAGAATCCCCTGACGTCGCGCGTGACGGTGAATCGTTTCTGGCAGCTCTATTTCGGACTGGGTCTGGTGAAGACCGCGGAGAATTTTGGTTCGCAAGGCGAATCCCCCAGCAATCCGCAATTGCTCGACTGGCTGGCGACGGAATTCATCCGGACCGACTGGGACGTCAAGGCCATGCAAAAGCTGATTGTCACTTCCGCCACTTACCGACAATCTTCGGCGGCGAGTAAAGAGCTGATCGAGCGCGACCCGGAGAACCGCCTGCTGGCGCGCGGCCCGCGCTTCCGGTTGCCCGCGGAAGTCGTTCGCGACAACGTACTGGCGGTCAGCGGCCTGCTCAATCAGGCGATCGGCGGCAAGAGCGTTTATCCTTATCAGCCGCCCGGCCTGTGGGAGGAAATGGCGATCGGCGAAATCTTCACTGCGCAGAGCTACACGCCCAGCCACGGCCCGGACCTTTACCGGCGCAGCCTCTACACCTTCTGGAAACGGACGGTTCCGCCGCCCTCGCTTGCCACCTTCGACGCGCCCGACCGCGAGAAGTGTACGGCGCGACGATTGCTGACCAACACACCTCTCCAGGCGCTGGTTCTGATGAACGACCCGACCTACGTCGAGGCGGCCCGGGCGCTGGCCTCTCGGACGATCACGGAAGTTCATGGCAGCGCCGCCAAGAAGATTCAGCACGCCTTCCGGCTGGCCACGGCGCGTGAGCCGGATCAGATGGAAGTGAAGATTCTCGAACGGCAGGCGCGGCAGGAGCTATCCCGTTATCGGCGCGACCGAAAGGCTGCGGAGGAACTGATTCACGCCGGCGAATCTCCTGTGGACCCCAAATTAGATCCCAGCGAATTGGCCGCATGGACGATGGTCGCCAGCACGATTTTGAATCTGGATGAAACCATAACGAAAGAGTGACTTTATGGACATTCTACAGGATATGAAGTTGAGGATCACGCGACGGGTGTTCTTCTCCCGTGCCAGCGTCGGCATCGGCACGGCGGCGCTGGCCACGCTGGTCAACCCCAAAATACTCGCAGGGGCTGACGCCTTTGACCCCCAGACCGGCGGGCTCGTGGGGATTCCCCATTTTGCCCCCAAGGCGAAGCGTGTCATCTTCCTTCATCAGTCTGGCGCGCCGTCGCAGATTGAGCTCTATGACTACAAACCGAAGCTGGAAGACTTGCGGGGTACGGAACTGCCGGCCTCGGTGCGCATGGGACAACGCATCACGGGTATGACTTCGGGTCAAGACTCACTTCCCATCGCACCCTCCATATATAAATTTCACCAGTGCGGTCAAAACGGCACATGGATCAGCGATCTGCTGCCCCGCACCGGAGAGGTCATCGATGAGATCGCGCTGATCCGCACCATGTTCACGGAGGCGATCAATCACGATCCGGCCATCACTTTTATTCAGACCGGATTCCAGCAGCCCGGCCGTCCCAGCCTGGGATCGTGGGTGAGCTACGGGCTGGGCAGTGAAAATCAGAACCTGCCCGCCTTCGTGGTGCTCCTTTCCCAGGCAAATGGCTACAACGTCGATCAGCCTCTCTTCACACGCCTGTGGGGAAGCGGCTTCCTGCCCTCGCGATATCAGGGCGTGCGTTTCCGATCGAGCGGCGATGCGGTCCTTTATCTTGCCGATCCCGCGGGCGTCGACCGCACGACGCGGCGCCGGATGCTGGATTCTGTTGCACAGCTCAACCAACGGCGGCAAGTGGACTTCGGCGATCCCGAGATCGATACGCGCCTGGCTCAATACGAAATGGCCTACCGGATGCAGACTTCGGTGCCATCACTCATGGACCTGAAGGATGAGCCAGACCACGTCTTTGAGCTCTACGGGCCCGACTCGCGCAAAGCAGGGACTTACGCCGCCAACTGCCTGCTCGCCCGCCGGCTGGCGGAGCGGGGCGTGCGCTTTATCCAGCTTTATCACCGCGGCTGGGACCAGCACAATGACCTTCCCCGCGACATCGCGCTCCAAGCCAAGGGAACAGATCAAGGCTCGGCAGCGTTGATCCAGGATTTGAAGCAACGCGGCATGCTCGATGACACGCTGGTCATCTGGGGCGGCGAGTTCGGCCGAACCGTGTATTCCCAGGGCAAATTGACCCCGACCAATTACGGGCGCGATCACCACCCGCGCTGCTTCTCAATGTGGATGGCGGGCGGGGGAATCAAAAAGGGCGTGGTCATTGGCGAGACGGACGACTTCTGTTACAACATTGTCAAGGAGCCGGTGCACATCCACGATCTGCAGGCCACCATCCTGCACTGCCTGGGCGTTGATCACACGCGGCTGACCTACAAGTTCCAGGGTCGACACTTCCGCTTGACCGATATCGCAGGTGAAGTGATCAAAAACGCACTCGCGTAATTCCTGCGGAATTTCTGTAGTCCGAAGCAAGGGCCGGCAGTTCCAACCCGCAAGCCTATTGTCTGGCGTGATCCCTGAGCCGCTTGACCAGGGTGATGCGCGTGCCTTTACGCGATACGCGCACGCGGTCCATCAGGCGGCGCATCATAAAGAGGCCGCGCCCATGGGTTTCGAGAAGGCACTCGGCGCCCGTGGGATTGGGGACCTCGCCGGGGTCGTACCCGGACCCTTCATCGTCGATAACCAGCAGCATGCCTCGATCC
>Ga0209343_10006323_pt1 | contig 14165 bp, 12 predicted proteins | sample RifCSPlowO2_02_FD_184026 | JGI IMG/M metagenome (GOLD analysis project Ga0209343, IMG submission 184026) | Groundwater microbial communities from Rifle, Colorado - Rifle CSP2_plank lowO2_0.2 (SPAdes) (version 2) | ecosystem: Environmental > Aquatic > Deep subsurface > Groundwater | place... | reverse complement strand
TTCGCACGATCAAACCGCACTCTCAAAACCTGATGTTGCAGCGGCGCTACATGCCGCCTCGATCACAGAAAAGACCGCGAACTGTGGAAGTTGGGCTAGGGCCACTGGATTGGCGGCGTTTCACGCGCAGGTCGCAGCGGCGCCCGCCTAGAAGGACGGAGGGGTACTCATCCAAATGGCGATTGTGGTGCGGTTCGTGGGATTACGCCACCGATGGGGCAGTTGGCTGTCGAAGTAAATTGAATCCCCGGTGGCGAGTTCATTCCATACGCCACCGACTTCCACCGCAAGGTGCCCCTCCAATACGATCACGGCATCTTCGCCTTCATGCGAGAAGGGCGCCGGCCCGCTTTCGGCACCTGCGGGAGCACTGAGCCAGAGCATTGATGCGCGACGCCGCAAATCGGGTGTCAGCATCTCGTAGCGGATTTTCGATCCGGGAAACACGAGCCGCTTTCGCGCCGATTGCCGCACAACCGCTACAGGGGAGTCGCTCCCGGCGCCGGTTTTTGCGAACATTAGCGATCCGGCGGGTACGCTGAGGGCCTCGGCGATGCGCTTTAGGGAACTGAGCGATGGAGGCATACGGTTACGCTCGACCTGCGACAAGTAGCTTACGGACAGATTAGTTTTCCGCGCGACTTGCTCGAGCGTCAATTCGCGCTTACGGCGCGCATGCCTTATTGCGGCACCAAGTGAGCGTGGTGCGCCGGGACTAGCGTGCGCCAGCAACGCCACCGATTCCACGGGGTCATCCGGCTGCGGCACGTTCTTCGTGGTCGTTCTACGCATGCTTCCTTGAGGAACCAATTGCCCTAGGAAAGTTCCGTTCGCGAGCTATGCCTGAGCCGTTGCCTGAGACAGACGACCGAGGAATGCTTCCCTGACCTGATTGCCTTTGGTTAGCGTCAAGGATTTCTCTTCAAGAACAACCCGTCCCTCCCGCAGTACGTACGTACGATCGCTCAATCTGAGCGCCTCTGCAACATTCTGCTCGATGACCAACACAGTCACACCGTTATCGTTGACGCGCTTAATCGCCACAAAAACCTCATGGCGCATCGACGGCGAGAGGCCGATGAACGGTTCGTCAATAAGCAAAACGCTCGGGTTGCTCATGAGTCCGCGCGCAATCGCGCACATCTGCTGCTCGCCCCCCGACATCGAGTTTGCCATTTGTTTTTGTCGCTCGTGGAGCCGTGGAAACAGCGTGAACGCCCTGGAAAGCCCGTCTGCAATCTGCTCTCGCTGGGCGCCGGGACCGCAACCGAGTTGCAAATTCTCGAGGACCGTCATCTGCGGAAACAAGCGGTGGCGCTCGAGCACATGGGCCATGCCAAGGGCCATCATGCGGTGCGCGGGCAGAGGGTCAATTCGGTAGCCTTTGAGAAAGATCTCTCCGGAATCAAGCGGTAACAGACGTGAGATGCTGTTCATCAACGTACTCTTGCCGGATCCGTTGGGCCCCATTAACGCAACGATTTCTCCCTGGCGGATTCGGAGTGTCACATCCCATAGGACGCGGGTGCCCGAGTAGGACACGCACACCTGACGCACCTCCACCAAGTTACTCATCACCGCTTCCCAAATAGGCACGTACAACCTGCTCGTTGCTGGTTACGGCCTCCGCCGATCCTACCGCGATGACTTCCGCTAGATTCATCGCCACGACACGGTCGACAAGTCGGTGAACTGCCTCGATGTTGTGCTCGATGACAAGCAGCGTAAGCCCCTTGTCTCGTAATTCGTGCAGCAAGGCCACAAGCGAGTCGATCGCTCCGACATCGACACCACCAAACGGTTCGTCGAGAAGTAGCACACCCGGCTCGGTTGCTAGCGCACGCGCGATCTCCAAACGCTTCCTTTGCCCTGTACTGGCCCCGCTTGCAGAAACCTCGGCGCGGTCCGAAAGGCCGACTTGCGCGAGGCAGGCGGACGCTTTTTTGACGGCAATTCCCATGTTGCGAGTCTTGCTAAGCGCTGCAACGACCACGTTCTCTAGGAAAGTCATTGACCCGAAAAGACGCGAGGTCTGAAATGTCTTGACCATACCCCTGCGCGCGATGAACTCTGGCGCCCGGCCGCCGATTTCCGCGCCATCAAAGTAAATCGACCCACTGTCGGGCCGCAGGTAACCGGTAATGACGTTGAAAAGCGTGGTCTTGCCCGCGCCATTAGGACCAATCAAACCAAGTATCTCGCGCGGTCGAAGCTCAAGGCTGACCGCTTTCAACGCCCGCAGACCGCCGAAGCTAAGCGATGCCTGGCGGACCGAGAGTAACGGCTCTGCGTGAGTCACTTTGCCGCAATGCGGATTTCTACGCCCTCGCCGCCTTGGCGCCAGACGCGTTCGCCGATCTGCTTGATGAGTTCAAAGTTTGCAGGATCAATCTTCGCGAACACATTGACGGGCGCATCGCCGCGCCATTCGCGCACGATTTCTGGGCCATAGAACAGACCGATCGCCTCGAACCCCGTGTGGTCATACTGTTCGCCCCACTCGCAGAAGTAAATAATGTCGCCGAGACTGGCGCGGATGCTCTGTTGTTCGCGTGGCGGCTTTTTGGGCAGGTTAATCGGAACGAAAATCTCGCGTCCCGACCAGCGGGCCTGCAATACGGTTGCCTTGATAGGTAGGGCGGCCTGGATACACTCGATCGTCTTCTTTGCCTCGGAATCGACTGTCGCGGTCAGCGCGCCACCACGTTCAAACATGAACTCAAGTTTCATCAGGGGTTCCTTTGGTGCAAACCCCGAGCCGCGGTTCCGCCAGCGCGAAACCACGAGGACATCCCACGGAGCAGGCTCGCGAGACCATCGGGGCGATAAACTGACATAAGCATTATCAGAAAACCATAGATCAGTAGATCCACGTTACGCCCGCTTCCTGAGAAGTAGATCCGAGAGTATTCGGAAATCGGGATAAGAACGACTGCGCCCAGAATCGGGCCGATTAGTGTGCCGGCGCCACCGAGGATTGGGATGAGCGCAATCAGGACAGAGAGCGACAATGCGAGCACACTCGGAGGATCGATGAAGAGCACGTATTGGGCATAGAAAACTCCGCCCGCGCCGCAGATCGCTGCGCTCATTGCCATGGCTATGAGCTTGTACCTCAAAGGCGAGAAGCCCAGACTGCGGACCGCATCCTCATCATCGCGGATCGCTCGAAGCACCATCCCGATCTTGGACTGCTCGAGCCACCATACGAGGAGCGTTGTTGCGAAAAGGAGGGCAAACGCGATGTAATAGTAGCCGACCTTGATTCTATGAAACTGAAAGTTCCCGAAGCTCTCCTCAGCAATCGGAATTTGCAGCCCCAATGCGGCGCCGACCCAGTCCCAGGCGGAAAAAAGCAGGAAAACAGATTCGGCAACGACTAGGGTGGCGATTACGAAGTAATGCCCACGCAGTCTAAAACCGACGAACCCGAGTAGCACGCCCACCATGGTCGCGAGTGCCGCGCCCGCAAGCATACCGAACCAGGGACTGAGCCCTGTCCTCGTAAGAAGCATCGTTGAGCAGTAGGCACCGAGTCCAAACAGAACTCCGTGCCCTAGCGAAGTCTGCCCGGCATAACCACCCAATATGTTCCATGCGTGGCCGAGCGTCGCATAAAGGAAAATCACCGTAAAAAGGCGTAACTCAAATGGACGAGCGCCAAGCGCGAGAGGCAGGATACTCAGCGCGATAAGCAAGAGACCTAGCCCGATCAGGGGTGCGAACGGCGTCAATCCGCGCGCTGCGCTCATGAGCGTCCGGCGAAGCCGCGTGGATACAATAGGACCACGACAAGATAAAGCAAATACACCGGAATGTATTTGAGCTGTGCGTCGAAGAAAAATCCTGCGATCACCTGCAGAATACCGATGCACACGCCTGCTAGCAGCGCGCCATGGATAGAGCCGAATCCGCCCAGGGCAACCGCGACGTAGGCAAGAAGGACGAACAGCACGCCGACACGCGGGAAGATCGGGTAGAAGTTAGCCAACAGAGATCCAGCGACGCCGACGCAAGCACTTCCGATTCCCCATGCGAGCGCATACATGCGATCAACGTCGATGCCCAGCGTTGCCGCGGCCTGCCGATCCTGCGCTGCCGCGCGTAGCGATCGACCCGTACCAGTTCGGAAGACGAACCAGTAGAGTAGTGCCGTGCTGAGCGAAGCGCCTACCACCGACGCAATCTGCGGGACGGGCAACGTGAGCCCCCCGAGTATAAGCACGCCTGAGAGCCAACTTTGACGTACTGCATAGTAGTCGGCACCCCAAATGAACTGCGCGGCCGCCTGCATGAATACCATCAAACCGAACGTGGCGAAGATTTGGCTGTACATCGATCCGGCTATCACGCGCCGGATCAAAAGTCTGTAGACCATGACTCCAAATAGAAACATCCCGGCAGCCACGAACGGCAGTGTGACCAAGGGGTCAATGTGCCATGTCGCGTAGGCTATGTAAGTTGCGTACATGGAAAGCATGAGGAACTCCCCATGCGCGAAATTCACAACCCCCATCACGCCATAGATCAGCGTAAGTCCAATAGCGATGAGCGCGAATAGAAACCCCATGCCCAGCCCGCTGAGCGCGAGCTGGGCAAGGAGCGGTCCGGAAAGTTCGTAGGTCAATTAGGTCAGGCAAAGAACCTACTCAACGCCAGGTTGGTCGCGGCCAGACCATTTTTGCGTCTGCCTGATCGATCGGCCATACGAGGCGCGGCGACCCGTCGAGTGTCTGAACGAAGATGCCTTTCGTGCCTTGATTTTGTCCCTTTGCATCGAACTTTACGCCGTCCCACGGCATGATGAGCTGGCTCGGCTGGAGATCGGTTGCGGCAAGCGCCGCTCGGATCTTTCCTGGATCAGTCGAACCCGCTCGGTTGATGGCATCGGCGAGCACGATCGTCGCCGTAAAAGCACGCGCCGGGGTACCGTCCATATCCTTGCCGTAGCGTTCGCGGTAGAGCTTCGCAATCTGTGCAACCTGTGGATTGGTCTTGGCGAGATCGCGCGACCAGTGCTCACGCACGAAGAAGAAATTGGCGTCACCTCCAAGGGCATTGCGAAACGCGCTTGATCCGAACGCCGCACCAATGGCCATGAACCCGCGCGGGCTGACGTTGTACTGTTTGTAGGTCCGGGCAAACAGGATCGCTTCGGCGTCGTAGGAGGCGTGGAAAATGACGTCTGGCTTAAGCGCGGAAAGTTTCTGGACTTCGCTCGTGACGTCGGCAGTGCCCTGCTGATATGCGATGTCGATCGCGAGCTTGAACTCTGGGAAGTCTTTCATGAAGCCTTCCACCGACTTCGCGAATTCCTGACCCCAAAGTGTATTTTCGTGGACCAGTGCAATGGTCTGCACCTTGGGGTTGGCCGTCTTGTTCACGTCTCGCAGGAAGGTGAAAAAGTCGCGTGCCTGCGTTTGGGAGCTGGGTGTCGTACGGAAGAACCACTTGAAGCCACGTTCGGTCAAAGGAGTCGCCTCGGATTCACCCGAAACATAAGGCACCCCGAGTCTTTCGGCGACCTGGCTCGACGTCGCAGCAACCGAGCTATGGAAGGCTCCGATCAATGCCACGACTTTCTGCTGTGTGATCAGACGCTCGGCCTCGGCAGCGCCAATTTCCGGATTGCCTTGGTGATCTGCGGCGATGAGTTCAATCTTCGCGCCGCCGAGGTTGGGCAGTCCCGCGGTCGAGGCGAGGGGGATCTTCATGTCGGGGTATTGCCCGTTGACGATCTCTACCGCGAGCTTAATGGCGTTGACGGTATCTTCCCCGGATTTCGCCACTTGACCGGAGAGTGGGTAAAGCGCTCCGATCTTGATCTGCGCGAACGCAGAAGGCGTAATCGCGAGAGCGACCACAGAGAGCATGATGCAGAACAAACGATCGAGTGTCATGGTGCACCTCCTCGTAAAGCCGCCTAGAAAAAAGTCAAGCTACACCGGCTGCGGCGCGCAGTCAGCCCATGTACAAACCTCCGTTTACGCTTACGGTTTGGCCAGTAATGAATGCAGACCGCGGTTCCGCAAGATAGACCGCAAGGCTCGCCACCTCCTCTGGTTCGCCAAACCGAGACAGGGGTGTCATGGCAATAAGCCGCTTGCGCAGCTCCTCTGGCCAATCGGCCGTCATGTCCGTCTCGATGTCTGCCGGGGCAATGCAGTTCACTCGTATTCCAAGCGGACCAAAGTGGCGCGCTAGCGACTTCGTGAGTCCGATGATCCCCGATTTCGATGCAACATAGGCTGGGCCAGTTGCTGCCCCCCCGATTTGCGCTGCCACCGATGACATATTGATGATGCAGCCGCCTCGACTGCGCATGCCCTCGGCTGCGGCGCGCGCTAGGAAGAAAACCGATCGCAGATTTATCGCCAGGACGCGATCCCACTCCTCTTCAGTCACTTTCCATAGATCAGCTGGTCCGACGATTCCTGCGTTGTTCACCAGGATATCGATCTTACCGAACCGCGCGATCGTTGCAGCAACAAGTGTGTGCGCGGTCAGTGGCATGCCAAGATCGCCGGCCACCGTAGCGCAACGCGGGCCACGGACTTCCTTTAGCTCGGCCGTTTGCACAGTGCGCTCGGTCGAGCCCGCAACCATCACCGAGGCATCCTCGGCAAGATAGGCGCGAACGACCGCCAAACCGATCCCTCGTGTCCCGCCGGTGACGAGTGCGACTTTGTCCCCGAGACGGCTCATGCGTGCTATCTAGCCACAACGGGGTTGTCGAGCATTCCAATCTTTTCGATTTCAACCCGAACCCGATCGCCCTGCTTGAGAAAAATCTTTCGGAAGCCGCCGACCCCGACTGGTGTGCCCGTGGAGAGAATATCGCCCGGTCGGAGCGTTGCACGCGCCGAGAGAAACTCGATCAATTGCCAGATCGAGAACACCATGAGCGAGGTGTCGGAATCCTGCATAAGGTCCTCGTTCAGGTGCGTCCGCAGCCGGAGACGGTGCGGGTCGGCAACGGTGGATGCGCTGGCGATCCCCGGTCCTACCGGCGTTGATTCGTCGAGCGCTTTAGACGATAGCCAGTCGACGATCCTGTGTTTTCCCAGCTGCACCCACTGCAGATCGCGAGCAGTAACGTCGTTGAGCACCGTGAGGCCCGCAACGTAGTCTTTGGCCCGTGCTTCTGAAACGCGGCGCGCAGTACGCCCAATCATGACTGCAAGCTCGCCCTCGAAGTCCAACTGAGTGCTGATCGGGGGAATTACGATGGCGTCGGTCGGACCGAGCAGGGCAGTCGTGGGCTTTTGAAAGATCACCGGTGTCTGCGGTACGTCGAGCCCAGCCTCTTCTGCGTGTTTCCTGTAGTTGGCGCCAACGAGATAGACCGACGAGCCATCGTCGACTGGAGGACCAAGTCTGATCTCGCGCCGGTTGAACGGTGGGAAGGGACTTAGAGGTAAGGTGTCCTTGTTCCAGCCCTCAGGATGAAGCGCCAGAAAAGTCGCGACGGACCCATACTTGGACGATACGTCGTACACGACGTCGTCGACCGCGATGCCCGTGCGCATTGAACCAGACCGCTCGGGTGAGAATTTGACGAGAAGCATATGGAATTCCCGTCGTTCAGGAGGCGACGCCAATCACGGCGTCAGTGGATGGCCACGGAGCGCCCTCAAACGAGAGGTGCACGTCAAGCGCGCTACCGCAGTTCGGGCAAAGCAGGTGTCGAAGGCGGAATCGGCCGCGGTCGTAGTCCTCGCCCCTTACCGGGCCCGCAGCGGTCAGCGGCGCCTTCCACTCACGTAATCCGGGAAGTAGGTTCTCTCCTGGCTTGCCGAGTGCGCCGTCGCAGTGCGAACAGCGAATCGCTCCGTTGTCGAGGTCGAGCTCAAGTGTCGCACCGAAGTGAGCGATGCCTCGACCGGAATAGCGCAAGACGGCGTCACCTGCATTCGGTGCGCGGGCCTGGGCAAGACGGGATTTGCGCAGTTCCGAGCGCAATGCCTCCGTCTCAGAAGGGTGGACGGATCCGTCCACTCGCGAGACGACGCCGTAGATTGAGCGCGCGGCCTGCGGTGACACTACGCCGCGTTCGACATCGTCGGCGACGCACCTCGGTTCGCGGCGCAGCGGGTCGCCGTAGCCTCCGCCTGCCTGCCAACTGTGGTACCAAACATCGCCCCCAGCCATAGGCGTACGCTCGTGCTTGCTGGAAAGTATCTCGATCTTGCCTCGAACATCGTCGAGCGCGGCGGGTAGCGGCAGGCGAAGCCGGACGCGCTCGTTGAGGTCCGTGTCAACGACTCGCGCGACGCGAATGGCTGCTCCTGGCATTCCGCCTGCCACCCCAATCGCGTTCGGCATCTCCGCGCCCGTGCCCGCGAATAGCCCTTCGAGCTTCCCCTCCGGCGCGTTGTAGACCATATACGCGAGCTCCGCTGACCGACCCCCGCGCTGGATTCCGGGCCCACCAGAATCGCGCAGATGGCGACGGAACAAATAGAGAACCGGGTACTCTGCTTCCTGGTCCTCAATATTAGGCATGTTCGGAGTCGTGTTGAAAACTATCCCCGCGGTATCGACGCCGTCCGCATACGTGCGCGCGCCGCCGCCGCCCCCGAAGTGACTCATCTCGGTGGCAGCGAAGGCGAAGCCGTGTTGGCTTTTGCCGGCGAAAATCGGCGCCATCGAGGTCCCGGACCATACCGCCATTGCCTGCTCGTGATGGGATGGGCTGGTGAGCAGCAACTGCGCTAGGCAGCGCCACGTCACATCAATCGTGACAATCACGGCCGAGATGGTCGCCATTGCGCACGGCGCCGGGTAGGCGCAGTTATTTACGGTGCCTGACTCAGTCACGATCTCAATGCAGTCGCGTACGCCTCGGTTCCAGGGTATGTCCCAACAGAGGTTGATATACATCGAAGACAGTACAGCGGCCTGCAGGCCAGAATACGTACAATTGATGAGTCCGCGCGCGTTTGGGCTCGTGCCCGTGAAATCAAATACGATTCGATCGCCGCGCTTGGTCATCATGCAGACGATCTGGTAGATGCGCGGCTCATGGCCATCGTGGTCGATGTATTGCACGTCGCGCCACTGGCCATCGGGAAGTTCGCGCAGACGCCTGCGCAGCTTCTCGCGCGCGTGCGCGATCGACCGTTCCATCACGCCCTTGACCGGTTCGGCGCCCCAGGTTTCGATGAGCTCGAGAAGGCGACGACGACCATTGTTGAGAGCGGCAATTTGCCCTTTTACGTCGAGGCCGACCAGTGGGTCGCGCACCTGATTGAGAATCCAGCGCAGGACATCCTCGCGAACCGTTCCGCGATCGACGATTTTCACCGGTGGCATTCGCAGGCCCTCTTGGTGAATATCGACCGCCTTCACCGAAAATCCCCCGGGATCCATGCCGCCGGTGTCCAGCTGGTGACCCGACGCGCCAATCCACGCGATGATCTTTTTGCCATGGAAGATCGGCGCAACGGCCGCGAAATCGGGCGCGTGAATTGCGCCCAGATAGGGATCATTGCAGATAAAGATGTCGCCGTCGTTAATGCCAACATCGGTAGATAGGCGCTGCGTTGCCTCGACGATCAAAGGCAAAACGTTGCCTTGTGTCACGATATACGGACCCACTGCCACCAGAGCTCCGTCGGCTCGCATGATCGCAGTTGCCGCATCGTTACCCGTTATGAGCACGTTTGAGCCGGAGCAGCGCATATACTGAATGCCCATCTCCTCGGTGATGCTGAGGAGTCGATGGTTGAGTACTTCAAATGTCACCGGATCGATGTCTTGTCCGATCTCGGAAGTGGCAGCGTCGTCGAGATTCATGGCGAATTGGCTAAATAAGGATATGCGTATGCCGGAAGTCGTCTATCCGCGCCTTCTGGCCGTCGAACACGACTATATTCGTGCCCGGATGCTCGATCACGGCAGGACCAGCGATAACCGTACCTGCCAACAGAGCTGAACCATCGTATATTGACGTGTCGACGAGGGCGTGTCGGTGGGGGCAATAAGTACCGCGCTTTGTGCACGCTTTCGGCGCATTTCCTGAGGGGGCACGTTCGGTAGCTGGTTTGTCGACGACTCCGATCGCCTCTACCCCGTAATTTACAAGTTCGATTCCTGCATCCCGTAATCCAGAGCCAGGGCCAAAAAGCCGCTCATACTCTTCGTGGAACGCTTTCGCAAGAACCTGACTCGACTCTGCGTCGAAACAGGCAGGAACGGCGATGCGGACGTGGTGTACCTGTCTTCGATATCGTGCTTCGACCCAACGCTCATACCGCCGATGCTCGAGGGGGACATCTGCTTCCATAAGCATTCCGCTGCCACGTTTTTCCATCGCACTGTATATCGCCTCGACGCGATCCGGAGCGACCGGAAGCGTAAGCGGGTCGGAGAACGCGAGACTGAATCGGATGTCGGAAATCGCCGCGCCATACGCAGAATGGACGGTCGCGAAGTAGGGCACGATGATCTCACGCACGCCGATTTCAGCTCCGTAGGACGCTGCGTGTGCGGGACCGGAACCACCATAGGCCATCATCACGAAATTTCGCGGATCGTAACCACGCTCGAGGGTTGTTTTCCGAATGAGATCGGCCATTTGGCTATCAATCACCCGTCGGATACCGGCTGCAGCGGAAAGTGTGTCACTGTCAAATAGGATGTCGGCCACATGTGTGTTGATGGCCTCCGCCGCTAGATCCGGCCGAAGCGCCATGCGCCCGCCCAAGAATCGTTCCGGAGCGATATAACCGAGTACAACGTCGGCATCGGTAACTGTCGGCGCTGTTCCTCCAAGCCCATAACAAGCCGGACCCGGGTCGGAAGACGCGCTTTGTGGACCCACACGCAGCCGTGCGCCATCGAGCCAAGCGACTGAACCTCCACCCGCGCCGATCGATGCGACATCGATCATTGGCAGCCGTAGTTGATATTGGTTTAGCACTGTCTCTCGGCTATAGCTCCAAGCACCATCTTGGATGATCGCAACTTTGAAGGTCGTCCCCCCCACATCGGTCGCGATCACGTTCTTGTGGCCAAGTTCTCCAGCAAGATGCGCGGCACCAACGACGCCGGCAGCCGGTCCGGATTCAATCGTGAAGATCGGCACTACCTGCTGGATGGTTGCGACACCGCCATTTGCCTGAACGATTAACAGTTTATGTCTCAGACCGGCATCAATCAGCGTGCCCTCTAAGCGCTTGAGATATCCAGCGATTACCGGTCCGACGTACGAATTGAATAGTGTCGTCGCGGAGCGCTCGTATTCCCCGAGGACGGGTGCTACGTGAGATGAGAGAGAAACGTAAAGTTCTGGTGCTTCCTCCGCGAGGATTTCGGCGGTGCGCTGTTCTTGGCCGGAGTTCTTATGAGAGAACAGGTACGCTACTGCAACGGCCTTATAACCACCACGGCGAATATTGCGCGCGGCCGCTCGGACTGCGTCTTCGTCTAGTGGACTCACGACGCAACCTTGAGAATCGATGCGACCTGGAATGCCGAAAATGTCTCGCTCATCGGCAAGCAACTGTGGTTTCTGCGTCTTGCGGTAGTGATGCCGCTCGAAGACGCTCAACCCTGCGACTCGACCGGTCGCGCGCATGATGGTCAACGTATCTTCAAACCCGCGGGTAGTGAGCACTGCAGTGCGTGCGCCGCTACGACCAAATACGGCGTTGCTTGACTGGGTGGTCGCGTGTACGACTACCTCTGCCCCTCCGACGAGTCGCGGGAGATCCACTCCAAATTCCTGCGCAGCGGCAGCGAGCGCAGTAAGAACACCCTGCTGCAAATCCGAGGGCGTACTGAGCGCTTTGCCCATGACCATACGTCGACTGCCCCGATCAAACGCCACGACGTCTGTGAACGTCCCCCCGATATCTACAGCCACGGTGTACACGCTGGTTTTCTCCGTACGGTTCACAGGCACTACCTGAAAGTATTCAGTGTTTTTAGTGAAAGTTTCATGATTTTGGTGCGCGGTGTCAAGATGCCTGCAATCAATACGATTGAGCACTGCAATGCGACGCGTGGCGAGTCTCGTGCGAATCCTGAGGGTCGCCTGAATGTTACTTGGAGGATTGAAACCTGGACGCGCCACGCCGGAGCGAGCAAGACAAGAGTGACAAAACGAGGTAGGCCACTCAAAGTTAGTGTGAAAGAGGGTTGTATAATCATCTGCGGCATCGTCGCGGTCGCCGCTTCCTGTAAGGCGAGCACCTCGACCATAAAGGATGGCGCCGCGATAGAGGAGGCAATCAATATGACGCTGCTAGACTATTCCAATCAGTTCATTCGGAAGGCAAGGACGTTCACCATGACGAAGCCCCTGCAGCTGCTCGGCATATTGGTAGCCGGCCTTCTTGCCGCCGGTACTGCAATCGCACAGGACGTGATCCGGATCGGTGCCCCGCTACCCATCACGGGCCCGCTCTCACCTGAGGCTGTGAAGCAGCAGCGCGGCTACGACCTCTGGGCCGAGACCGCCAATCGAGCCGGCGGTATCCGGGTCGGCGGCAAGCGTATGAAGGTTGAGATCGTCTACGTTGACTACCAGTCCAACACACCGCGCGCCGTGCAGGCCGCTGAGAAGCTCATAACGCAAGACAAGGTGAACTTCCTGTTCTCCCCGTTCGGTTCCGGGGCTGCGAAGGCGGCTTCGAGCGTCTCCGAGAAGTACCAGGTGCCGACCATTGCCGCGACCGCCTCTTCGGCGCAAGTCTACGACCAGGGTTACAAATACCTTTTCGGAACATTCACTCCGAACGACACCCTTACGGAGCCGCTTTCGGACATGGTGAGGAAACAGGCCGCCGGCGTACAACGAGTCGCGATACTCGCGCGTAATGATCTCTTCCCGCTCGCCATCGCCCAGGAGATGGAGAAGTCAGCGAAAAAGCGCGGCATGAACGTCGTGTCCTTCGAGAAGTACGCGATTGGCACGCTGGACCACGCCTCTGCTCTCACGCAGATCAAGTCGCAGGCGCCACACTGGATCTTCGCCACGGGCTACACCAATGATCTCATCCTGATGCGCAAGCAGATGGGAGACCTGAAGATCGAGGCGCCCGTGGTCACGATGATTGCCGCGCCCGCCTATCAGGAATGGATCGACGGCACTGGCAAACTCTCCGAGAACGTCACCAGCGCCGCCTGGTGGCACCCTGCGGTGCGTTACAAGGGCAAGGATCTCTTCGGTACGACAGAGAACTACGTCAAGCTTTTTCAGGCGAAGTACAAGGTAACTCCAGACTACGCGGAGGCCTCTGCGTCTGCGGCCGGAGCCATCTTCCAGCTCGCGATCGAAAAGGCCGGTACGATTGACAAGGAGAAAGTGCGCGATGCGCTCGCGTCGATGAACGAGATGACGTTCTGGGGGCCAGTGAAGTTCGGGCCGACCGGGCAGATCAACTCGCTCGAGCCTCCGGTATTCCAGATCCAGAAGGGCAAACCGCTGGTGCTGCACCCGCAGTCGATCCGGCAGGGCGAGCTGCAACTCGGCGTCAAGTAATCCCCAATATCGCGCGGCCGATAGCTCGTTGCTGACGTTCCAGATCCTGGCCAACGGGTTGGTGCTCGGGGGCCTCTACGCCTGCATCGCGTCGGGCTTCTCGCTCGTCTGGGGCGTGCTGAACATCATCAACATTCTGCACGGCTCGATCATCGTACTGGGCGGGTACCTTGCCTTCTTCGCTTATGCGAAGTTCGGCGTCCACCCATTCTTTTCGATGCTGATCGCGGCGCCGCTCTTTTACGCGGCCGGCTACATCCTGCAGAGGACCGTGATCAACCGAATGATCGCTGCGCCGGTGCTGTTGACACTCTCGCTGACGTTTGGGTTGGACCTTATGGCGCAGAACGGAATGCTCCTCGCCTTTACGGCGGATTTCCGCACGCTCATCCTCGAGCCACCGTTGGGGGTTCTGGCGCTCGGCCCGGTGATCATTCCGGTCGATCGGTTGATCGCCATGCTGCTAGCGCTTGCTCTGACCGGACTGCTCTACCTTCTTCTCTCGCGCTCGCGAATCGGCCGGGCCGTCGTGGCGGTGCGTATGGACCGCGAAGCGGCGGCGCTCATGGGCGTGAGTGTGAAGAGGATCTACGCGGTGACCTTCGCGCTCGGCGCAATGATGGCCGGCGCTTCCGGGACGCTGCTCGCCATGATCTATCCAATCTCCCCGCTCGCC
>Ga0209343_10006322_pt1 | contig 14166 bp, 11 predicted proteins | sample RifCSPlowO2_02_FD_184026 | JGI IMG/M metagenome (GOLD analysis project Ga0209343, IMG submission 184026) | Groundwater microbial communities from Rifle, Colorado - Rifle CSP2_plank lowO2_0.2 (SPAdes) (version 2) | ecosystem: Environmental > Aquatic > Deep subsurface > Groundwater | place... | reverse complement strand
GGCAGAGCGGGCGCAGCATCGCCCTGCTGCATATCGACCTGGACCGCTTCAAGCTGCTCAACGACAGCCTCGGCCATGAAGTGGCCGACCAGCTGCTGCGGCAGATCAGCCGGCGCCTGACCCAGACGGTGTCCGAGGCCGACTGCATAGCGCGGCTGTCCGGCGACGAGTTCGCCGTGCTGCTCGACTCCTACGGCAGCCTGTCCAGCCTGGCGCGCCTGGCCAGCCGGCTATTGAGCAAGCTGCGCATGCCGATGACGGTCGGCGGCCATGAGCTGGTGGTCAGCGCCTCCCTGGGCATCAGCCTGCTGCCGGACAACGCGCGGGAAATTTCCGCCCTGGTCAGCCAGGCCAATATGGCCATGCAGCATGCCAAGCACCTGGGCGGCAATACCTTCCAGTTCTTCACCGACAACCTGCAGGCCTGCACCCTGGAGCGCCTGCAACTGGAAAACCAGCTGCGCAAGGCGATCGACGAAAATCAGCTGGAGGTGTTCTACCAGCCCAAGCTGTGCCTGGCCGATGACAGCCTGAACGCCGCCGAGGCCCTGGTGCGCTGGCGCCATCCCGAGCTGGGGCTGGTGCCGCCCAGCGACTTTATCGGCCTGGCCGAGGAAACCGGGCTGATCGGCGCCATCGGCGAGTTCGTCCTGCGCCAGGCCTGCCAGCAGGCGCGCGAGTGGCAACTGCAGGGGCTGGCGCAGATCCGCGTGTCGGTGAACCTGTCGGTGCATCAGCTGCGCCAGGGCAATCTGGTCAGCCTGGTGCGCCAGGTGCTGGATGAAACCGGCCTGGCCGCGCATTTCCTCGAGCTGGAGCTGACCGAAAGCCAGCTGCTGGACAACGTCGAGAACGTCATCGCCACCTTCCAGCAGCTGCGCGACCTGGGGGTCAAGCTGGCGATCGATGACTTCGGCACCGGCTACTCCTCGCTCAGCTACCTCAAGCGCTTCCCGGTGGATTACGTGAAGATCGACCAGACCTTTATCCGCGACCTCACCCCGGGCAGCGAGGATGCCGCCATCACCCGGGCGATCATCGCCATGGCCCACAGCCTGGAACTCAAGGTGGTGGCCGAGGGCGTGGAAACCCAGAGCCAGATGGACTTCCTCAAGAGCCAGCGCTGTGACGAGATCCAGGGCTACCTGATCAGCAAGCCGGTGCCGGCCGAGCAGTTCGCCTGTCTATTGCGGGATCAGGCGCGGCTGTTCTAGTTCTGTAGGGTGCGCCGTGCGCACCGATTCTCGTAGGTAACTGGTGCGCATGGCGCACCCTACACGGGCCCCGGCCGGTCCTAAGTTGGGTGACGCGGCGGGCCCGCAGGCCTTAGTTTGCTCGACCGCCTAAAGGAGATGGTCGATGTTGCGCCGCCGTGCTGCCCTGTTTGCTCTATTGCTGCTCGCCGGGTGCGCGCAGAACCCCGCCGGTCTGCCGGTCTGGCAGGCGCGCGAAGCAGCCCCGCCGGGCCTGCAGTACCTGGGCGTGGGCGGTTACCTGTTGCGCTGGCAGGGCGAGGCGCTGCTGTTTGCGCCGTCCTTCAGCAACCCCGCCAGCCTCGGCCAGCCGCCGCTGCTGGTGGCGGCCGACACGGCCAAGATCGACCAGCTGATGCCCGCGGCCGCCGACGTCAGCATGCTGCTGGTGGGCCATGCGCACTACGACCATCTGCTGGATGTGCCGCATATTCTGCAAAGGCACAGCCCCAAGGCTCGGGTCTATGGCTCCAAGACCATGGGCCATATCCTCGCCGCGGTGATCCCGCGCTCGCGCATAGTCGATGCCGAAAGCTCGATGGCGGTGGGCGCGGCGCCCGGCCAGTGGTTCTATTCCCCCGAACGGCGCCTGCGCGCCATGGCCATCAAGAGCGAGCACGCGCCGCATCTGTTCGGCATCAAGTTGCTGACCGGCAGCTATGCGGAGGATTTGACCGAGTTGCCGCGCAGCACCTTCGGCTGGAAGGAAGGCCAGACCCTGGCCTGGCTGGTCGATCTGCTGGACGAGCAGGGCCGGCCGCTGTACCGCATCCACTACCAGGACGCCGCCAGCACGCCGCCCCTGGGCCTGCCGCCGCAGCTGCCGGACAGCAAGCGGGTGGATGTCGCCGTGCTCTGCGTCGGCGCCTGGCAGCAGGCGCAGGCCTACCCCAAGGTGCTGCTGCAACGCCTGCAACCGCGCCTGGCGGTGCTCGGCCACTGGGAAGACTTCTTCGGCAACGACCCGCGCCAACCGCAGGGCCTGCGCCTGCAGGACATCCGCGGCATGGTGGCGCAGACCCGGGCCAATCTGCCCGCCGACGGCAGCCTAAAGTTGCCGGTGCCCTTCGCCCAGATTCCCTTGCCGCCTATGCAGCCATAGCAGGTTGCTAAGCGAGGTAAGCCTCTTGTGCCGGCCAGGCGCCGCCCGCTACTGTCGCGTGCCCCGTACTGCGAGACGCGCCTTATGCCGCCACCCGATAGCCGCCCGGCCAATGCCAGCCTGATTCTGCTGGCCTCGCTGTATTGCGCCCAGGGCCTGCCCTCGGGCTTGATCGCCCACTCGCTGCCGGTGCTGCTGCGCCAGCATGGCGTCGATCTGGCGCTGATTGGCCTGCTCAAGCTGCTGGCGCTGCCCTGGCTGCTCAAGGTGCTCTGGGCGCCCTGGGTCGACCGCCTGGCCTCCAGGCGCCTGGGCCATCACCGTGGCTGGATACTGCCGCTGCAACTGGGCGTCACCGGCCTGCTCGCGGCCCTGGCGTTGATGAATCCAGAGCGCCTGTTCGACAGCCATTTCCTCTTGCTGCTCGGCCTGTTGCTGCTGATCAACCTGGCCGCCGCGACCCAGGACATCGCCACCGATGGCCTCTGCGTGCGCCTGCTGCCGGAGCGCTGGCGCGGCCTGGGCAACAGCCTGCAGGTCGGCGGCTACAAGGTCGGCATGCTGGTCAGTGGCAGCGGCCTGCTGCTGGCCATGGATGTGCTCGGCTGGCACCTGAGCTTGGGGCTGGTGGCGGCGCTGCTGGTGTTGATGACCGTGCCGATCTGGCGCTTCGCCGAGAACCGCGACCTGCCGTTCCAGCCCGCCCTGGCCGAAACGGCGGGGCCTGGCCTGCTGCTGCGGCATTACCGCGGCCTGCTGGCGCAGCCGGGGATGCTGCTATGGCTGGCGGTGCTGCTCGGCTTCAAGCTGGGCGATGCCCTGGGCTCGCCGATGATCAAACCGATGCTGGTGGACCAGGGCTGGAGCAATGCCGAGCTGGGCCAGCTGACCCTGATCAGCAGCCTGGCCGGTATCGCCGGGGCGCTGCTGGGTGGCCTGCTCTATGCGCGCATCGGCGCGCTGCGCGCGCTGTTGCTGTTCGGCCTGCTGCAGGCGGCGGGCATCGCCGGCATGGCCTGGCTGGTCGGCGCCGGTGGCCATAGCGGTCTGGTCTATGCGCTGGCGTTGTTCGAACAAACCGCCGATGGCATGTCCACCGTGGCGCTGTTCGCCGTGATGATGCGCCAGTGCCGCCCCGAGCATGAAGGCGCCGACTTTACCCTGCAGGCCAGCGTGCAATTGCTGTTGGCCGGGTTGGTCGGCGCCAGCAGTGGCCTGCTGGCCAAATGGCTGGGCTATCAGGTCCTGTTCCTAGGCGCCGGCACGCTGGGACTGCTGGCGCTGCCGCTGGTGGGGTTGTACTTCTGGCGCGTAGCGCGGGCGCGGTAGGGCTTGGCGCCGGTCTGGCGCCAAGCCCCGTTCAGCATGGGGCCCGCTCGGCTTAAGCCGCTAGTCGGGTGCATCCCCGCGGCCTAAAGTGAATCTATTTCCCCGCCTCCCGCGAGGTTCCGCCATGCCCACTACAAGACTTCGCCGTCTGATCCTGCTCCTGGCCCTGCTGTGGGTGCAGGCCGCGCAGGCAGAGGCCTTTATGCTATATGGCAGCCACGATGGCTTTCCCAAGTATTTCGAAGAGGATGGCGAGGCCAAAGGCATAGTGGTGGACATCAGCAAACACTGCCTGGACGAAATGCAGGTGCCCTACCAGATCAAGCTGATGCCCTGGATGCGCGCCTATACCATGGCGGAACGCGGCGAGGGTGGTGTCATCGGCTTGTCGATGAGTCAGGAGCGCCTGGCTCTCTTCGATTTTTCCGAACCTATCTTCACCGAGCAGGTGGTGCTGGTGGTGAAGCAGGGGCGCGAGTTTCCCTATGAGAAGATTGCCGACCTGAAAGGCAAGTTGCTCGGCGCGACCATAGGCACCAGCTATGGCACCGCCTTTGACGCAGCCGTGGCCGACGGCAGCATGACCATAGTCGGCTTCAACGATACCCGCAGCGGCCTGGCCATGCTGCAGCGTGAACGCATCGATGCCATCCTGATCGGCTCCAGCGTGGATATCCTCAAGCTCGCGCAAGACAGCCCGGATTTGCAGCGCGCTGCCTTCTCCACCCTGCCGGTGCCCTTCAAGACCGACAACAAATATATGGGCATCGCCAAGAGCCTGAAAATGGGCTGGTTTCTGCAGCAGTTCAATCGATGTCTGCAGCGCGGGCACGACTCGGGCGCCTTCGATTCGATCATCTACCACTACAGCAACTGACTCGGCCGATAGCCAGCGCACAGGGGCCGCGCCCTGTTTCTCCTATTCCAACCTGCTCGTTCAGTGCGTCTGCCGGCGTTAGGCGGGTGCTGCCGGGCAGCGGCACTACCCAATCAAAGCTGGCTGCCTTCCTTCTTCCCAGGCGTGATTCTTGCGCCCTGATATGGAATAAGCGAAATCAATGGCTAAGGCTTATAAGTGGAGCTGTGTCCAGACTGCAGTGGCGTTTCAGTACGTAAGGATATCGGGGTCGCCAATTTCTTTGGTTAGCTCATCCAGAAAGTCTTTTTCATTAGTGATTTTCTTTTGATCTAGGAAAACTAAAAACCACTCAGCATTTAAAGTGATAAATATATCTCGCCATTTCAATTGCTTTGCTGTGGATTCTGGCAACTCGCCACCCATCAAACCATGTCCTTTCCCCTCAAGAAATAGAAAAGACTTGTCCTTGTACAAGTAGCCGATAATTTTTGGCCATTCGGAGCTATGCGCTGCGCCAGGAGATAAGTCTTGTTGTGCGATAACGTAATAATCTTTCATTAATTCTCCGGCAGCACGTCGACTTTATCGAAATCTAAATGCAAGACCTGAGCCCGAACTGCTATTTGTTAGAAGCTTCGGTTTACCTCACAACTAACAACCATGCCTCGCATTGACTAGCTTTTTCATGATCAGACATCGTATGCGAGATTTTTTTGTCGATTTCTTCGAATTTGGTTGGCACATTTTCGCGATAGAACATTAACCAGCCATCTCTTCCTTCGTGCTCGATCATATAGTTACGTCCATTTTTGTTGACGGTAATCGACCAAGATGAGAAGAAATCTGGGTGGTCGGAAAATTGCACTACTTTAAAGCCGCAGCGTGTGGCTATGTCGTACAGTACATTTTGATTCATCGGGATGAAACTCCAGATACATTGATTGACGATTATTGCGTTTTTTCAAAGTTTCCCTTGGCACTAGTGAAGACCTGTGTGCCACCGCCTGACGACGGCTGGGTCATACCTTTTACTGACCACGTATCATCAATTGCTTTCGCTGTGGACTTAAGAACGGGTGTCTTCTGAGTCGTTCGGTATATGCCTTGTAGTTTCATCTAGACAGTGCCAGCTGCGCGGTTATCACCCAATGGGCCTATGCCTAGCTCAGATGGAGTAGTTGCTGAGTTCAATGAGTAGTAGTTACCTTGAGGTGCGCCGGGAGACTGGAATTGATACACGGTTTTCCCCCTGTTTAAGGTCTCAATACTTACGGGTTTGCTGAAGTAAATTCCATTCAAGTGACCAGGAATACTGCCTTCTTCGAAACCCTGATTTCGGTAAAACTCAGTCGCTGTTTCTTTTCTACCGCGAGAATTGATATCGTCATTTATATTCCCAGTACGACCATACTTTTCATTTAACTGGGCTCTTCTATCATCAGGCTCAGGACAATCCCCCTTCACCCCAGCCAACCCCAACGGATCCACCCACCCCGTCGGGTTGTTTACATACTGGTAGTTATTCAGCCCACCCGCCAGCTTGATCGGGTCGGGGGTGAGGTAGCTGCCGGTGTTGGGATTGTAGTAGCGGTGGCGGTTGTAGTGCAGGCCGGTTTCGGCGTCGTAGTACTGACCCTGAAAGCGCAGGGGGTTGTCGAGTTCGGCGATTTCCAGTTTGGCCACATTGCCGTAGGCGCGGTATTTCACCGACCAGAGTATTTCGCCGGCAGCGCTGGTGAGTTCCTGCGGGGTGCCGAGGTGGTCGAGCTGGTAGTAGAACGGCTCGGCCGTGGCGCCTTTGCCCTGAAGCATGGCCAGGGGGCGGAAGCTGCCGGGTTCGTAGAGGTAGCTGCGGTAGTGTTCGGGGCCGCTTTCGGCGATCAGGCGGTCGCCTTGCCAGAGGAACTCGCTGGTCTTGCCGTCGACGACTTTGGCGATGCGCCGGCCGAAGGCGTCGTAGCGGTAGGTCACCTGGCTGCCGTCGGGCAGGCTGGCGCCGATCAAGCGGTGCTGGCTGTCGTAACGGTAGTCGGTGATCAGCCGCTGGCCGGTGCCGCGGCGTTCGCGCATCAGGTTGCCGAAGGCGTCGTAGTCGAAATGGCGGTCGCCCTGCATCAGCAGGCGGTTGCCTTTGACGTTGGCGCGGTCGTCGGCGACGGCGCCGCTTTGCCCCAACAGGGTGCCAGCCGGGTCGTGGGCGAAGCTTTCCGGGGTGTCGCCGCGCACCGCCACCAGGCGATCCAGTGGGTCGTAGTGGAAGCTCTTGCTGCCCTTGCGTGAGTCGTCGATGCCGGCCAGGTTACCGTTGGCGTCGTAGCGGTAGTGGCGTTGCAGCACGCGCTGCTGATCCTGGCGCAGGCTATGGGCACGCAGGCGGTCCTGTTCGTCGTACTGGTATTCGCTGAGCAGCGCGCCTTGCTGACGGTACTGTTCGCGCCCGCCCGCGGTGTACTGGTGGGCGGTCAGCGGCTGGCCGTTGAGGTCGATGGCGGCGAGCGACAAACTTCAATGACAGGCAAATGCTGGACTAAACAGCCAACCCGCGCTCGCGTTCCAGATCGATCAGGCGTGTGGTCGGGCCGTCGGGTCGCAGGCGCTCCGTGACGATTTGCGGCCAGCGGTTGCGCGAGCGGCGCTTGGCAATGTTGTAGGTGAGCTCTTGCAGCCAATCCATTGGATAGAACAATAAATGGCCCAAATACAGCATGGTATCGCTGCCAGTCAGGTAGTTCTTGCCGCCCGCCTCGGTCTTTTTTTCGGCAATCTTTTGGCGTTGGTAAGCGAGAAACCCGGTGGGTTTTATATGGGCAGCCAGCATGGACTTGACAAAGGCATCGGACCCGCTGCGCTGGCCGTTCTCGTCGAACCAGGGACCGTTGTCCATATAGGCGCGCAGGTATTCCCAGAAGCCCTTCTGCATTTGCAGGGTCTTGCCCATGGGCAAGCCCAGGGAGACCAACAGGGCGTTGTCCGGCTCGCCCAGACGACGCACTAGGATTTCCAGCGAGGCGTTGCGCATGCCGCCAGTATGCGGGCCGACCATGACGAACTCGCCGACCAGCGTCTGGATGCCGTCCCAGGGGCTGTGGTACAGCTCACCGTCGTGGTCGAAATAGACCTCGCGGGTGCGGCGATTGAACAGAATGGGCAGTGGTAGTGGGCGGAAAATCTCCCAGAGGAAAGGGGCGATAAGCATAGGCACACAAATCCAGAGCATGGACGGTACTAAATCCCAACGCTGAGCGACCAGAGCTATAAAGGCCACGACAATTAGCAGCATTACCCCTCCACCACCTAACACCCCAGTGGCCAGTCCTCGATCCGTATCCCCTCCTGCCTTCAGTGCCAGGTAGTGCTCGGTATGTTCGTCGGTGACGAACATCTCCCAAGGTTTTTCCCCAGTGGACTGGTCGGCGCGCAATAGCTCGCTGGGCGCCTGCCCGAAACGGGCACGGGCTTGCTGGATCAGGTCGCTTACAGCCATGCGAGTTCCTTGATTTCAATGGCGGGCAATGTCAGGCCCTCAATGGGGGAGTAGTACAGCTCGCCGCTGATGGCATTCAATTCGCGTCCCTCTTCCTCATGGTAGACACGCCGGTATATGGCCTCGTTGGGCGGCAACTTGACACGAGTGCCACCGTGGCGGTCGAAGTTCCTGCCGGTCCATTCCACCGGCTTGCGCGCGCCGCCTAGGCCGAAGAAGCCGCCCCATATTTCCGTGCCTTTGAAGTGGATCATCTCGTCGGTCAGGACATCCTTGCCAGGCAAGCGCAGTAGTAGATAGGTGATGGTCTGCATGCCATGGTAGGGGTTCAGTTCGTTGAGACGGTAGGCTTCGAAAACGATGGGGAACACGATCTTGTAGAACTCGGTCATCGATTGCTCGTAGCTACTGGCCCATTCGGCGGGGCGGGTGCCGAAGCGGGTGTGCTTGACCCAGGCCTCGAGCGGGGTGTCCAGGGTGTATTGCCGGGCGATCACCCCACCGACGATAAGGAGGGTGACGCCCAGAGCCCGGGCTGCCAGGTGCGGCGCCGCGCTGACGCCGCGGCCCAGGGCGGCGGCCTCGCCGGCAATCACCGCCGCGCGGGCGGCACGCACGGCGCGGAAGGTTTTCACATACAGGACCAGATTGGTACCCGAGGCGAGGCTGAGACCGGCATTGATGGCTGCGGTGTCCAGATCTCCAGCCTGGTAGGCATCCAGTGTTTCGATGCCATAGACCAGCACGTCGAAGCCCGAGGTGACCGATTGCAGAAAAGCCGTTTTGGCTCCAACACTTAAAGCCCTTGTCAATGCTGTTTGGGACGATAAGGAATGCGTACCCGCGACCTTAGTAGTTGTCTCCCAGTTAACCTCAGCCACTTTTTGCCATATGGCTGATACGGCGGATAGGACTCCCATGAAACCGCCAGCGAGACTTAGCTTGCTCTTGGCCGTGCCATCCAGAACTTGCGCACCTGCCCATACAAAATTCACCCCTGCCACCAGCGCTACTAGGCACTTGAGCGGCGCCTTGTCCAGCGCCCCTTTGCTGAGACCGAGCATATCCTTCAGGTTGGCATCCGCTGCCAGGTGGCCGGTCAGGGCAGGCAAGTTCTTGGCTGGCAGCAGCCGGAAGAACGGCAACGCGTCGCTTACCGCGATGCTTAGTTGCGTGGGCTTGAGCCGAGCTGGCAGCTTCGGCCTTGTGCCCATCAGATCGCTCATCCACTCGCCCAGTTGGCGCTGGCTGACCATTTCGACGGCCAGCCGCTGTTGGCTGCGCGCCAGCGCGGCCGCTAGGTACAATTGCCCGGCGGCTTTGGCGGCTTCATTGGAGCGCTGCAGGCCAAGCCCGGCAATGGGCGCCAGGGCGGTAAACAAGGCTTCAAGCACTGAACCTTGAGTGTGCTTGGCCAACTTCTCCGCTGCTTTGTTGAGCAGTTCTGCCACCTGACGGGCTTCGTCCAGCAAGGCTGCGCCGTTGTTCTTCACGCCGTCGGCAAGGCCGGTCAACGAATTGATTTCCCCAATTCCAAGGCGTTTGCCCAAGCCCAGCAATGACCACAACAGCCACGGTTTGCCAATTTGTTCCTGGGGCGTCAGCGCGCGGGCTATAGCCTTGGCGCCCAGGCTGGTGACCGATGGGCCGAGGCAGGCGGCGGCGAAATGCAGTTCCAGTTCCGCCCGAGCCGTAGGTTGAGTGATATCGAAGTGACCACAGGCGGTGTCGAGGCTGGCCGGCCCGGTTTTCGCCAAGGTGTTGAACCAGTCAGCCCACAGGCTGCTGAGGCGACGGACATCGGCGCTGTGGTTGTCCTCTTCTTGAGTCTGTTCCTGCCAGGCGGCGCTGAGTTTCGGGTAGTCCGTTATGCTGCGCAATTGCCCGCCGATTTGCCGGTCGCTCTCGGCCAGTGACTTGAGCACGCCGGCTATGGCCCAGTCTTCACCGCGTATTTCGCGGGTGACGTTGAAAGCCTGCTGGCGGGCACGGACCAGCTCGGCCAAGTCGAGCAGCACACCCCAGGGATCGTCGATCAAGGCATAAGCCTGCTGCTCGCAACGCTGCATATCATCGAGCAGGCGGGGCCAGGCGGGTCGATGCGCGGTGGAGGGTTCGCAGCTCCAGCCGTAGCCGTTGGCGTCCATGTAGTCGCCGATGCGCTCATGGATGGTGCGGGCCTGGCCACTGTAGGGCGCGGCACCAGGACTGATTTCGCGCATTACCCGTTGGCGCACCGCCGCCTTGTCCTTGGCCGCGGCGAACTGTGCGTCGCTCCACTGAGTAGGCGACCAGGCTAGCATGGCTTTCTCGCCCGCGGGCAATAGCAGATAGGGCAGGCTGCGCCCGTCGATAACTTTGCCAGCGCGCGGGGTTTGCGCAAGGGCGGCTTGGTTGACGCGGTATTCGACCAGCTTGCTCAGGCCGCTCTGCCAGACGTACAGCCAACCGTCGCGTAGCAGCCGGGCGGTGTAGTTCAAAGGTCGCCCCTGTAGCTCCAGGTTTTGCGCGTCATCGCCGAGGTGGGGGAATGTGCCCTGCAAGGGTGGCAAGCCGTAAGCGCTGGTATCTACCGCCAGCGTCGGGCCGAGGGCATAGCGCAGTGGCAGCACTGCGCTGAGCAGCGGACAGGCTGCAGCGGACAGTTGGGTTGTGCGGGGAGCTTGAGCGGTCATGCGTCCACATCCTGTGTTATGTCGTCTTGGCTTGCCAGTGCCTGCAGAAGAGGCCAGTCAAGCGTCAGCTGGGCGGCTATACCCTGGTCGGCGACGGCCATATCCTGTTGCGGCTGTTCATTGTGCCAAGCACAGACGACGCCGACCTCGTGGCGAAGCCAGATGCTCTGGACACGATGCCAGAAACCTTCGGGCCACTGAGTCTTCGCCAACCAAGCACGGTATAGCGGGCGGGCGTCGCCCAGACGCAACCAGAGCTCACGACCATCCGGTGCAAAAACTCGCACCCGGCGCTGCATGATTCGGTAGAGGTCATCCACCGAAACGTCGCTCTCCAACCAGACGCCATCCAGTATTTCGCTGCCTGCTCTCCAGGCCTCGTAGGCTGCACTGCCCATCGGTGCATCCAACAGGATGGGGCCGGCGTCGGCTATCGGTTCATAGGGCGTGCCAAGCAATAACGGCCGGGGTTGATGGTTTGGGAAGTGCTGGTAGAGCCAGGCAAGTGCGTTTTCATAACGGGCGCCGTCCAGTAGAACGGCTCCGCTGCCGACGATACTGGGCAGACTCATGCCTTGCCCTCCACAGAAGCCTTGGCTGCCTCGCAAACTTCGCAGATACCCGCTCGTGTACTGCGAAACAGAAGATTTTGTTTAACCAATGCTTCCAGAGGAATTCCCGCCTTATCCGCATCCGCCGCCTTGACCTTACCCGGCCGAATAGGCGCCGCCCCCGAGCCGCTCCCCGGGCCGCCGCCTGAGTTGAACTTGATAATCGGCCCGACCAGGGTGATGCCGCTGGCATCCAGCTTGATAAAGCTGCCGGCGGCCTTGAAGGTCAGTTCGCTGCCGGCTTCGAGCACGACCCGCTGACCGCTGGATAAATGTATTTCGCTGCCGGCGTTGATAAATTGGCCGGTGCCGATCTTGATGTGCTGGTTGTTGCCCACGGTCAAATGGTCGTTGGCTTTGACCTCGCTTTTGCGGTCGAGGTGGGTGGTGCGGTGTTCTTCGGCCTTGAATTCGCTGTAGCTGTTGGCTTCGACGCGGTCGTGGCGTTCGTGGCCGATGCGGATTTTCTGGTCGTGCTCGATGTTCTCGTCCCAGTCGCGCTCGGCGTGAATATAGATCTGCTCCGCGCCCTTTTTGTCCTCGATGCGCACTTCGTTGTAGCCGCCACCGCCGGGGCTGCTGAGGGTCTTGAATACCGTGCGGGTCTTGTTGGCCGGCAGGTCGTAGGGGACGACGTGTTCCTTGTGGTACAGGCAGCCGGTGACCAGGGGTTGGTCGGGGTCGCCTTCGAGGAAGGTGACCAGCACTTCCATGCCGATGCGCGGGATGGCAATGGCGCCGTAGCGGTCGCCGGCCCAGCTCGACGACACCCGTAACCAGCAACTGGTCTTGTCGTCGGCTTGGCCCTCACGATCCCAGAAGAACTGCACTTTGATCCGGCCGTATTGGTCGCAGTGGATTTCTTCGCCGGCGGGACCGGTGACCACGGCGCTCTGGCTGCCGAGGATGCGGGGTTTGGGGTGGTTCAATGGCGGGCGAAAAGGCACTGTCCAGGGGGTGGCGGTAAAGCGGTTGCGGTAGCCCTGCTGGAAGTCGGTGTCGCCCGAGCCCTCGGCTTTGGCATCCTGCGTCGCCCTACCTCCTACATCCCTGTAGTCGTCACCCCAGCCCGCTCCCAGGGGGAGAGGGGAGGAAGCGTGTAGGTTGTTGGAGAAATCGGTGACCGACTCTTCCAGCACCTGCGGCTGTTTGCCTTCATGGTGGATTTCGCTCAGCAGCCAGAGGTCGTTCCAGCTGGGGCGCGGGTGGTCGGTAAAGGCGAGGAAATGGCCGCTGACCAATAGCGTCTGGTCGCTGTCGCCCTGGGCCAGTTCGAAGTCGTGGCGATGGCGTTCCAGGGCGCGCTGGCTGAGGTGCTTGCCGCGCTCGCGTTCGACGAAGCGGCCGGGGTAGTCGTAGTCCTCGAGGTCGGGTTTGAACGCAGTCTTGGCGTCGGCCTCCAGCAGCAGTTTGGGCTTTTCGAAGTCGTAGTCGCGGCGGGTCACCCGGCTGGAACGGGTTTCCACACGCACGCCGAAGCGCTTGATCACCGGCTTATCGGCGACCAGGCCGCTGTCTTGCTGATAGGCCGTCGGGGCCAGCTTGGGAAACGGCGTCTGGTCGTCGCCGAACGTCAACACATGGCCCTGCACGCTGTGCTGGAAGTGGTAGTGAATGCCCTCCTCCTCGCACAGACGCTGGACGAAGTGCAGGTCGGATTCGTCGTACTGCACGCAATACTCGCGCTCGGGGTAGACCGAGCCGAGTTGGAATTGGTAGGCGTTGGCCTGGATGCCGTGCTCCTCTAACACCTGGCCGATGATCTGCTGCACCGTCAGGTGCTGGAAGATCCGCTGGTTGTGGCGCAGGGCCAGGTAGGCCAGCTGCGGGCGCAGGGTGACGTGATAACGGGTCAGGCGCTTGCCCGATTCGCCCTGGGCGATGCGGTAGATCAGCCCATGGATGCCATTGCCCGCGGGTGAAAAAGCCAGAAAAGCGGCCTGATGCAGCAGGTTTTCCAGGTCGAGGTCGGGGCGTTCGCTGACCAGTTCCAGTTCGAACACGAAAGGCTGGCTGATCGCCTCGCGGCCACGAAATTCGAGCACCTGCAGATCGTGACTGACGCCTTCGATGCTGAGGCTGAAATGGGTCTGGTTGGCTGGGGCGAACATTCGTTGTTCCTCTTCTTTCGATCCATGAATGAGCCAGCAATGTTACGAGCACATCGACCCGATAACTGGGCGTATTCGACGTTTATCACCTGACGCACAGAAAGCCCATGGTGGACAAGGCTTCGCCATGTCGCACCCTACGGGGCTCGTGCGCGTAGATGCCAGGACTGAAACGCAGCGGCCAGGACTATGCCTGGCCGATGCGGTGTGACACGAACTCAGCCGGTACTTAGAACCGGTCTACGATCTGCTGCGCGTCGGCTAAACGGCGTTGAAAACGGCCTCGGCAAGCCGCTTGCGGCTAACGCGCTTTAGCGCGACCCGAAGGGCGCGTGAAGCGAGTAATGCTCATTTACAGCTCGTAAACTCCGCTTCCTCGGCCGTTTTCGCCACCGTTTATCTCTAGCTCGCGAGATCGTAAACAGGTTCTTAGGCGGAGATCGGGGTACGCCAGTCGTCGGAACCGGAAGTACCGGAGACTTCGTGGGTCCAGACGATTTTGCGGTAGGTGAAGTACACGTCTTCCAGGTGAGTGAAGTGCGACATGCCTGGGTCTTGGCAGTTCGGCATGCGCGACTGCACGTCGACTATCACGGCGTCTTCCAGCTCGATGGTGAAGTAGTGTGTGAAACAGCGTGGAAAACTTTCCAGATTCCCGGGGTAAACAGCGTCCAATAGTTTCCACCCCGGTGTGTGCAACCATCCGGTCTTTTGGCCGGAGAATCTGGGGTGTTATCGATGG
>Ga0209343_10006316_pt1 | contig 14173 bp, 14 predicted proteins | sample RifCSPlowO2_02_FD_184026 | JGI IMG/M metagenome (GOLD analysis project Ga0209343, IMG submission 184026) | Groundwater microbial communities from Rifle, Colorado - Rifle CSP2_plank lowO2_0.2 (SPAdes) (version 2) | ecosystem: Environmental > Aquatic > Deep subsurface > Groundwater | place... | reverse complement strand
TCCGATCTAGCAACGAATTCAGCAAGGATCAGGCCTATAAATTGTTGGGCACGATTCAAAAAGGCTCGACCGCGACGGGCGCAGATTCCGGGCAACTGGCGGATATTGCGCTGGCGGCCAAGCGCATGGGTATCAAGCCTGCGGATATGGATAAGGTTATCTCCAAGGCGATCCGCGCCGGGGAGTTGGGCGGATTCGAGCTTGGCGATATGGCGAAGCATTTGCCAGCGGCATTGAGTTCGGCGCGGTCGCTGGGTTTGTCCGGCATGGGCGGTTTTGAGCGGGTGCTGGCATCCATGCAGGCTTCGGTGCTGACGGCGGGCACCAAGGATGAGGCGGCCAACAACCTGATCAACATCTTGGAAAAGATCAACGCCGAAGCAACTGCTACTGATTTTAAGAAGCAAGGCATCAACTTGCGCGCCGAGCTGGTCAAAGGTGCGGGGCGCGGCGAAGACACGATCACCACTTTTACCAAGCTGATCGACCAGGTGATCGCCAAAGACCCTAAAACCAAAGCCGTGACGCAGGAGCTGGAACGGCTTTCGCGCCTTGCAGAAGACAAAAAGAACCCGCAACGCGAACAGGCGTTGAAACAAATTCAGCAAATTTATGCATCCAGTGAAATCGGCAAGTTTTTACAGGATCGCCAAGCCTTGCAAGGCTTCCGCGCGGAATCGCAAGGTGGAAAATCAGGGCTGACGGCTTCTGTACGCGAAGGTTTGAAGCGCGACGACAATGCGCAGGAACTCGATACCAGCTATGCGGTAATGGATGATACGGCCAGCGCGCAGATGCAACGGCTGTCGAATGCGAATATCGAGGGACAGGACAAGGCGTTAACGGGTGCGGGCGGGCCGCTGAAACCTCTGCTGCACGGGCTCACCTCGGCGGCGCAGGAATTTCCTTTGCTGACTGCCGCCGTGACGGCATCTACAACCGCGCTCGGTTTGTTGGCGGGGGTGGCTGGAATCAACGCGGCGCTGGGGGTTGGCGGCAAGGGCGGCTCAATCGCCAACACGGCGACCAAATATGCCCCGCTGGTGGCCAGCGCCGGAAAGCGTCTTGGCGCGGCGGCAGGGGTGGGCGCTGCCTGGGAGATCGGGCATGATTGGGTTGGCAAACCGCTCGCGCGCGGCATCGATAGTGCGGTTCAGGCCGGAACGGGTGACAAGAACGCCACGCTGGGCGGCTGGCTATATGACTTACTGCATTCCGACGCGCTCAAGCCTGCCGCACAACCGAAGATGAAGGCCGACGTAAATGTATCGGTTACCGATGACCGCGTATTGGTGAAAAGCACGAAGCTGGATGCCACAGACATGATTGCGTCATTTAACACCGGCAACATCATGAACGGAGCGATGTGATGAGCTGGAAAGACCGCATGGCGACAGCCTCGTTCAGGGACTTCGAGTTCCGCACGGACAGCCACGATGCCAAGGGTGGCCGCCGCCTGGTGGTGCATCAATATCCGGGCGCAGAAGTGCCGGACGTGGAAGACCTCGGCGGCAAGTCAGACGAATTCCGGCTCAACGCGTATTTCCTCGGCGAAGACTACGACCTGGAGCGCAACGGCTTTCTGGCCAAGCTGGCCGAGCATGGCGCGGACTGGTTGATGCATCCGTGGCGCGGCAAGCTATGGGTGCGCGCGCACAATTGGTCTGTGCATGAGAGCAACGATAAGGGCGGGTTTTGTACGGTTGCGGTTGATTTTGTGCCGGGCGGTGGATCTGTTCAGCCTACACCGGACAAGGTGGACAAGGCTTTCGAGCGCATCGGCAATTTGCGCAAGGCTGCACAGGACAATTTTGCGCTGGAGCCGATGGCCGCGCCGAGCATGACCAGCATGATCGCGGCGGTTCAGGGGCAACTGGAGCGCATGCGCGACATGATTGCGCTGGCCAGTCTGCCGTTGACCTGGATGAACCAGGTGCGCAATGTGATCGACGGCCTCCAGGGCGACATGGCGGCGCTGCTGGCGCTGCCCGCGCAGTATTCCGCCGCGCTGGGTTCGCTGTCCGATCTGCTGGGCAGCGGAGCCGATGCAACCGGCCTGGCTGACACCGCGCGCCCGCGCGTGGTGGATGCGCTGGCGGCGTTGGCAAAAGCGCCGGTGACGATGCCGGGCGGCGCTGCCGATTCGCCCGCGCTGCACGTCAACCACAAGCGGGAACATGAGCTGCGCTGCCGGTTGCTGTTAACCAGCGCGGCACAGGTTGCACTGGCCGATTACCGGTGTGCCGATGATCGTGATGCGGTGCTGGCCTGCGTGGTGGGCGCGCTGGATCAGATGATGCCGGACATGCCGGATGCTGTGTTTCAGGCTGCGGCGGATTGCCGCGCGGCGCTGATCGATGCGTTGCTGGCGCAGAACCTCGAACCCGCCGTGTCGCGCGATGTTGTCTCGCCGCTCCCGGCCACGCTGCTGGCGCACCGCATGGAGGTTGATGAGGATGTATTCCTGGCCGTGAACAAGGTTCGCCATCCGCTGTTTGTGAGGGGGCGGGTCAATGGTTGAGCTTAAATTCAACGGCGAGAAATACGGCTTTTGGCAGCGCGTGAGCGTGCGCGAGTCGGTCGATGATCTGTGCGCTTCGGTGAGCCTCGGCATTACGCTGCCGGTCGAAGCTGCGGGCATGAAACTGGACTTGTCGGCCAACACGGTGGTCCAGGTGCTGGTGGACGGCGAGTTGGCCACCACGGTGCGTCCGGGCAAGATACGCCGGGCGGTCGGAGAATCAGATCATACAATCCAGATCGAGGCGCGTTCGCTGGCGCGTGAGCTGGTGGATTGCCAGTATTCCAAAACGCTGTCCGGGCTGAAGCTCTCAGAGGTTGTAAAGCGCATTTGTGAGCCGTTTAAAGTGCCTGTGAAGATTGCGGCCAGCACTGCCGTTGTGCCGGATTTTTCGATGCAATGCGAAGTCCCGGCCAACGCGCTGATCAATGCGGCGCGCGCCTCTAACTTGTTGCTTTACCCGACACCGGACGGCGGGCTGATCCTGACCGAGCCGGACAATTCTGCCCCGGTCGCCACGCTGGTGTACGGCGAACAGATCAAGCATTACGAGCTGGCCGACGATTACGATTTGCGCTTTTCTGAATACGTGGTCAAGAGCTTCGACTACGAGGGTGGTGACGCGCTCAAAGGGTCGGCCAAGGATACCGGGATCACATTTTTCCGGCCCATGCATATCGTGGCAGACCGGCACGGGCACGGCCTCGGCGGCTGCGGTAGGCGCGCGGTGCTGGAGCGCAACCGCAGGCTGGCGCGGGCGCACTCGATCAAGCTGATCGTGCAGGGCCACCGGCACGCAGATGGGCTGCACCCGCAAGGAGTAGGCCGTGGGATGCCCGGCGGCGATGCCGCCACCCCTACGCTCTGGGCGATCAACAAGCAAGTGCGCGTGGTGATCCCGCACGAAGGCATCGACGGCGTGTTCCTGATCGGTGAGCGCACTTTTTCTCTGGACGAAAAAGGCGGCAGCGTGACGCACTTGCAGGTGATGCACCGCAATGCCTTTGCGGGTGAGCCGCCCAAGAAAATGAAGCGCAGCGCGGGAGCTAGAAAATGAACGCTGCGCGTTTCCCCCACCCTAACCCTCCCCCGCGTTGCGGGAGAGGGGACGAACGTGAAAGGCAATCAACATGATGCGCCAGGTGTGGAACCGGCTGCAGTTGATCTGCGCTCAGGGCGTGTGCAACCTGATCGGCGCGGACAAGGTGCAAGTGCGGGTGCTCGACGGCGAACCGCTGAATAACATTGATCGGGTAGAGCCTTACGGCCTGAGTTATCGACCCAAGCAAGGTAGCCGCGCTTATTTGTTTTTTCCGTCCGGCGACCGGTCTTACGGCTTCGCCCTGGTGATCGGCGACAAGCGCTACCAGATGGATTTGCAGGAAGGCGAAGTGGCGCTTCACGATGACGAAGGCAATCACGTCCACATCCAGCGCGGCGGGATTATCGAGGTCAAAGCGGCAACCAAAATAATCGCCGATTCGCCGCTGTTCGAGGCCACCGGCGACGTGGTGATCGCCGGTATCAGTTTTCTCCAGCATACCCATCCCGCAGGTTGCGGCACCACGGGGGCACCGCAATGAGCACAGACGGCAGGAGTGAGTTGAGATGTTGAAACTGGTGCAAATCGACAACGGCGTATTCGATCTGGCCTTCGACGATCCGGCGTTGGCCGAAGATGCGGCCGCGGTGGAAACGCTGGTGTATGGCGTGTTGTTTTCCGATGCCGAAGCGCCTGCAAGCCGCGTTGCAGACCGCTACGAGCGGCGCGGCTGGTGGGCTGATCCGGCCAAGGGCAGCGGCCTTTGGCATGTGCGCCGCCAGCCGCTGGGCAGCGCGGCCAGGCGCGAAACGCTGGCGATGATCGAGTCGGCGCTCTCAAAACGGGATCCCGGACTGACTGGCGTTTCAGTCTCGGAGCAGGCGGGGGTAGCGGGAAATGTTTCCAGCGTGTTTTTACAGGTCACCGGCTTGCACAATGGCCGCAAATTCGCCGTGAGAGTGCCTCTTTGATTACCTATAACCGCCCAGCCTATCAAGCCCTGTTTACGCGTATCGCAAGCGATCTGGCCGCGATGCCCGCCGTGTTGCGCGAGCCGCTTTCGGCCACCTGGGCGCGCGCCTGCAACGGCATGCACGGGCATCTTGACTGGCTCGACGCGCAGTGTTCGCCGCTGACTTGCGAACTGGAACGGCTCTACGACTGGGCCGCGCTTTACAGCGTCGAACGCTTGCTGGCGACCTTAGCGACCGGCAACGCGCTGGCAACGGGGAACGCCGGTACCCAAGTGCTGGCCGGTACCGTGCTGCGCGGCCAGAACGGGCTGGATTACATGGTATCGGCGGCGGTGGTGCTGGGTGCTGGCGCTACGCCCGTTTCCGTCCAGTGCGTCACACGGGGCAGCGCCGGAAATCTGGTCGCTGGCCAGACGCTGACGTTGGTCGATCCGGTACCCGGCATCAATAACGCTTTTACCGTCGGCAACCTGGGCATCAGCGGCGGTGCGGAAGATGAATTGGTGGATGCCTGGCGCGCCCGCGTGGCCGAAGAATGGCGCACGGTGACAACCAGCGGCGCACGTTCCGGCAAGCCGGAGGATTACCGTTTCTGGGCGAAGCGCGCCCATCCCTCCGTGACCGGCGCGCTGGTGCAGAAGCATGCGCTCGGTATCGGCACGGTGGTGGTGCGCCCAGTGTGTAACGGGCTGGCGAACCGCCTGCCGACCCAAGCGGTGCTGGATGCGGTTGCGGCTTATCTGGAAAGCATCGCACCGGCAACCGCCGACTGGCGCGTTACCGCACCGGGCACGCACCCGGTCACGCTGACCATCCATCTTCAACCTTTAGTCGATACCGCAGACAACCGTGCCGCGATCTTTGCCGCGCTCAATGCGCTGGTGCTGACCAGGTGCGGAACGGACACCGATACCCTGCAATTGCTGTGGGCCGAGGTGGATACGGTGATCTCCATCATCACCACTCAGTACACGCTCGATGAAACCGGCAGCATTGTCTGGGCGGCGAACGAAGTGCCGGTGCTGCAACCGGTCAACTGGATTTAGCGGAATGAAAAATTTCTTTTTACGTTTGTTCCCTCGCCCGCTTGCGGGAGAGGGTTAGGGAGAGGGCCTTGCAGCTCACGCCGCATACCTCAACCGATTACGCCGACGCGCAGCGTGCGCTGCTTCCGCCCGGCGCGGCGTTCGACTGGCCGCAAGGCGGCTTCGGCGACACGCTGCTGAAAGGCATGGGCGAAGAGCTTGCGCGCATCGATGCAGACGCGCAAACGGTGCTGGATAGCGCCATCGAGAAACACCGCCCTAAATACGTCAACTGGCACATCAGCGAATACCGGCGCGTGGCAAATGAGGCATTGGCCGGTGTCACGGAGACGATGCCGCGCCGCACCTTTGCTGTGGGCAGCACGGTGGGAGATCGGGTGTGGAGTAGCGCTGCGCCGGGATTGATTTTCCCGGTTGACCTGGTGCGCATCGATCACCTGCTCGGCCCGTTCCGGGTCGGCAGCCGCGTGGGAGATCGGCTGTGGAGCGCGAACGGGCGTTTTGTGCTGCGTGTGCGCTATTACCGCTCGGTGGTCAACCCGCAGGTTATTTGGGACGCGCTGATGGCATTCAAGCAGGCGCATGTTTATTTATGGTTCGAGGATATTACGGGAGTGGGAGGCGAGGTGAATTATGGACAGAATTAACGGCGCAGGACATGTAGGGCATATGTTTGTGGCGGAGGATGTGGCGATTAACAGACCGCCGACAGAGATTACTGTGGATTGGCTTAATACAATGCAAGAAGAGCTGGCGGCTCTGCCGGAAGGTGTTGGCATGACGCTCGATCCGAACAACCGCACTCAAGTGCGCGAGGCCATACAACGGATGATCGACGCGCAATCCGGCAACTACGCCCTAGACACCGGTGCGGTCAATGCTTACGTTGTCGCGCTCAGCCCGGCGATCACGGCCTACGGCGACGGCATGACCGTGCGCGTCAAGGCGGTCAACGCGAATAACGGCGCGTCTACGCTGAATGCGGGTGGCGGGGTGGTATCGCTGGTCAACGATGTGGGAGGCGCGCTGGCGGATGGAGACATCCCTGCTGGCGGAATTTTTACAGCGACCTACATCGCCAATAAGTTTTACATGACATCGCTGGTGCAATCGCAGGCCGATCGGCTGTATGCAAAATTTACAGGCTCAGAGTTTTCGACGGGCGGCGGCGACGCTAGCGCATACACTGTCACCACAACACCATCTACATCGTCCTATGTAGATGGTCAGAGGTTCAGAGTTAAATTCACAGTCGCTAACATCGACGCGCCTACCATAAATTTTAACGGTCTAGGAAATATCCCTTTGATGCGCGGGAATAATGATGGCTCATTGTCCGCGTTGGTGGCTCATGCGAATCTGAACCCATGTCTGGCCGCCGGGCATCTATCGGAAGTTGAAATCGTGGAAAGCGGAACGCAAGCAAGGGTAATAACTTTACCGCCCAGAACATATTCTGGAATCATTACTAGAGATTTAACCGCAGCAGCAGGATCGGTTTCTGAAACAGGTGTCGGCTTTGTTCCGCGCGAGATCGAGTTCACCTCTTGTATTGTGGGAACTTTGGTTCAATCATTCGGCACGGCGGGCGGTGGCGGAAACGATACCGGCCAATGTATGTATCGGGCTTACAATTCGGCGAATGACGGTTACTCTGCTGATCGTTGCGCTTATGCGTACACGTCCGCCGCAAATTACAATGTGACAACTCTTCAGTCGATGGACGCCGACGGTTTTACGTTGATGCACGCCAAAAATGGAGCTCCGGCGGGCACGCTGGTTATTATGTATAAGGCCAAAGAGTGAAAATCGCTTTCATCTCCGGCAAGCAGCCGTCCGCCACACTGACCAAGCTGTTCACCGGCTCGACCTGCTACCACGTTGGTTTCACCAACGGGCAGCACTTCTGGGACATGAACCTGATCCGCCGTCGGCGCTTATGGGAGGGTATGTACCCGCCCGAGCATGTGCGCCTGGTCGAATGCCCGGTGGAAGTGACGGCGGAATACCTCGATCACAAGCTCGACACCGACGACAGCACTTACGGGTGGCAAGACTACATTCTGTTCGCGCTGCGCCCGGTCTACCACCTCTTCGGAAAAAGCACCCGCGACCTCGGCGGCGTGATCTGCTCGGAGCTGGTGTGTAACGATCTCAACGCTTGCGGCTGGCGCGTGAGGTTTGCAGAGGTTCCCTCACCGGCGGACTTGGAGCGGGCGCTGATCAAATAGCAATCAATAGAGACAGTGCGACCGCTAAAGGTGCTGAAACACCCTTAACGGCCACCTCCCGCAGAATGAGCCTGCGTTTAGCCTGGGCACCGTGCTGTGCACACAGCATGCCGAGGCTACCACGCGCTGAAGGGAGATCGATACTCCCCCGGCCTGTTCCGCGTTCCACCGCTGGCCGGAGGCAAGTTCCACCAAGTCGGCAAGCCGCTGCCCCTGATGGAGGAACTGGTAGCAGCTTGCGGCCCGCGTATCCTTGACCCATTCATGGGTTCCGGCACCACCGGCGTAGCAGCCCTTGTCCAAGGAAAAGAATTCACCGGCATTGAGGTCTGCCAGCATTACTTCCAAGTCGCCGTGAACCGTCTGCAAGGCACCCCGTCCACCCGAAGCATCACCCAATGAAAAACCGCCCAATCTGGGCGGTTTATTTGGTATCCTGAAATCAACCGAGTTCTTTGAATAATATTCATCCGGTATTCAAACGCAATTCATCCGGAAATCAAAGCCGCTTTACTAATGGGCTGCTGCCCTGTCATTTTTTAAAAGGGCTCGGCGTTGGAAACGAATTCTGCAATTTCAAGCCGAGCTGGGCGAATGGGGAGCAACCGTTCAAAACAGATGGCACTGTGCGTTCCAAACAAGCGAATCGGCCTGGTTATTTCTTCAACATGGCCTGCAGGCCAGCAAAAGGATTGTGCGTTGCCACTGCCGGATCCCCAGCCTCCCTGCCCCGCACCGCCTCATCCAATAAGCGCGAATGTTCGTTATCGTGGCAGTACAGGCAAAGCAATTCCCAGTTGCTGCCATCCGCCGGATTATTGTCGTGGTTGTGATCCTTGTGATGCACCGTCAGCTCGCGCAGCCGCACTCCGGAAAACTCGCGACCGCATCGCCCGCATATCCATGGAAATAATTTTAGCGCCTGCTCGCGGTAGCCGGCTTCGCGCAATTCACGTTGCTGGCGCGCCTCGGCGACAATGCGGTCAAGCCGCGCATGATCTGGAGCAGGAGTTTTCATTGAAGCCCGATCAAGGCGTATTCTTGATATTGAAAATTTTGCTGAAATTGGCGACTTCCAGCACCTGCGACACCACATTGGAAGTATTAAGCAGCGCAACCGGTTTACTGGCTTCCTTGGCCCGTTCATTTAACAGCATCAACATGCCCAAAGCCGCACTATCCAGATAATCCACCTTGCTCATTTCAATCTCGATTTCGCGTACTGTGCCGTTATTGATGAGCGGCATATAGGCATTTTTGAAATCGCGATGCACCTCAAAATCAAAACGACCGGTCATGGCAATGCGCGCAGAACGGTCTTGAATTTGTACATTTATAGCCATGATAAACACCTCATCAAATAGCCTGCGAGAACGGAATCACCCACAATAATTGAACCAGATCAATCTGATTTCTGGTATGGGGATCAACCCTGCAATTTCTGGACATAAGGCATATAACGCTTATCGCTGCCTACAATATGGGTTACAAGCCAGTCCTGCATGATTTGCAGAATTTTATCGGCGGTAATGGAGTTCGGATCTTTATCGAAAGATTCTTTTATGGATAGCAACTCCTGTACAAATGCGTCATGAACTGCCTTATGGCCGTCGAGTCCGGGATAGTTTGCCTTGAGCATCAGCCTTTCTTCGGCACCCAAATGCATGGCGGCATATTCGATCAAAAACTCAATGCGTTGTTTTATGGCCTCGTGATTATTTTTATCAGGAAATTCGCTGAATTCCTTGATGGTCTCGAAAAACACCCGGTGATGAGCATCCATCAACACATTCCCCACACTGAAAGACTCATTCCATTCAACCAGCTCCATCCTCGATCTCCTTATTTACGTTCGTATTCTTAATTTACCGGTTGCGATCGATATACCTTGCCGTGCGCCTGCGTGCTTCAAAGATACCGAAGTCAACCAACGTTGCCACTCTTCTTTTCTTTACGCTCGATATCCTGATTTATATAAGGGAAAAATTCGCGATCTGCGCCCAACAGGTGTTTGGCAGCCACGTCGTGCGCGAGAAAGTTGAATAATTCGCCGATACCCAGTGTGCCCGCGTGGAACCTGCCCACCAGCGTGTCGATCCCATTCACAAGTTCGCGATGCAAGGCGGCATGTTCCGCAACTCCGGGATAACCGGATGTCACAAGAATCTCCATCTCATCCTGAAAATGCTTGACCACATCGCGGGCCAATGTGTCCACAAGCGTTTTTACCTCATCCGCCGGTCGTCTGGAAAGCATCGCGGCCAACAGCTCGTTGGCATCATTGAACAGTCCACGATGCTCGCGGTCGATCAACTCGTTGCCGCTTTCGTATGGCTTCTGCCAGACAAGCTGCACAAAATTCGCTGCGACATTCTCCCCGGCACCGGCACGATCCGGCGCTTCCGGCGCAACCTGCACCTGATTGCGGCCACCCGTCTTGGCCCGGTAAAGCGCTTCATCGGCCCGTTTGAACCACTGTTCCCATGATTCCCCGGATACACATTCGGCCACGCCGACACTCACCGTAACATGCTCCACCTCCGGAAAATGTGCGCCGGCAATCTTATTGCGCAGCCGCTCGGCAAGCAGCGAGGCCGTTGAAAGCGTTGTGTTCGGACACAGCACGACAAATTCTTCACCTCCCCAGCGCGTAAGGGAATCGCTGGTGCGAAGGGATGAGCGAATCTTTGCCGCCAGTTCGACCAGCACCTGATCGCCCGCATTGTGTCCATAGCAATCGTTTATCTTCTTGAAAAAATCAATATCGAATACCATCAGGCACAGCGGATGATCATATCGCTTCAGGCGATCCATCTCGCTTCTGGCGGCTTCCTCAAGCCGCCTCCGGTTCCATGAGCCGGTAAGCTTGTCGGTGCTGGCAAGATGATCGAGTTCGCCAATGACGACTTTCAGTTTTTCCTGCATGGTTGACAGTTCGCCCAACACCTGGCCGAGCTCGTCCCTGCCGGAAACCGCGATGATTTCGTCCATGTTGCCCTGGGCGATATCCTTGAAATGCCCTACTGCCCTGTTGAGCGGCCGCATGATCGAGCGGATCAACAGTGTCGCTGCGATGGCGCCCAGCAGAAGGCCCAGCAATGTGCTGCCAATGACGACATTACGAATCAGGATGTAACGCTCCTCGGCATGGTCATATCTTTTCTTGGAGGTTTCGAGGATTTTCTGCAGCAAAGCATTCGCCCGGGCATTGGCGGCTTCATAATACGGATTGATCTTCTGCAAAAGGATCTTGTTGGCTTTTTGATAGTCTGCCGCTTGCAGCACCGCAACAGCCTGCATCAATCCTTCATTGACATACAGCGCGCGCGCTGCCGCATATTTGTCCGCCAGTTCCACCTCTTCCGCAGTCAGGTTGCGCTTTTTGTATTCCGCGACAAGAGCGGTGATCTCATCGCGGTTTTTGGCTATGATGGCGGTGTGCGTCATAAGCGGATCGTTGTTGTGTGTTCCGGATGCGTCTCCATCTGCCTTATGTTGCAGCCACAGCATGATCTGTGCGCGGTTATCGCCCATCAGCAGCATGACACGGCTGATCATTCTGGTCGGTTCGAGGCTATCCTTGTAAGCGGCATCCAGCTCCTTGTTCGCCATCACGATGCCGGATAATCCGATCCCTCCTTCAATCAGCAGCCCCAGCGCCATGAAACACATGATCAGCCAGAGCCGCGTTTTGATACTGACGTTGTTGAAAAAATCCATTATTTTCATTTGACCATATAGGTTGCTTGCATTATTCGTAACTACTCAGGTAGTCATTACCTATTGAAAAATAACGATAAACCCGTTCGGCCCGAGCAGTGCGTTATCTCATGCGGCGCATGTTGAATCGATGTCCGGCAATCCTGCTACCCATTTCAAGCTTCCTTGCGATGGCCAGCAACTGGAGCCCGGTCAATTTTCGGCACACGCCAATACGGCATATTTCATATCCTCGACCAGAATGTGCTTGCTGAGCCAGTCACGCAGGAAGAATAGTACTTCCTGATTGATTCTGGGGCGGAATCCATGCAGGTACTGCCAGCGAATATCCTGGATGGTTTCATTAAACGAGGCATGTTGAAGCTTATGCTTGACCAGTTCGTGAAGAGGGTAGCCGGATTTATGCAGGAATTGTTCTTCGCGATCAAAGTGGTCGATAGCGTAATTGAGCAATTCGTCCAGCACCGATTCGGCGACGCGCCGGTTGCCGATTTTTTCTGCGGAAGCCAGTTGATTGATCAACCCGACGAGGGCGCGATGGTCGTTATCCATGCTGGGAACCTTTACCGATAGTGCCTCTGTCCATTTAACCAGGACGATGTCTTTCCGGTATTCCATTACCTTGAGAAACGCCTCGACAACCAGCGGATCAAACTGTTTTCCGGATTGTTCGCTGATATAGGCAATCGCCTCCGGATCGGTCCAGGCTTTCTTGTAGGATCGCTCCGAAGTAAGTGCATCGAAAACATCGACCAGCCCGACAATTCGCGCGGAAAGCGGAATCTCCTGCCCGGCGATCCGCGCCGGGTATCCCTGCCCATTGTAGTGTTCATGGTGGTGCAGGGCAATTTCACAGGACAGGTTGAGCAAGTAATTGTAATCGTCGAGTATGCGGCTGGCCTTTTCCAGTACCTTTTTGCCTTTCAGGGTGTGCGCTTCGATGATCTTGCGCTCTTCCGGATCCAGCTTGCCGGGTTTTTTAAGGATGCTGTCGGAAATGGAAATCTTGCCTACGTCGTGAAGAATGCTGGCGGTGCTGACATGGCGCTCGAATTCCGGCGTGACCTTTTCCGCGTAATACCCCATCTCACCCAGAACCTGCACGATCTCATCGGTCATGATGGCGACGCGCATGATGTGATCGCCGGTGTCCAGATCCTTGTGTTCCGCGAGGCTGGCCAGCGCGATGACCATGGCGCGCCCGGTACGCACGGTTTGCTTGGCAAGGCTATGTGTCCGTATCGAACTGACTACCTTGTCGTTGACGAATTTAAGCAATTCCTGCGCTCCCGCATCGATTTCCTGCGCAAGCTCGACATAAACGAGAATGGCGAAATTCTCCGGATGGGGAAAACAGAAAGTCACCGCGTCCCGGCTATAGTGATTTGAACGCTGGCGGATAGCATTGCTCAAATGTTCCAAGATCGGCCCATCCAGCACCATGGAACCTGCTGCGGCGGCATATTGCCCGGTGCCGCTGGCGATCTGGAAGGTATGTCCGGCGATGCTGTATTTGACTATGGTCATGAAGGCCGATGTCCCCGCATCATCAATACGTGCACCGCCTATTTTGGCAAGATAATGAGCCAGGTTTTCATACAACGCTTCAAGCGTGCGGGCTTGGTCAATGTCCCGGCAAATTTCCTGCACCCTGCCCAGAAAGGAGGATGGTGAATTCATGATGGGACGCTTGTTATCATGGAAATTGAATCCCTACCATTTAACGATCAATCAGGAAGCTTTCAGTTTATCGTTGCAATGTTCGGATGCTTGTCTGCAACAATTTTGTCCATCATATGCATCACATCCAGGCTGGCTTTTTCGGCGCTATCCAGCGCAGCACAAATGCTGTCCTGTATCTTCGGATTGCGCTCCCAGCCTTGACCCAATTGGCTGACCATGAGCTGCATGCACTCGTGAACCTTGCTGTGCGGAACCAGCAACGAACGGAATGAGGGCGAATTGCCGAACACCTCTTTACCCTCCCCTTCATACCAATGCCCCAGGCGGCAACCGTTGTGGTCAACATCCACAGCCATCTTGAATTCATTGTTGCCAGGGTCGTTAATCAAGGCATACGCGCGCTGCTTGTAGATAATGTGATCGACTTTTACCAGCGAGGCGAAGCTGAGGTCTTTCGCATAGCGCGCTCCCGACAAGATAACCACGGCAGATTCGTAGAATTGCCCGAATTTTTGTTCGAGCTGCCCGATGACACCCTGCGAAGAATTGGTTATTTCATGCATCTCCTTCGAGTCTTCCAGCATTTTGGCCGCTTCGCCTTGCAACAACTGCATGATGCTGCCGATGGACTCGGAGGCATTCTTGGTGTTCTCGGCCAGCTTGCGCACCTCATCGGCCACCACCGCAAAACCGCGCCCCGCCTCGCCGGCACGCGCCGCTTCAATCGCCGCGTTCAATGCCAGCAGGTTGGTCTGGTCGGCAATCGAGTTGATCAGCCCGACAGCCTTGTTGATTTCGGAACTGCGCGCATTCAATTTGGTGATCGCGGTATTGGCATGATTCACCCGCTCGACGATACCGGTCAGTTTTTGCACCACATCCTTGACCGATTCGCGGCTTTCTTCGGCATCTTCCCGGGTGCGCCTGGACAGGCTTGCCAATTGATCCATGTTGTC
>Ga0209343_10006315_pt1 | contig 14173 bp, 12 predicted proteins | sample RifCSPlowO2_02_FD_184026 | JGI IMG/M metagenome (GOLD analysis project Ga0209343, IMG submission 184026) | Groundwater microbial communities from Rifle, Colorado - Rifle CSP2_plank lowO2_0.2 (SPAdes) (version 2) | ecosystem: Environmental > Aquatic > Deep subsurface > Groundwater | place... | reverse complement strand
CGGGCAGACGGTGATGCCGCTGCTCTCGGGCGCGGTGGGCGCGGCGTTCGGGGTGGGGCCGGTGTTCTGGGTGGTCGCGGCAATTATCATGGGCGACGTTTATTCGCATCGGAGCATGCTGGGTGCCGCGGACAAGCCAAAGTACTAAGTGCCGTTATACTGGTCGCCGCTGCTGCAGGAGCCGGCCATAGAGGAGAACAAGGGATGAACGAAAAAGTCATGGATGCGCCGGCGGCGGCTGTGCAGGCAGGTCCAAGCGAGACATTTCGCGAGACGCTGCGCACGTATCCCACCATTTACCATCTGCGCGAATGCGCGCGCCGGCGCCTGCCCGGCTTTGCCTTTGACGCGGGCGATGGCGGCGTGGGTGCCGACAAGGGCGTCCACAGAAACTGGAATGCGCTCGACGCGGTGGAGCTGATGCCGAAGTATGGCGTCACGCGGGGCTTGCCGCCCACCGGGGTGGAGCTTTTCGGTCAGCGCTACGCCGCGCCCATAGGTATCGCGCCGATGGGGTCGCCCGGCATCGTCTGGCCGCATGCCGACGAGTTGCTCGCGCAGGCCGCGCAGAAGGCGCGCGTGCCTTACAACCTCTCCACGGTATCGGGCATGTCGATCGAGGAAGCGGCGCGCTATGCGCCCGACGTATTCTGGCTGCAGTTGTACCGCTTCCCGCGCAACGAGCACGCCATCGGCTTCGATCTCGCGCGCCGCGCCGCGGCGGTGGGCGCGAAGGTACTGGTGATGACGCTGGACGTGCCGGTGCGCACCACGCGCACGCGCGAAGTGCTCTCGGGCATATCCTCGCCGTTCCGTTTCACGCCGAAGATGATTGCTCAAGCGCTGAGCTGTCCTTCGTACTGCACGTCGTTTCTGCAGCACGGCATTCCGCGCTTCGCCAATTTCATCAAGTATGCGGGTGAAAACGTCGGGCTCAACGAAATGTCGAAATTCATCCAGGGGGAATCCGGCGGCGCATTCACCTGGGAAGACGTGGCGCGTTACCGCGACGTCTGGAAGGGCCCGCTGATTATCAAGGGCGTGATGCATCCCGAGGACGCCGAGCGCGCGATTGCCCTCGGCTGCGAGGGGATACAGGTATCCAACCACGGCGGGCGCCAGATGGAGGGACTGCCGGCCACCATCGATGTGCTGCCCGGCGTGGCGGCCGCAGCCAACGGCCGCGCGAAAATTCTTTTCGACAGCGGCGTGCGCAGCGGACTCGATGTGGTGCGGGCGATGGCGCTGGGCGCCGATTTTGTGCTGGCGGGCAAGGCATTCCTGTGGGGCCTGGGGGCGATGGGCGCTGCCGGCCCCAGCCATACGCTGGAACTTTTCATCGACGAAATGCGCGCCGCGCTGGGTCAGATCGGCGCGCGAACGTTCGAGGAGGCCCGCAAGGTGCCGATCCGGCATAACGCGGCGTTCCGGATTTCCTGACAGGCGATACGAGGGCTTGTCCCGCCGGGATCCCCGCCGCGGATCGTGATTGGTCCGCGACGTTCCCACGTTTCGAGAACTGGGGTACGACATCGATATTTCACTCTGATATGTAACTGGGAGAAATGATGCGACGATTCATCCGTAAGGCGATTTTAGGGTTCGCGATTCTGGTTTCAGGCGCGGTGTATGCGTTCCCCACCAAACCTCCATCCATCATCGTGCCGCAGGCGCCGGGCGGCGCCAACGACGTGCTCGCGCGCATGGTGGCGGGCAAACTCCAGGAGTACTGGGGCACGCCGGTGCTGGTGGATTTCAAGCCCGGCGGCGGCGTCATCGTCGCGACGCAGTACGTTGCCCGAAGCGCCCCTGATGGCCATGTCATCGGCCTGATCACCAGCGCCCATGCCATCAATCCCAGCGTCAACCAGAAGCTGCCCTACGACAGCCTGCGCGATTTCGTGCCGGTGGCGCGCCTGGGCTACAACGTCATCGGATTAGCGGTGGTGCCTTCCCTGAAGATCGACGATGTGAAAGGGCTGATCGAACTGGCGCGCGCGAAGCCGGATTTCCTGTCGCATGGATCCAATGGCATTGGCACCGGCGCGCATCTGGCCGGGGAACTGTTCAAGCACATGGCCGGCGCGAAGATGGTGCATGTGCCCTACAAGGGCGGCGCCCCCTTGTACGCCGATATGATGGGAGGTCGGGTGCCGGTAGCGTTTGTCATTCTCAACTCGGCGATGCCTTTGGTGAGATCAGGAAAGCTGAAAGTGCTGGCGATCACCAACCCGCAGCGCAGCGCGATCTTCCCGGATTACCCGCCGCTTTCGGCGACCTTGCCCGGTTATGATTTGACCACCTGGAGCGGTTTCATTGTCGCCGCGGGCACGCCGCGCGAGGTGGTTCAAAAAATTTCGGCGGACGTGATTCGCGTGGCCAACGCGCCTGACCTGCGGCCTAAGTTCGACGAGTTCGGTTATGAGCTTGCGCCGCTTGGCGCCGCCGAATTCGAGGCGTTCATACGCGCCGAGATGGAAAGCAAGGGAAAGCTGGTGCGCGAGTCGGGGGCCAAGTTCGAGTAGCATGGCGCGGAATTTCCCGCGCATCACCGATATTGCAGATGGAGGAAGAACGTGGATAAGGGCATAGGCGCGCACATACCGCGCCGCGAGGATTTCAGGCTTCTGACCGGCACGGGCCAGTACGCGGACGACATGCGCGCCGAAGCTCAGGTTTATGGCTATGCGCTGCGCGCTTATCACGCGCATGCGCGGTTGAAGAGCATCGACGTCGGCGAAGCAAAAAAGGCGCCCGGCGTGATCGCGGTGCTGACCGGCGCCGATTACGCCGCCGACGGGCTGAAAGGCATTCCGCACGGCGCCATGACGGTGAAGCCCGAGGACTATAAGGTTCCGTGCTTCGGCCAGGCCGACGGCAAACCCGCGTTCTCCGCGCCCAACATTCCGATCGTGCGCGACAAGGTGCATCACATCGGCGAGATCGTGGCCTTCGTGGTTGCCGACACCCTGCAGCAGGCACGCGACGCGGGCGAGTTGATCGAGGTCGATTACGAGGTGCTGCCCGCCGTGACGCGCGGCATGGAAGCCATGAAGCCCGGTGCGCCGGCGATCTGGGACGAGCAACCCGGCAACATTGCCTTCGACGGCCTGCATGGCGACCATGCCGGCGCCGAAGAAGCCTTCCGCAAGGCGGCCCACGTGGTCGAGGAGGAATTCCCCTTCAACCGCGTGGCCAACGCGCAGATGGAACCGCGCGCCTGCCTCGCCGAGTACACCGCCGAGGGGCGTTTCATCCTGCACGCCGGTTCGCAGGGCGTTCACCGGCTCAAAGGCAATGCCGCGGTGGTGTTCTCCTGCGACCCCTCGAAGATTCGCGTGTTGACCCGCGACACCGGCGGCGGCTTCGGGCCGCGCTCGCACTTGTACCCGGAGTACGTGCTGTCGATGTGGGCGGCGCGTAAACTCGGGCGCCCGGTCAAATGGAACAGCGACCGCTCCGAGGCGTTCCTTTCCGACTACCAGGCGCGCGATGTCACCATTCGGGGCTCGCTGGCCCTGGACGCCAACGGAAAATTTCTCGCGCTTAAAGAGACCATATACTCGAACGTAGGCGGCAACTGCGTGTCCTATGTGCCGGCGGCGAATGGCTCGCGCATTGCCACCACCGTCTACAAGACGCCGTTCCTTGGCATGCACGCCATCGGCATCCTGTCGAACACCCTGCCCTCGGTGAATTACCGCGGCGCCGGGCGCCCGCAGGCGATGCTGGTGATGGAGCGCCTGATCGATCTGGCCGCCGACAAGATCGGCATCGATCGCATTGAATTGCGCCGCCGCAACCTGATCGCGCCCGCGGATTTCCCATTCAAGCAGGCGGGAGGCCTTACCTACGATTGCGGCGAGTTCGAAAGGAACATGGACCGTTGCATGGAATTCATCGACTGGAAGGGCTACGCGGCGCGGCGCGAGGAGGCGAAGCGGCGCGGCAAACTCTCGGGCATCGGCCTGGCCAATTACATCGAGACCCCGGTGGGCGCGCCGATCGAGCGCTCGAACATCGTGGTGCGCACCGACGCCGACAAGGTCGACGTCATCATCGGCACGCAATCGGGCGGGCAGGGACACGAGACCAGTTTCGCGCAGGTGATCGAATCCTGGCTCGGCGTTCCCATGGACGATGTGAACCTCATCACCGGCGATTCCGATATCGTGATCGAGGGCGGCGGCACGCACTCCGACCGTTCGATACGCATGGGCGGCTTCGTGATGGTCAAGGCTTCAGAACAGATCATCGAAAAGGGCAAGAAGATCGCCGCGCATCTGCTTGAAGTGGCGGTGACCGACATCCAGTTCGGCAAGGGAGAATTTACCGTCGCCGGCACCGACAGATCGGTTTCGCTGTTCGAGGCGGCGCGCGCCGCAGCCACCGACAAGGTGCCCGAGGAACTGCGCGGCGCCTTGTCAGGCGATGCCAAGTACGTGGGCCGCATTCCGGCGTATCCGAACGGCTGCGCGGCGGCCGAAGTGGAAATCGATCCCGATACCGGCGTGGTCGAGATCACGCGTTACGTCTGCATCGACGATGTCGGCCGGGTGGTCAATCCGCTGATCGTCGATGGGCAGACGCACGGCGGCATCGTGCAGGGCGTGGGACAGGTGCTGACCGAGCACGTCGTGCATGACGCCGAGGGCCAGATCCTCTCGGGTTCGTTCATGGACTACGGCATGCCGCGCGCGGACATGTTCCCGGAGTTCAAGGTGGAGAACAACGAGGTGATCACCAAGGGCAATCCGCTGGGCGTCAAGGGCGGCGGCGAAGCCGGCACCACCGGCGCGCTTGCGGTGATGATGAACGCCATCCTGGATGCGCTCAAGCCGCTGGGGATCACGCGCTTCGATATGCCGGCGACACCCGGGCGGGTGTGGCAGGCAATACACGCAAGCCGCGCTACTGCACCTGCAGCCCGGACAGTTTAATCAACTCGGCAGTTTTCGCCAGCGATGCTTTGACTTCGGCGGCGAATTCTTCCGGCGTGTTGAGCGTGACGATATAGCCGTCGTCCTCGAATTTCTTCCTGAGTTCCGTGCCCGTCAGGATCTTCGACAGCGAGCCATGCACGCGATTGAGCACCGGCCGCGGCAGTCCCGCGGGCGCGTGCACCGAGGCGCTCCATACCGGCAGACGCTCGAATCCAGGGACCAGTTCGTCGACCACCGGCACGCCGGGCAGGCGTGCATACGGCCTGGTGGTGACGGCAAGCAGCTTCAGCTTGCCCGCGTTCACCTGCTGCACCGCCGAGAGATAGGCAATGAACGCGAGTTGCACGCGACCGGCCACGAGGTCGGGCAGGACCTGGCCGAAACCCTTGTAGGGCACATGCAGCATGTCGATGCCCGCGCGCAGCTTGAGGATTTCGCCGTCGGCATGCTGCGAGCTGCCGATGCCGACGCTGGCAAACGATAATTTGCCCGGATTGCGCTTGGCGTAGTCAATGAATTCCCGCATCGAGTTGACCGGAAGCGATGCAGGCACGGCGATGGTCACCACGCCGGCCATCAGTTTCGAGACGTGGGTGATGTCCTTGACCGGGTCATAAGTCGTTTCCCTGGGCGTGGTCACCGGTCCCGTGACAATCGGGTTGGAGGCGGTCCACACCAGCGTATAGCCGTCGGCGGGCTGCTTGGTCATGTAATCGGTGCCGATGATGCCGTTGGCGCCGGCGCGGTTCTCGATGACCACGGGCTGTCCCAGCTCTTCCTGCCAGGCCGGTTGCACCAGGCGCAGCGTGACGTCGGCACCGCCGGGTGGAAAGGGCACGATGACGCGAACCGGTTTCACGGGATAGGATTGCGCCAGGGCAGGTGAGCAAGCCCACGATGCGGCTCCCAGCACCAGCAGTGTTACAAGGGAATTTTTTCCCATGATCGGATCTCCAGTTTTATCGACTGCGTTGGGGTCAGGTCTAAAAAGCATGGTGATTAGGCCTTACAATATCACTCGTAACTTTGCATTTCAGGCGCCGCGTTCATGACCGAATCTTCGCAAAAAATCAGCCAGAGGCAGATGTATTCCGTTTTGATCGGCGCCAGCCTCATGCTCACCATGAGCATGGGCATGCGCCAGAGTTTCGGCCTGTTCGTCCTGCCGGTCACCCAGGACATCGGCGTTTCCGTGGCCGATTTCACCCTGGCGCTGGCGCTGCAGAACATCATCTGGGGAGCCACTCAACCCCTGACCGGCGCGGTGGCCGACAAGTTCGGCGTGCGCACCATCACCCTGCTCGGTTCCATCCTTTTCGCGGCCGGCCTTGCGGTGACCATGGTGGCCACCGGGCCGGTGATGCTGATCGTCGGCATGGGCGTGCTGATCGGGCTGGCGATGTCCTGCGTGTCGCTGAGCCTGGCGCTTGCCGCCAGTGCCAAGGTGGTATCCGTGGCCAGACGCAGCGTGACGCTCGGCGCGGTGTCCTCGGCCGGTTCGATCGGGAGTTTCCTCGCGGCGCCGCTGGCGCAGGGCTTGATTGTCAGCCAGGGCTGGCACATCGCCATGGTCAGCTTTCTCATATTGTGCGTCTTCATGCTGCCGGGGGCCTACTTTGCCGGTGCCGGCGACGGCAAAGCAGCGCGTCCGCTGCCCGGGGCGATGGACCGCGATGCCGGATTGTCGCTGAAATCCGCGTTGCACGAAGCGGCGCACCACAAGGGTTTTGTCACCATGGCGATCGCGTTCTTCGTGTGCGGGCTGCAACTGGTGTTCATCACCACGCATCTGCCGGCATATCTTGATCTTTGCGGCCAGTCGCCGTCGCTTTCCGCGACGGCGCTCGCGACCATCGGCGGGTTCAACGCCATCGGCTGCTATGTGCTGGGCTGGATGGGCGGCAAGCTTCCCAAGCAGTATCTGCTGGGCAGCGTGTATATCCTGCGTTCGCTTTTCATTGTTGTCTATTTCAGTTCCGCGCCCACGCCGACCTCGACGGTGGTGTTCGCGGCGGCAATGGGAATGTTGTGGCTGGGCACCGCGCCGCTGGTGAGCGGCCTGATCGCTCATATCTTCGGCCTGCGCTATATGGCGACACTGTCGGGCATTGCCTTTTTCAGCCACCAGGCGGGATCATTCGTCGGCGCCTGGGGCGGTGGGCTGATATTCGATGCGATGGGGAACTACGACATGGCATGGGAGATCGGCGTGGCCATCGGCCTTTCGGCCGGCATCGCGCAGATGTTCATGCAGACTCAGCCCACCACCAGAATGGCCGCTGCCGCGGCCTGAGCGGGTTCACCGCCGCCTCGATCGCGCCGGCGCGCATCGCGAACTGAAGCAACGCGCCGCGCGGATTCGGATGCGCCGGTTCGCCTTGACCAGCCGCCCATAGATCGCTAGGAGCTTCTCCATGAAAAAAATCGCGCTCGAAGAGCATTTCATCAGCCAGGCGCATCTCGACTGCCTGCGCGCGCGCACCGACTTTCCGCGGCTTGCGACGGTCGACGACGGGAGCGGCAACAAGGTCGAGCGCCTGTTGCGCACGCCGACCAGTTCGCAGGTGTACACGCCCAGGCGCGTCTCGCAACTTCTCGACGTGGGTGCGGGGCGCATCGCGGAGATGGACCGTTCCGGCGTGGACATGCAGATTCTGAGCATGACCGGCCCGGGCGTCGAGGAATTCGATCACGCCACCGGCACGGCGCTGGCGCGGGACATCAACGACGAAGTGGCCGACAAGATCAAGCCGAACCGGCAGCGCTTCGCGGCCTTCGCAACGCTCGCCTATGGCGACCCCGCCGCCGCGGCCGACGAACTGGAACGCGCGGTAACGCGTCTCGGGTTCGTGGGCGGCAAGCTCAACTCGCACGTCGGCGGGGAATACCTCGACGAGCGGAAATACTGGGTGCTGTTCGAGCGCGCCGCGACGCTCGGCGTGCCGATTTACCTGCACCCCAAGGAACCGCCGCAGAAGATGCTTGACCTCATCGCTCCGTATCCGACGCTGATGATGGCCACCTGGGGTTTCGCCGCGGACACCAGCCTGCATGCCATGCGGCTTATCGCGAGCGGCCTGTTCGACGCGCATCCCCGTACCAAGATCATCCTGGGACACCTCGGCGAGGGCATACCGTTCTGGCTGTGGCGCATGGATAACCACTGGAAAAAGGAAGGCTGCCGCGCGAATCGCCTTCCGAGCGAGTACTTCAGGGACAATTTTCTGGTCACCACCAGCGGCATGTTCACGCAGCAGACCTTCCTGTGCGTGTACCAGGTGCTGGGGGCCGACACCATGATGTTCGCGGTCGACTACCCCTCGGAGTCGAACGACGCGGGCGTGCAGTTCATCGAGTCGGTGCCGATTTGCGAGGCGGACAAGGCCAAGATCTGCCACGGGACAGCGGTGAAACTGCTGGGTGTGTAGGCCATTGAATAGAAGTGCGCCTAGCGCTTCGCGGGTATCAGCGGCAACAGCAGAGACGACGGGTACTCGGGGGTGTGATACACGGTGTGCCTGACCTCTTCGTTGCGCGGCAGATGCAGCGACAGCCGGTAGACGTAACTCGCGCCTTCCCAGGGAGCGTCCTGCGCTTTCACCAGCAACTGGATGCGGTGCCCCGCGCGAAAAACATACGAGGTCTCGCGCATCTCGATGGCGTAGCTTTCAACCCGGCCGGGTTGCACCGGCACCGCCCGTGTGTGCGGGTGAAAGGGTTTGTAGGGTTTCGACTTCGCCGCATCGGTTTCGCGGTGCGAGGCCTTCAGCCAGCCTATGCTCACACGCTTATTGCCGCCGTCGGGCGCGATGTCCTCCAGTTCCACGATCCAGTTGCCGTCGCTGCTGGAGAGCGAGGCGAACAGCGTCGCCGCCATCGGTCCGGTCACCTCGGTATCTTCGCCCAGGGGTGCCGTCGCGCATGGTGATCCAGACATTCTTTTCGACGCGGGTCCGGTATTGCGGCCGCGAGAGTTTCTCGTGCCAATCCTGGGACATGCTTTTCCTGTGGGCTGTTCAGTAGCGGCTCGCGCGACGCGGCAGGCCGAGGTGGTCGCGCAGCGTCCGGCCCTCGTATTCGCTTCGCATCAATCCGCGTTTCTGCAACTCCGGCACCACCAGCTCGACGAACTCGTCCAGGGAACCCGGCTGGCAGGGCGGCTGGATGTTGAAGCCGTCCGCGCCGCCTTTTTCGAACCATTCCTGCATGTGGTCGGCGACCTGCTGCGCGGAACCGACGATCGCGCTCTTGCCGCGGCCGTGCGCCGCCCGCAGCGCAAGCTGGCGGATGCTGAGATTTTCACGTTTTGCCAGGTCGAACCAGTTCTGGCGGCCGCTTTTCGCAGCCGAGGGCGGCACCGGCAGCATCTCTTCGGGAGGCAGGGGGCCGTCCATGGGATACGGGGACAGATCGACGCCGCCGAGAACCGTCGCGAGGATCTCGCGCGCCACAACCGGATGCATGAGGGATTGCAGTAGCTGCTCCTTTTCGCGCGCTTCCGACTCCGTGCGTCCGACCACGGCGCTCAGTCCGGGCATCACCACCACGTGGTCCGGATTGCGCCCATAGCCCAGCGCGCGCGATTTCAGCTCATCGTAATAGGCCCTGGCCTGGTCGAGCACTACATGGCCGGTGAAGATCGCGTCGGCGAACTCGGCGGCAAAATCGCGGCCGTCGTCCGAGGATCCGGCCTGCACCAGCACCGGGTGGCCCTGCGGCGGACGCGGCAGATTGAGCGGTCCGCGCACCGAGAACCATTTGCCTTTGTGGCCGAGGGTGTGCAGCTTTTCCGGAATGAAGAACTGTCCACTTTCCTTGTCGCGCACAAACGCATCGTCGTCCCAGCTGTCCCACAGGTCCCGCACGATGCGGGTGAACTCGCGCGCGCGATCGTAGCGCTCGGCGTGGGTATAGTCGTTTTCGATGCCGAAGTTGCGCCCGGCGGACGATTGTGCGGTGGTGACGATGTTCCATCCCGCGCGGCCGCCGCTCAGATGGTCGAGCGAGCCGAACTTGCGCGCTATGTTGTAGGGCTCGTTATAGGTGGTCGAGGCGGTGCAGGTCAGGCCGATTTTCGTGGTGACCGCGGCAAGAGCGGAACACAGCGTGATGGGCTCAAAGGCCGCCACGTACTGCGCCGAGCGCGACAGCGCCTCCATTTTGGCCTCGCGCACCGCGGGCGTGTCGGCGAAAAACAGCATGTCGAACTTCGCGCGCTCCGCGGTGCGCGCCATGTCCACGTAGCTCTGCAGGCGTATGCCTTCATCCGCAAAGGTGAGCGGATGGCGCCATGAGGCGACGTGATGGCCGGTGACATTGAGGAATGCGCCCATTCTCATGAGACGTTTTGCCATGATGGTTTTCCTCTATATGATGGGGTGCTGTTGTGAATTCAATGATATCCAGCATCGCTGGATATTGCCATTGTCATTCAGCTTACCAATGGCTGGAAACAGGAGGATCGCATGAGCGATGCAAAGCGCATGATGAAGCTGGGCGTTTTTTTCAACCCCACCGGGCACCATGTGGCGTCGTGGCGTCATCCGCGCTCGCAGGCGGATGCCGGCATCAACGTTCAGCACTACGTTGAGTTGGCGCAGACCGCCGAGCGCGGCTGTTTCGACATGATTTTCCTGGCGGACAACGTGGCGGTGCGCGAGGCGCCGATGGCGGCGCTGTCGCGTTCGGCGCAATACATCGCCAATTTCGAGCCGCTGACGCTGCTTTCAGCGCTTTCCATGGTGACGAAAAAAATCGGCCTTGTGGCCACGGCCTCCACCAGCTTCAACGAACCGTTCAACATCGCGCGAAAGTTTGCATCGCTCGACCACTTGAGCGGCGGGCGCGCCGGCTGGAATATCGTCACCACCGCGAGCCGCGCGGCGGCACGCAACTTCGGGCGCGATGAGGTCATGGAGCACCATCAGCGCTACGAACGCGCCAAGGAATTCACCCGCGTTGTGATGGGCCTTTGGGACAGTTGGGACGATGATGCATTCCTGCGCGACAAGGGGTCAGGATTGTTTTTCCGGCCCGAGGGCTTGCACTCGCTGGATCACAAGGGCGAGTGGTTCTCGGTCAAGGGACCGCTGAACATTCCGCGTTCGCCCCAGGGTTACCCGGTGCTGGTGCAGGCGGGCTCCTCGGATGACGGCCGCAGTTTCGCCGCGGAATTCGCCGAGGCGATCTTCACCGGCCACGTCAATCTGGAATCGGCGCAGGAGTACTACGCGGATGTGAAGGCGCGCGCTCGCGGTTTCGGACGCAATGTGGACCAGGTGGTGGTTATGCCTGGGCTCTCACCGGTGGTGGGCCGCACTGAAAAGGAGGCACAGGAGAAGCAGGACACCCTGCAGTCGCTGGTGGACCCGGTGGTCGCGCGCGAAATCCTTTCAACCTTGCTTGGCGGCGTGGACCTGTCGCCCTATCCTCTGGACGGTCCCCTGCCGGACCTGCCTCCGGTCGTAAGCGACAGTCAGAGCACGCGCGCCAATTGGGTGAATCTGGCGCGCAAGGAAAACCTCTCCATCGGCCAACTGGCGATGCGCGCCACGCACGGGCGCGGCAAGAGCGCCGCCGTGGGCACGCCCGCACAGATCGCCGATCACATGGAAAAGTGGTTCACGCAAGGCGGCGCCGACGGCTTCAACATTCAGCCGCCGGTGCAGCCCGGCTTCCTCGACGATTTCGTCGAGATGGTGATACCGGTGCTGCAGGAACGCGGCCTGGTGCGCGGTGAATACCAGGGCGATACGCTGCGCGAGCATCTGGGATTGCCGCGTCCGGAAAACCGGCACAAACTGGCTGCTGCAAGGACGTCTGCGGCAGCAGTCGTCTGACCTCATCAAACCAGAGGGAGGAGAGCCATGAAGCCTTGTACCGCCGCTTCCATCGTTTCCGCTGTCGCCGTCCTGATTGCAGCCATTCCTGCGCTCTCGCAGGCACAACCCGCCTATCCCACCAAGCCGATCCGGGTGATCGTGCCGTTTCCGGCCGGCGGCGGCCCCGATGTCGTGATGCGTCGAGTGGGTAACGATCTGTTGCCGCGCATCGGCCAGTCCTGGGTCATCGAAAATCGCGCCGGCGGCAATTTCGTCACCGGCGCCGAAGCCTGCGCGCGGGCGGCTCCGGACGGCTACACGCTTTGCTATATCAACAGCACCCAGACCTCGGTCAATCCGCATGTGATGAGCAAGCTCCCCTACGATGCGGAAAAGGATTTCAAGCCGGTCACCAATCTCTATACCCTGGTGAGCGGCGTATTCGTGAGTGCGGCCACGCCGGTCAACAGCATGAAGGAGTTCGAGGCCTGGGTGAAGGCGCGCCCCGGCAAGGTGAACATGTCCAGCCATGGCCCGAACACGCCCACTGACATCTACCGCCGCTGGCTGAATGAGCGCTGGGGCACCGACATGGTGGGCATCGGCTACAAGGACGGCAATGCCATGATCGCGGCTTTGATGGCGGGCGATATCCATTTCACCTGGATCGGCTATTTCAACGCGCTCGGACAGGTGCAGGCAAAAAAAGTGAAGATGCTGGCGATCAGCAGCGCCAGGCGCTACCCCGGATTCCCCGAGGTGCAGACCTATACCGAGGCCGGCATCGTCGATCCACCGATGACCCCGTGGCAGGGGCTGGCCTTTCCCGGCAACACCCCCGACGTTGCGGTTCGGCGCATTAACGCCGAGATAAACAAGCTGTTCAGCGAGCCCGAGTTCGTCAAATTCATGGTGACTCAGGGCCTGGACAGCCTAGTGGGCACGCCCGAGGAATTCGCCGCCTACATGCGCCGCGACCGCGAGATCGCCGGCGAAATCATCAGGAAATTCAAAATTCCAAAGCAATAGGCCCCAGTTGGGACGAAGGCCCGTTTATCATCCGCTCTTGCGCGCCATTACCATCCTCGGAGGAACCCCGCATCATGCCAAGAGTTGCCGTACCGTTGCCTTACTTCGATTTCTTTCCGGAGCTCAAGGCCGAGTTCGCCAGGAAATATCCGGGAACCAAGTTCTCGCAGCCAGGCATGCTCATGCAGGGCGACACGCTGGTCGATTTCCTCCGCGGGCACGACACCGCGGTCATTGGATTGAATCGCTTTACCGACGAAGTCTGCGCGGCGCTGCCCGAACTGAAAGTAGTGTCGCTGTGTTCGGCCGGCGTCGATCACATCGACCCGGCCATCCTCAACAAGTACGGCGTCAAGATGTGGTGGGCGCCGGGCATCAACAAGATCTCGGTGTCCGAGCTGGCGGTTTGCTACATGGTGCTGACAGTAAGAAGGATTCATTTTTTTTCGTCGGTCCTGCGCCGCGGCGAGTGGCAACGGCCACTGGGTTTTGGCAGCGACCTGCGCGGCCGCACCGTCGGCATTCACGGTGTGGGGCATATAGGCAAGGAGGTGGTGAAGCTCCTGCAGCCTTATGGCGTGCGCATCCTTGCCTGCGATCGCGAAGACTTCAGCGATTTCTACAGGCAGTTTGACAACGTGGAGAAAGTCGATGCCGAGGATCTGTGGGCGCGCTCCGACGTGCTAACCATCCACCTCTCCAAGAACAAATCCACCATCGGCATGTACACACGGGAGGTGCAAGCGAAGCTCAAGCCCGGAATGGTTCTCATCAATTGTGCGCGCGGCGGCATGGTCGATGAGGACGCGCTTGGCGAGAATCTGAAAAGCGGTCACCTATCCGGCGCGGCATTCGACGTGTTCGCCATTGAACCGGCCAACAGCAATCCCTTGGTCAGCCTTCCCAATATGTTCGCGTCGCCGCATATTGGCGCGACCACCATGGAATCCTGGGACGCGATGCTGCGCTCGGGGATTCATGGGATAGCGAACGCTTACGAGCCCAAGCCGGGCGTCTATCCTTTCGATTAGGCGGCGCTATGCGTGGCGGTCTCAAGGTCTAAGTGCAACACCGGCTATCAGAGTAAAATCAGGCGCATGAGCGATACAAAACTTCGCGCCTGGGTGCAGAACTGGAACGAGTTGGGACCTGTGCTGGATGCCATCAAGCGCCGCGAACTGGAAGCGATGACGGATGCGGACGTGCGTGCGCATGTCACAGCCCTGTTCGGTGGTACGTATCCGGCCAATTTGGCGGAGCGATCCGAATCCGGCCTGGTTGAGCAGCAACGATGGTTCGCCAGGGCGCACCGGAGGCCATAAAGCCGGTCTTCGACGCCGCGCGCGAGGTTCAGGACTTCCTCAGGCGATCCGGCTACGC
>Ga0209343_10006314_pt1 | contig 14174 bp, 11 predicted proteins | sample RifCSPlowO2_02_FD_184026 | JGI IMG/M metagenome (GOLD analysis project Ga0209343, IMG submission 184026) | Groundwater microbial communities from Rifle, Colorado - Rifle CSP2_plank lowO2_0.2 (SPAdes) (version 2) | ecosystem: Environmental > Aquatic > Deep subsurface > Groundwater | place... | reverse complement strand
GGCCGAACGAGCAAGCCTGGAAAGTTTGTATACTCGCAAGGGTATCGCGGGTTCGAATCCCGCCCTCTCCGCAATTTACAAATCTATTTTTAACAATCCCTTGTAAATACAATGTTTACGAGGAATTGTTATTTTAAGACATATCTAAATATTCAATATTTCTCAATCTTCAAGTATCTAAACAAAATGTCTTAAACGAAATCTTCTTCAGTACACCTATTTTCTTTTAAAGTACTGGTAGTATGTTGGGGTAAACTACAGAGCTCAAAAAATATTAATAGCATTTGGAAAAAACCTTTCGGAACTTAGAAAGAAAACGTTTTAAGCGGAGAAGAACATACATTTAAAAGCAATGAAATGAAGTTAAGGAGTCGCTTGACGGTGTCTTGTCATAGTATATAATCCCTACAATTTCGCATATATAGATTTTATACATGAGAAATGTATCATGTATAAAATTTGTCATTATCTTTACATGATAAATCAATCAGGTATAATTTCTTTACATGAAAAAAAAAGCGAATATTTCAAAACTAAATAACGAAAAACCTTTTAATGGCCTTCCTCATTTGCCTCCGGCAAAAGATAAAATTGAAACGATTAAAATACTTCATCAGCTTGTAAAATCTTCAGTAGTCTTGGCAGAACTAAAAGGACTGGCTAAGATTTTACCCAACCCTGCTATTTTACTGAATGCCGTTGTTTTGAAAGAAGCCCGTGCAAGTTCGGAAATTGAGAATGTAATAACCACTCAGGATAAATTGTATCAGGCTTTATCTGCCAAAGGGTTACAGGTGGATAATTCAACCAAAGAAGTATTGCGTTACCGTGAGGCTATGCTATATGGCTTTCATTTTGTACAGAAGAAAGGTTTTTTAAGTACTAATGCAATTATAGGGATTCAAAAAATATTAGAAGAAAACACTGCCGGTATTCGTAAGTTGCCCGGCACGGCACTTCGCAATGCAGCAACCGGAAAAATAATTTACACACCTCCTGATAATCCCGATAGCATCAATCTACTAATAAAAAATCTTGAAAAATATTTGAATGAACCGGGTAACATTTCCCCACTCATAAAAATGGCGGTACAACATTATCAATTTGAAAGCATACATCCTTTTTATGATGGGAACGGTCGCACAGGGCGGATCATTAATGTTCTCTATCTCATCTTAAATAACTTGCTTGAAAATCCAATTATCTATTTAAGCGCTTTCATTATAGATAACAAAACCGATTATTATCGCTTATTACAGGAAGTACGAACAAAAGATAATTGGGAGGATTGGATATTATATATCTTAAAAGGAATTGAACAAACCGCTAATGAAACCATTTCACAAGTAAAAGAAATTAGCCAACTGTTTATTAAAATACAAGAACTGGTGAAGGCAAAAGCCCCAAAGGCATATAGCAAAGAATTAATAGAATTGCTGTTTGAACATCCCTACTGTAAAACTGAATATCTGACAGAACGCTTTAAAATTTCCCGCATTACCGCCACTAAATATTTAAAAGAGCTTGAAAAGATTAAAGTGCTTCAATCCAAACAGGTTTGGAAGGAAACGCTGTATATAAATACGCAGCTTTTTGATTTACTCAAAAGGTGATGTTTCAAAAAATTTGGATGTGAAACTAAAGTATCTTATTCGGTGTCCTTTAAATAATTCAATACGCAAAAGCATTAACAATATTAATATATAGAGGACAGGTTCAGTACCCGCCCTCTCCGCAGGTTTAACATCAATACCGGCAAAACAAATCAAATCCCTTTGGTAGCAATGCCAGGAGGGATTTTTTGTTTTGATTCAAACATCAAAACGAACTTTTAAATATCATATTAGAGTACTCCTTTTTTTACCCCCGGAATGCACCATATACCGAAGATGACTTTTAACTATAACATGCTATTAACAATTTAAAAAGAAGTAAACTTAAAAAGGGAGATTACTAAATATTACTTTTTTCATTCTAAAGTTGCAAATAAATAAATGTTTATTAAATAATTGTTAAAATAATTGTTAGAATAAAAATGTTTACTACTTTTGTAAGTGAATACTAACTAACATTGAAATCGTGAAAGGAGTATTACATTTTAAAAATCAGTTTAAAAAACTACTATATCATTGGTAAGGGTTAATTGGTCTTTTAATGTCAATAGGAATTTTGCTTGATGCGTATGTTGCCACACCTCCTTTTTTTATAGGTGTAATTAGTACGGCCGTATCCGTAATTTGGTTAGGAAATCTCGATTAATTAAATGAATTATGAAAATGAAAAACAATAAATTCTCAGAAAGACAAATTGAAATCATTGAAGCTGCTACCAAAAGGATTGATGAGCATGGCATTCAGGATTTAACTATTAAAACGTTAGCTGCTGATTTAAAATTATCAGAAGCTGCGTTGTATCGCCACTTTAAAAGTAAAAACGAAATCTTACTTGGCTTACTAACTTATTTTATTGAAGAAATGAAGGACAGGCTTGATGTAATACTTTCCTGTAAAGATCGGAGTCCATCGGAATATTTAAAAGATATATTTAATTCGCAATTAAAAACATTTGTACAAAAGCCTTCAGTTGTTAGTGTGATATTTTCTGAAAGTATTTTTCAGTTTAATAAGGAATTATCATCAACAGTTTCATCCATGATGGAAATAATGCAAAATCATATAGAAGGGATTGTAAAAAAAGGTCAGGCAAATGGCACTTTCACCAAACTTGTGGGCGTTTCAACAACCACTACCATAATTATGGGCGGTATGCGAATTACCGTTCTTAAATGGAAGCTATCAGGCCATAAATCTAATTTAATTAAAGACGGGAATAAAGTATTGAACGGAATCTTAAAAATGATAGAAACTAAATAAAAAAACATGAAAACAATAATTTTAAAAGTAGCAGCAGTTATCATTACACTATTTGCAATAGTAACACTCTTCATGAGTACTTCAGTAATATTTGATTTATTTGGGATAAGAGAGAAGGAAGGCAATTATGTATTATTTGTAGTGATTTCTAATTTCATTGCCGGGTTGATGTATCTGTTTGCGGCATTTGGATTATTTTCTGAAAAAAAGTGGGCAACAAAAGTGCTTTTAATTACAACAACAATTCTTATTGTGAGTTTTTCAGGTTTTTTAATTCATGCCAACACGGGTGGAATTTACGAGCAAAAAACGATTACAGCCATGCTATCACGAATTGCTATTACGGGTGCATTTGCAGGTATATCATGGTTCTTAATAACAAAAAAAAGATTAGCATTAATGAAAAAAAAAATCGTACTGTTAATTATGGTTTTAATAAGCATTACCTATGGCTGCAATAATCCTGTAAAGGAAAGGGATAGTGATGTTTCAGCTACTCATCAACCAGTAATCCCTATGGAAAATGAACACCAACATCACGAAAATGATTCTATTGAATTAAACAACGGAGCTAAATGGAAGGTTGTTTCGGAAATGATGGGACATATCAGGAATATGGAATCAGACATTAATCGTTTTGCAGAAACTAAACGTACGGAACAAAAGGACTTCACCCAACTTGGAGCAAGCTTGCAGAAAAATACTGATCAGTTAACTTCAAGTTGCACTATGGAAGGGAAAGCACATGACGAGTTACATAAATGGTTATTGCCTTATATTGATATGGTTGACAAATTGAATAAATCACAAAATAGCGATGAGACATTACAAGTCTTTGAAGAAATAAGAGCTTCTTTTAAAACATTTAACCTCTACTTTGAATAAATAGAAATTATGAACGTAAAATCATTCCATACCGAAGAAGAGCATGTAAGTGCAAAAAAAGTATTTTCCTACTACAGAAGGAAATGTTACTGCTTTACAAATTATTGCAACAGGCGTTTTAAAAGAGGATATAACAAAAGTTCCGGCTTTACTCATTTGCATTAATGGAAATGTTGTTTATAAAAATGAAAAAGGGGTAGCGGAAAATCTTGTAAGTGGCGATATGATAAACATTGAGCCAAACATAAAACATTGGATAGAAGGAATTCAAGATACTCAATTAGTATTAATCAAATAAAAAAATTTGCCCAATCATGTTAGTAAACGCTCACTTATTTAAAATGAAATTATTAATCGTTCTCGCTATTTTAATTTTCACAACCAATTCTAAGGCTCAAAATTGGTCACTAAAGCAATGTATTGACACTGCTTTAGTGTATAATAAAACGTTGAAAATAGCACAGGGTGATATTGCAATTGCCGATAAAAAAAACAAAGAAGCTAAGGGTGGTTTAGCGCCTAAACTATACGGTAATGTTGACTATCGGTATTACACCGATCTCCCTTACCAGTTACTGCCCGCATCTGTTTTTAGCGGACCGGCAGGCCAATACAAAGAGGCTCAATTTGGAGTTCCCCATAATTTAAATGCAAACCTGACCCTTGATGTACCCTTATACAATCCTCAAGCTATTGGAGCCATTTCAGTTTCAAAAAGAGCAAAAGAATTAACTCAAATCCAGTTGCAACAAACCGAAGAGCAAATGATATTTGAGGTCGCAAATTTATATTACAATGCACAATTAGTGTTGAATCAAATTTTGTTTATCAAAAACAGTTTAAGTAATAGCGAAAAATTTCTTAGCAATATTCAGTTGCTTTACACACAACAAATGGCAAAAGGTACAGATATTGACAAAATTAAGCTTCAACAAAATCAGCTTAATACACAACTAAGTAAGGCCAATGCACAGTATCATCAAATTCTAAATCTATTAAAACTTCAATTAGGCATAACAGCATCCCGTCCAATTACAATTGAAGAAACATTTAACACATCATCAGAAATAGAAAAGTACACAACTAAACCAACCTCAGATATATTATTATTTAACACAAAAGCACTGTTACTAAAATCAGAGTTGAAAACGTTAAAATTATCACATTTACCTTCTTTTTCTCTTTATGGTTCCTATGGAACTACCGGTTATGGAAATTATAGTGGTACAAATGATTTCTTTAAAACATACCCCATTGGATTTGCAGGGATAAAAATGTCGTGGTTGATATTCTCTGGTACTACTTTAGAATATAAGATTTTTCAAAAGAGAGAAGAGATAAAGCAAAATTCCACTCGTTTAGAATTATTAAATAATAAACAAAACGTTCAGCTAGAAAATGCACAGATGCAATATGAAGTTGCAATTTCTAATCTGTTAAATACAAAATCACAATTGGAGCTGGCAGAAACGATTTACTCAAAAACACTCCTTCAGCAAAAGGAGGGTGTTGCTTCATTAACAGACGTATTGCTTTCCGATAATACCCAAAAGGAAACACAGCAAAATTATTTGTCTGCATTGGTGGATGTGATGAAGGCAGATTTAGAACTGAAAAAAGTATCAGGAAATATTTTAAACGCGAAATAAATTAATAATTAAAAATAACAGGGTAATGAAAAAGATTTTATATATCATCATACCATTGGCATTAATTGCAATTGTATTCATAAAATTAAAAAGCAATAAAGAAATCGTAAAAGAAAAAATCTATCAATACGATAAACAGCAAGCCATCCATGTTCAGGCAGATACAATCAAATCCGAATTAATCGGAGCTGAATTTGCCTATTCAGGAATATTTGAACCATACAAGGAAACTAAACTAAGTGCCGAGTTACAAGGTAAGGTAAATACTATTTTAGTTGATGTTGGAACTTTTGCAACAAAAGGGCAATCGTTAATTCAGTTAGACAATTCATTATTGAACCTGCAATTACAATCAGCGGAGGTTCAAGTTGAAGGATTGGAAGCTGATGTGAAACGATTTACTATTTTAGCGAATGCAGATGCCGTGCAAGGTGTTCAATTAGAAAAAGCGGAATTAGGTTTAAAATCTGCAAAAATACAAAGAGCAACCTTGATTGAACAAATTAATAAAACAACTATCAAAGCGCCTTTTAATGGAGTGGTTACTGCTAAACTCACTGAAGAGGGAGCATTTGCAGCACCGGGCATACCTTTGCTTCAAATTACAGACATTTCGGTTTTGAAATTTACAGTAAATGTGTCTGAAAATGAGTTGAGTTCATTTCAATTAAATCAAACTTTATTAATTAATGCAGATGCATACCAGGAAGTACAGTTGTCGGGTAAAACAACAATGATAGGCAGTAAAGCCAATATAGGCAGCAGTTTCCCTATTCAGTTTATCGTAAATAACACCTCAGATTTAAAAATCAAATCCGGAATGTTTGGTAAAGTAAATAAGAAAAGTGAAAACCCAAAAGCTGAAATTATTATTCCGGCTTCGGCTATTGTTGGTACCTCAAGTCAACCTCAAGTTTATAAAGTAATAAATGGAAAGGCGGTTTTACATAACATAACCTTTGCACAAAAAATAAAAAACAAAATTGTTGTATCTAAAGGATTAGAGGAAGGTAATGTGATCATAACAAATGGATTTATTAATCTATTTGACAATGCGAATGTAACTGTTAAATAAAACATTGAATAATGAATATTACAGAAATATCAATAAAACGTCCTTCGCTGATAATTGTTCTTTTCAGCGTACTTACCTTATTAGGGGTTATCGGATACAAAAATCTGAGTTATGAACTGATGCCTGATTTTAATCAACCTGTTGTGGTTATTAAAACCGTGTATCCCGGAGCAGAGCCCAATGAAGTAGAAACTTCGGTGTCAAGAAAAATCGAAGATGCACTATCTAATTTGGAAGGCGTAGATTATTTGGTAACTAAATCTTTACCAAACGCATCAATTATCATTGCCAACCTGAAATACGGGACTAATCTGGATAAAACCATGCAAGACGCTCAACGCTACATTGACAACATTCGCAAAGATTTACCCCAGGATATTTTAAGTCCGGTAATGAGTAAGGTTTCTCCTAATGATTTACCAATCATGTCAATAAGTTCAACAAGTAATTTACCTGCAACTGAGTTTTATCAAAAAATGAAGGACGAGTATCTCCCGCAAATTCAACAAATAAAGGGAGTTGCAGAGTTGACAATTTTAGGTGGTGTAGAGAGAGAAATACAAGTAAAAGCAAATCGCGACAAATTAAAATTATATAAAATTTCATTGTATCAAGTTGTTGAAGCTATTAATCGTTCGGGCTTAGATTTACCTGCCGGAAAAGTACAAACCGATCAGGAGAATAATTCAGTTCGTTTAACCGGAAAGTTTGCAACGATTGATAATATAAAAAATGTTCAGGTAGCAATGCCAATGCCCGGTAGCCCGGTCTATGTAAAAGATGTTGCTAAGGTAACCGATGGAATAAAAGAAACTACATCCATTAGCAGATATAACGGAAAGGATGGTATTGGAATTTTGCTTAAAAAACAAGGTGATGCAAATGCGGTTGATGTTTCAAAAATGGTTCGTTCAAAATTTAAAAGTATCGAGGGGCAAAATAGTAATTCCGCTGTAAAATTTATCATTGCTGATGACAGCACCGACAATACAATTGCAGCAGTTAACTCAGTTGTATTTGATTTAGGTTTAGCGGTTATATTGGTTTCGTTAGTAATGCTATTATTTTTAAGAAGTTTCAGAAACTCGTTAATCGTAATCATAGCAATACCTACTTCATTAGTCACAGCATTCGCTGTTATGTGGCTTTTAGGATACACATTAAATTTAATGACCTTACTTGCAATGTCATTAATTATTGGAATACTGGTTGATGACGCTACTGTGGTATTGGAGAATATTCAAAGGCATTTAGACATGGGAAAAGAAAAGCGCACCGCATCAATGGATGGACGTATGGAAATTGGATTTTCCGCTTTGTCGATCACATTGGTTGACGTTGTTGTATTTTTACCGATATTGTTTTTACAGGTATTTGTGGCAGATATGCTCAAACAATTCTCAGTAGTTGTTGTAACCTCTACACTTACAAGTTTATTAGTTGGCTTTACGCTCACTCCTTGGCTGGCATCGAGAATAGGCAAAAAAGAAGATATGCAACCCACCAACTTCTTTAATCGTTTTCTGCTTGGTTTTGAACATCAATTAGAAAAATTCACCAATCGGTATGGCAAACAATTAGAATGGATACTTAGTCATAAATTAATTTTTACGGGAATAGTTGTTTTGCTTTTCATCATTACTTTAGGAATAATGAAACAAGGCATCATTGGTAAAGAACTTATCTCAACAGGCGATCAGGGTAAATTCCGTATGGCTTTAGAGTTCGACAAATCAACTTCCATTCACCAAAACAATTCAATTGCCAAAAAAATCGAAACAAACATCATCAATCATTCTGAAGTTGCAACCATATTCAGTAACATAGGAGGTCCGGGTACGGGCATTGGAAGTTTAGGAGTGGGCGCAACTAATAAAACTGAATTTACGATCCAGTTGAAATCCGCCAAAGCACGTAACAATCAACCTACAGAGGAGTACATGAAAAAACTTCGGGATGAATTAAAAGAGGAGTTTCCCGGAATAAATTTTTCAATAGCTGCATTAGGTCTGATTCCAAAGTCGGCACCAATAGAAATTACATTAAGTGGAAGTAATTTGGATTTGGTAATGAAAACAGGCAACGAACTAAAATCAATTATTGAAAAAATACCGGGATCAGACAATGTGCGTTTATCAGTGGAACAAGGCAGTCCTGAATACAAAATAATTCCCGACAAAGATAAAATGCAACGCTTGGGATTAACTACAGCTTACGTTGGTATGAATTTAAGAACAGCACTTACAGGTAATGATGATGCTACATTAACTGAAAACGGAACCGAATATCCAATAAGAATCTGGTTTGATGCCTACAATAGGCAAAACTATGAAGATGTACAACATCTTTCCATTGTTAATCCTATGGGAATGCCGGTTGAAGTTTCACAGTTTGCAAGCGTAGAGCGTGATAATTCTCCATCATTGCTTGAAAGAAAAGATCGTCAGCCCGCAGTTACACTCACCTCGGATGCATTAGGCAGACCTTCAGGAACAGTAGCCGGAGATGTTGTTTCATATATTGCTAAAAACCCCTTGCCGGAAGGCATACAAATGACCTGGGGTAGTGATATCAAAAGGCAAAACGACAGTTTTGGTGCATTAGGTTCTGTATTACTTATTTCATTTCTCCTCGTTTATTTAATTATGGTGGCTCTGTACGATAGCTTCGTTTACCCTTTTGTAGTTTTATTTTCAATTCCTGTTGCTGCAATCGGTTCATTTTTAGCTTTGAATTTATCACTAAATAATATAAGCTTATTTGCTTTGCTTGGTTTAATTATGCTAATGGGCTTAGTAGTAAAAAATGCAATTTTAATTGTGGACTTTACCAACCAGCTCAAATTAGAAGGTAAACATTTTAAGGAAGCGTTAATCATTGCAGGAAAAGGACGTATGCGTCCGATCCTAATGACAACTATAGCCATGATTATAGGAATGCTACCAATTGCGCTTGGCAAAGGAACAGCAAGTGAGTGGAAAAACGGATTGGCCTGGGTAATTATTGGTGGACTTTTTTCTTCATTGATATTAACTGTTTATTTAGTGCCAATGGTTTATTATTTGGTCGACCGTTTAAAAGAAAAATTTACAAATAGAAAAACGAATTAAAATGAAACAGATACACTTATTAATATTTATAAGTATAGCATTATTGATATTCTCTTCGTTTAAAGTACAAAAAGGAGAAATCTTTTCGTTAACGGTAGAAGTAAAGGATTTACAAAACTCGAAAGGTGTAGTTCAATTTGCATTGTACAATAAAGAGGGAACAATTCCTGACGAAAATTATAAAAAGTGCTATAAAATATTAAAGGAAAAAATACAAAATGGTTTATCGAAAGTAACATTTATCAGTCTTCCTATGGGTAAGTATGCTGTAAATATTCTTCACGATGAAAATGAGAATGGCAAAATAGACAAAGGGTTTATTTTACCAATAGAAGGTGTTGGATTTTCAAATTATCAATCCGTTGGATTAACAAATAGACCAAACTTTTCGAAAGCAAGTTTTGAGTTAATGGAAAATAAAACAATCAATATTAAAGTCATTTATATGTGATACAGGAAAACCGTAGAATTGTGTTTAAGGAATATTGAATATTTTGGGTAGTAAAGCATGTTTTTCATGAATCCTCGGGCGACATCAGTGTTTTTTTTTATGAAGATAAAGATGTAAAACCTGGCCTTCCAATTCTACCGCAATTATTTGAAAAAAAATCAAAAAATATACCTTCAGGAGGATTATACTCCTGCGCCTTTTGTGGAGGTACAAAGGAACATTCACAAGGGACTGCGACCTGCAAAGTTCGTGAAAACAAAGAGAGCATGAAAGCTATTAGCACCATGCGGATTAATTAATTTGTAATATTATTGGAATGAACTCCTTTTTCCTAGCTATTTTAGATCAGGCAAAATAAATACAATTCTTCCGGATTTGAAAAAATCTATTATTCCATCTAAAATTAAAACGCATAAATAATTATTACAATTTGTTATTTTACAACAAAATAATTAATAACACAATGATCAGTATAAGCGCTCCTCCGGAAATATAAACAACAGTTCCTGGTTGTCTCAGCCTTTCAGATATTGAAAGTACTTCCTTCCGTAATTTGCTTTTTTCAGGCGGACTTAGCTTTGATTTCGCGGTAATTTTTATTTCTTCCAACCGGTTAACTATTTTTTTCACTTCATACGAATTAAGAGTTGAGTTGCCGGAAGAATTAACTTCTCCTTTCATTTCAGGTATAAATGTTAATGACAAACCTATTGCCAATAAACAAACAAATATTTTTTTCATATTCTATATTTTAAATTAAATTCATAATTCTTATTGATACAAATTTATATTCAAAGTCTTTATTTATCAATGACCATTATCAAAATCTGAAGTGATATAAAAAATGGAGCCATTTTGAAATAAATAAATCATGAACGTTATTCGTATCCAACAGGCTTAACGATTCTTTGAAATTTTTGGATAAAATGATTTTGTAAAAAGTAAAATAAAATAACCGATTTCTTTGTATATTTGTCCGGATGCTAAAAAAGTATTTAACAATAACCTTACTCCTTTTTGCCTATACTATTGTATTAGGGCATAGTATTATTCCGCATCATCACCACATTAAGGGACATAAAAAGGGAAATACTTCTCATCATCACCATGGTAATCATAATCACCAACATCCCCACGATCATGATGACAATAGCAAGAATTCCGATTCCGGATTAGCACATAATTTGGGGGATTACCTTCATTACGGCAATTCTGGCGATATGCATCATCAACCATTCTTTAAAATTTCCTGCAATGGCCTGGCTGCCGCCTATATTTTTTCTTTGTATGATTTTAACATAAAAGCCTTTGAAAGTAAACCTCCCATCGGTTTGCACCCCTGCGATCATCTTGTACCAACTCAATATCAGCTTTCCTCCAAAGGCTTACGTGCACCCCCATGTCCTTTTTTGTAAATAATTTTCTGCAGCAAAACCTATTTTTGGAGTTTGCATTTCTTTTAATTCTTAAATTATTTTATTATGAAAAAAGTAATTGTCATTTGTTTGGCATTGTCCTATTTGTTTTCCGGCTGCAATAGCCATGAGCATTCCCACGAAAAGAAAACCAATGAGCCGGAAGCTATTGCTTATACCATCTATACCGAAAAAACAGAATTATTTTTAGAGTTTAAACCTTTGGTAGTTGGTAAAGAAACCCGCTTTGCAGCCCACTTTACTCACCTGGGCGAAACTTTTAAGCCATTTATTGATGGCAATGTTAATTTGACTTTGGAGGTGAACGGACAAAAAACAAGTATTACAGCTGATAGTTTGAAAGTGCCGGGCATTTTCCGGTTAAAAATGACCCCTGAAAAAACAGGAAAAGGACGTTTGGTGTTCAACATTCAAACGAAGGAAGGTACTGATCAGATTATTATTAATGATGTAACGGTTTATCCGGATACTGAAACTGCAATAGCGGCAAATCCTTCAGAAACAGGTGATAAAAATTATATCAGCTACCTGAAGGAACAGGCATGGAAAATTGAATTTGCTAATACCCCGGTCAAAAAACAACCCTTTAGTGAGATAATTAAAACTACGGGGCAGGTACTTTCCGCTCAGGGCGATGAAATGATTCTTGCTGCAAAAGCAAGCGGTATAGTGCAGTTTACCGGTAAAAATACAGTAGGGGCATCCGTAACAAATGGCGAAAGTTTGTTCATCATCACAGGCGGTGATATAACCGAAGGTAATATTGATATAAAATTTAAAGAATCAAAAGCTGCCTACGATAAATCAAAAGCAGATTTTGATCGGGCCAAGGAACTGATAAAGGACAAACTGATCACACAAAAAGATTATATTCAACGACAAAATGATTTTGAGATCGCACAAACGCAATACAATGCGCTTGCAAAAAATTATGCATCGGGTGGACAAAAAGCAACAGTATCCATGAATGGCTATATTAAAAATATTTATGTGAGCGAGGGCCAGTATATTCATGTAGGTGAGCCCCTTGCAAGTATATCACAGAATCAGAGGCTTATCTTAAAAGCGGAAGTGTCACAAAAATATTTTTCAAAATTAAAATTGTTCACATCAGCAAACTTTAAAACACCATACGACAATAACATTTACAATACTTCTGAACTTAACGGAAAGTTATTGTCGTACGGTAAAAGTACGAGCGAAAGTTTTGCTTTTATCCCTGTAAACTTTGAAATTGATAATAAAGGTGAGATTATTCCGGGCTCTTTTGTGGAGCTCTATCTAAAATCCGACCCCTTAATTGATGCGCTTGTGATACCGGCTTCCTCCGTTATAGAGGAGCAGGAAACTTTTTTTGTATATGTACAGGTGGAAGGTGAGAGTTTTCAGAAACGTGAAATTAAACCGGGATCGAGCGATGGAATAAATATGCAGGTTCTGTCGGGTGTTAAGGAAGGAGAAAGAGTCGTGAACAAAGGGGCCTACCAGATAAAATTAGCCTCAATGGCGTCCTCAATACCAGCGCATGGGCATGAACACTAAGGAAATGTTGAATGTTAAATGTTGAATGTTGAATTAAAACAGACTATTGAAATGTTGAATTTTAAATGTTATATTAAAAAACAGAACAATGAAAAGTTTTTTCCGGTTATTTTATTTATTATCCAACTCATTTTAAAAAAGAAATTAAAGATGACAGTCCATAGAGAAGTATATATATTCATTAATTAGTGTAAGTCAATAGAGTGGGCATTAAATCCGATAGCTACCGGATTAGAACGTCATTGCGATGGAGGAACGACAGAAGCAATGTCACACCATTAAATGAGATTGCGGAATTTATCCTGAGCCTGACAAATGGGCCGCGAAAAACTCGATCGTAATGAAGTTCCAAATGGACATTCAATTATTTTAATAAATTAATTTGTATAAAGTTTTTTCATTAATTAAAAAGGATTAAAAAAATATAAATTCAGAATTTATATTTTAATATTAAACATTTCTTTCATGCTAAACAGAATAATAAAATTTTCTCTTGCTAACCGGTTGATGGTAATTGTTGCTTCGGCATTATTGATCATTGCAGGAAGCTATACCGCATCACGTATGGAGGTTGATGTTTTCCCTGATTTAACAGCTCCCACTGTTGTGGTGATAACTGAAGCGCATGGTATGGCGCCCGATGAAGTGGAAAAGTTAGTTTCTTTCCCTATCGAAACATCAGTAAATGGCGCCACTGATATACGCAGAGTGCGTTCTTCTTCTTCCGCAGGTATTTCTATTGTATGGGTTGAATTTGAATGGGGAACTGATATTTATAAAGCCCGTCAGATTGTTAATGAACGAATGGCTGCAATTTCGGAACAACTGCCGTCAGGAGTTGGGAAACCGGTGCTGGCACCCAACAGTTCCATTATGGGTGAAATTATGCTGATAAGTGTTACTGCCGATCCGCCTGACGGACGTGTTAACGCAACTTCGCAAATGGATTTAAGAACTCTGGCTGACTGGACAATACGTCCACGGTTATTGGCTACAGGCGGAGTATCACAGGTAATAATCATTGGTGGCGAATATAAACAATACCAGATTCTTGCTTCTCCTCAAAAAATGAAATACTATAATGTTTCATTAAATGAATTGCTGAACGCAAGCAAAAATGCTAATAAAAATGCCGCAGGAGGCTTCATGAACG
>Ga0209343_10006308_pt1 | contig 14185 bp, 12 predicted proteins | sample RifCSPlowO2_02_FD_184026 | JGI IMG/M metagenome (GOLD analysis project Ga0209343, IMG submission 184026) | Groundwater microbial communities from Rifle, Colorado - Rifle CSP2_plank lowO2_0.2 (SPAdes) (version 2) | ecosystem: Environmental > Aquatic > Deep subsurface > Groundwater | place... | reverse complement strand
TGAATATGGCGTGGACAAGCCGGTGGCGGTGATTTCGCCGAGGGGCTTAACTTTTCGTCCGGTGGCCGCATCGGCGGCACGGGCAAAGCCGGTGTGCTGGATGAAAGCCTTGGGAACGCGTTTAGTATGGCCGAGATCGACCAGAAGCCGCGCGCGATTTTTCAGGCGGCGCCGGTCTATCCCGCCGGGAAGCGTGCTCTCGAAGTCGTTGTCAGTGTCCTATTTGTCGTGGACCCGGCCGGCAAGGTCATCAATCCGCGCGTCGATAAATCCACTGACCCCGCATTCGAGAAACCAGCGGTTGATGCCGTCAAACAATGGAAGTTCGAGCCTGCCATCAAAGCCGGCCAGCGCGTATCCTGCAAAATGCGGGTTCCTATCCGCTTTCAACCGAGGTAACGATTATGATTAGAAAATATTTGAAGCATGTTCTGAATTTCTCCGCAGGAGGAATCCCGTCGTCCCGCTGGTTCCGGGTGTGGTTTGGGGTAGCCTTTCTTTCCTGTCTCATGATTTTTGACCCCGCCGGTATCTATTGCGCCGATAAAAAAAGCGGCAGTGCTATCATTGGAAATGATTCGATATCCAAGAAACAGATCATAGTCGGTGATGGCTCTAACGCGGAAGTAGAACCCAGTTTTCCACCCGAGGCCGTCACGATGCCAGAAAAACTCAGAGTCAGGTTCAAGGAGCTCGTGCAGGAGAACAGCCTGATCCCCATCCTTAAGAAGGGCGGGCCGATCATGTTGCCATTGTTGTTAGCCTCGATCCTGGCGTTTGGCACGGTTATCGAGCGTGTCATCTTTATAATTGGTGAGCAGCGCAATCGAAATCCGCAGGAGATGGAAAATTTTTTAGCGGCGGTCGGCCAGGATGACATACAGAGAGCGATCCAAATCAGCAACGAGTCGAAGTTCTACCTTGTCCGCATGTTGGGCTACGCGCTTACGCACAGTAAAAAATCGCTCGCAAGCGCGCTGCTATATGCGCAGGAGCAGGAACTGAAACGCTTCCGGCGCGGTATTCCGATTCTGGACACGGTGATAACGCTCGCGCCGCTGCTCGGGTTGCTTGGTACGGTTACCGGGATGATGGGGTCATTCTCGCTCATTGGTGGTGAACTCAGTACACCCGGTGCGATCACTGGTGGAATCGCCGAGGCGCTAATTGCCACTGCGTTTGGGTTGGGTATCGCGATCACGGCGCTGATTCCGTTCAACATGCTCAACAATCAGATGGAAAAAGCCCGTCTTGAAATCGAATCAGCGGGTACGCAATTGAAATTGCTGATGCATCCACGGGCGAGCACGGTGACAGTTGTAGCCAAAGCCTCTCATTCCGGCCAACCAGAGGCGTTTACCCATTAGCTTCCCGAAAGGATAAAGAACATGAAAAAATTAAGATTGCAAATTCCGGATTCAAGATTTCTTTTATTTTACCTCTTTTTTCTAATCTTTGGAATAACTATTTGTGCCTCAGCGCAAACAGGCGCGGCTGCTCCCGTGCCATCCGAGGATCCTCAGATGAGTCAGCCGAAACCCGAGATTTGGGACGATCCGATCTTTAAGAAACAGTTCATTGCTGGCTACGGTATTAATTCTGAAATTGAGCCCCGCGTCACGCCGGAGGAAGTAGCGATACTCGAGAAGATCCGGCCGCTGATGGCGGCGGACCTGCCCAAGGCCGAGGTCATGCTCAAAAAACAAATGAAACCGGAATGTTCAGCAATTCTGGATTTTACTTTGGGTGGTATTCAGTTCCAGCAGGAAAAGATGATAGAGGCGTTGGACAACTACCGAAAGGCCGTGGCGAAATTTCCCAGCTTCCGCCGTGCATGGCGCAACCTCGGACTGATCTACGTTCGCAGCGGCAAGCACGACGACGCAATCAGCGCGTTTACCAGAATGATAGAACTCGGCGGCGGTGATGCCTATTCATACGGCCTGCTCGGATTCGCCTACGCCGCCAAACAGGATTACCAGGCCGCTGAGGCTGCGTACCGCAATGCCCTGCTGCTCCAACCTGAAAACACCGAGTGGCGGCTTGGCATCACCCGATGCGTTTTCAAACAACAGAAGTTTGAGGATGCGGTCACCCTGCTGGAGGTGCTTATCGCGCGTTATCCGGAGAATAGCGATTTCTGGCTGTTGCAGGCCCAGGCCTACCTCGGCATGAAACAACCGCTTAAAGCCGCAGAAAACCTTAAAGCCATAGATCGCCTCGGCAAAGCGACCCCGGACAGTCTCTACACGCTCGGCGATATCTATGTCAGCGAAAATTTAATGGACCTCGCCTCCAGCGCCTACCAGAGAGCCATTGATGTAGATACAAAACAACCGTGCGCCAGGCCGCTGCAGTCCGCCGAGTTGTTGACAGCGCGCGGTGCGCTCACTCAAGCCCGACAGGTCACGACGCACATCCGCGAGGTCTGGGATAAGCAATTCGGGGAGGCCGATCGTCGGAAACTGCTCAAGCTCGAAGCACGCCTCAATATGGCTGAGGGTGGCGGCAGCGCCGAGACGGTCAGCATGTTGGAAGAGATCGTGAAGCTCGACCCTCTCGACGGCGAAGCGCTGATGCTGCTCGGCCAGCTCTATTCCAAGCAGAATAAACCCGACCGGGCAATCTTCTATTACGAACGTGCCGAGAGCCTCGAGGCCTTCGAAGTCAGAGCCAAAATCCGTCACGCACAGGTGCTGGTGGGCATGGGCCGGTACGCAGAAGCCGTCCCGCTGCTACGTCGCGCGCAAGAAGTCAAACCGCTCGATGACATCGCCCGCTACCTCGAACAAGTTGAGCGCATCGCAAAAACGCGGCGCTGACCGCCCGCGGCGCGCTCAAAGAAACCCGGCAAATGATTTTCTGGTTTAAGGATGGATCTGTGAAATCAGAGACTAAAAAATTAACACAGATTTAACACAGAGTTAACATTTAAATTACAAACTGGATATAATATGAAAAATAAAAAGGAGAAAAAATGAAAAGACTTACAATTTTGACGTTGGTAATTGCTTTAATCCTGCCTTTTGCTATTGCAGGGGCAGGGGAAATCCTGAATGGTGCAGGAGCAACCTTCCCTTATCCATTATATTCAAAATGGTTTTACGCTTATGAGAAAGCTACAGGAGTAAAAATAAACTACCAATCCATAGGCAGCGGCGGGGGTATTCAGCAGGTAAAGGCAGGCACTGTTGATTTTGGTGCAACTGATGCTCCATTAATGAAGGAAGATCTCGAAAAAAATAATTTAATTCAGTTTCCAATGGTAGCGGGTGCAGTAGCAATGATTTACAATATTCCCGGAATCCCGTCAGGGTTGAAACTTACCTCTGAGATGGTTGCTGATATTTATCTTAAAAAGATAATTAATTGGAGTGACAAAAGAATAAGAGAAATTAATCCGGGCTTGAAACTTCCTGATTTACCAATAATTGTTGCCCACCGTTCTGACGGCAGCGGGACAACCAATATATTCACATGGTTTTTGTCTGATGTGAGTTCAGAATGGTCAAAAAATGTTGGCTCAGCCACATCTGTTAACTGGCCTACCGGAATTGGCGGCAAGGGGAATGAAGGTGTTGCCGGTCTTGTGAGGCAGACAAGAGGATGTATCGGTTATACCGAGCTTGCGTATGCCCTTCAGACAAAGATGACTTATGCGATGCTTCGGAACAGGGATGGAAATTATGTCAATCCTAATCATGAAACCACGCAGGCAGCAGCAGATAATGCCACAATACCTTCTGATTTTTATGTCAGGTTTACATATTCCAAAGGCAAGGACTCCTATCCAATAGCAGGTTTTACATATCTCATTCTCAAAAAAAGTACTGATAAAAATAAGTTATCAGCAATAGTGAAATTTACAGAGTGGGCTTATAAAAACGGTAACAAGGATGCAGAAGAGCTTGATTATATTCCATTGCCTGAAAGTTTAAAAACAAAAGTATTAAAAACAGTTGGAAAACTATAAGCAGCGTAATAATTGGAAACTATGGGAAAGAGCAGTAGTAATAAAGAGCTCAGATGGTTATTTAATAAGGATAGGGCATTCAAGGGTTTTACAGCCTTGCTTGCCCTTATCCTTTTACTTTTGGTTATTGGCATTTTCTTTAAACTGATTCTTTCATCAAGGTTATCGTTTGGTGCCTTTGGGTTTAAGTTTCTTACCTCAAGCGTCTGGGATCCTGTCAAAGGTATATTTGGCGCTTTGCCATTTATATGGGGGACTTTTGTTTCTGCCACTCTTGCACTGTGTTTTGCCCTTCCTTTAAGCATTGGTATTGCAATCTTTCTTTCAGAGCTTTCCCCTTTATGGATGAGGCAGCCGGTGTCCTTTATTATAGATCTTTTAGCAGCCATACCCAGTGTTATTTACGGCTTCTGGGGACTTTTTGTTCTTGCTCCTGTAATGCAGATATATATTGAGCCGGTACTCGCAAAATATCTCGGATTTCTTCCTCTTTTTAAGGGTTATCCTCTTGGCGTTGGGATGCTCACAGGCAGTATTATTGTGGCAATAATGATAATGCCTACAATTTCATCTATATCAAGAGAGGTATTAGCAACTGTACCCACGCACCAGAAGGAAGCTGCTCTTGCCATCGGGATGACAAAGTGGGAAACTATTTGGAAAATCATGCTGCCCTACGGAAGGAGCGGCATAGTTGCTGCTGTTATTCTTGGATATGGCAGAGCACTCGGAGAAACTATGGCTGTTACTATGGTTATTGGCAACACACCCCAGATATCTCTTTCCCTTTTTGATCCTGCTTATACAATCGCCAGCGTGATTGCCAATGAATTTTCAGAAGCAACAAATGAACTTTACCTGTCTTCGCTGGTTGAGCTCGGGCTTGTACTGTTTGCCATTACACTCATCTTCAACGCTTTTGCGATATTTTTGTTATGGAAGATGAAGAAGTTTGAGGGGGTAAGAACATAAAATGAACAATCTTAGGTATAAGAGGAGAAAAATGATTCAGAAAGTGATGTTTTTCTTTTCAGTGGCATCAGCCTTTATTGGGATTGCATTTCTTTTTCTTATACTTGGTTACGTTATCTATAAAGGAGCAGGCGGGATTAATATTGATTTCTTTACAAAACTTCCTACTCCGGTTGGGGTTCCCGGCGGAGGTATGGCAAATGCCCTGATAGGGAGTTTTTATCTTGTTGGTCTTGCCAGTCTTTTCTCTATTCCTGTCGGGATTCTCACAGGTGTTTATCTTTCAGAATTCGGCAGAGGGTTATTTGCCTCTGCTGTGCGGTTTATGGCAGAAACTCTCACTGGAGTTCCTTCAATTATTATTGGAATATTTGCTTATTCTGTAGTTGTAATTTCAATGGGAAGATTTTCGGCATTTGCAGGGGCATTTGCTCTATCTATCCTGATGCTTCCAATAATAACTAAATCCACGGAGGAAATTCTAAGGATGGTTCCGGAAAGTCTCAGAGAAGCATCTCTTGCTTTGGGAATCCCGCGATGGAAAACAATTTTAAAGGTGGTTTTAAGCACAGCAAAATCAGGTATCATAACAGGCATAATGCTTGCTATTGCAAGGGTCGGGGGAGAAGCAGCACCATTGCTGTTTACTGCTTTTGGTAATTCGTATATGAACTGGCGACCTGACCAGCCAATAGCAAGCCTTCCTGTGCAGTTGTATGTTTATGCTATCTCCCCTTATGAAGACTGGCATACTAAGGCATGGGCAGCAGCACTTGTCCTGATAGGGATTGTCCTTATGACAAATATTATGGCGAGGATTTATGCAGGGAGTAAATAGAAATTTTAATAATATAAATCTTAAGTTGAGTCTTGGATTAAAAGAGTCAGAACCTCCTGAGGCTAAAGAGGCTTCTGGTAAAACAAAATTCACCATCAAAGGGCTTAATGCATGGTTTGGTAAAGTTCAGGCTCTTAAAAACATCAATATGCTGATAGAGGAGAACAAAGTTACTGCAGTAATAGGTCCTTCAGGGTGCGGTAAATCCACATTTGTAAGGTGCCTTAACAGACTGCATGAAGAGATAATCGGGACAAGATGTGAAGGGAAAGTAATTTTTGACGGGAAAAATATTTTTGACCCGGATGTTGACCCTGTTCTTATCAGAAGAAGGATAGGAATGGTATTCCAGAAGCCAAATCCCTTCCCGGCAATGACTGTCTATGAAAATGTGGTGGCAGGACTTATTCTTGAAGGTAGGAAAAAGAGAGCTGACCTTGACAATGCAGTCGAGAAATTTTTAAAACTTGCTGCCCTGTGGGATGAAGTTAAGGATAAGCTTAATCAGTCAGGCGTAAGCCTTTCAGGTGGTCAGCAACAGAGACTTTGTATTGCAAGGGCTTTAGCAGTAGAGCCTGAGGTCATTCTTTTTGATGAACCTACCTCAGCGCTTGACCCAATATCAACAGCTAAGATAGAAGAACTTGTCCATGAGTTGAAAAAAGATTATACAATAATTATAGTTACCCATAATATGCAGCAGGCTGCAAGAGTATCAGATTACACAGGGTTTTTCCTTTTAGGGGACTTAATAGAATTTGATAATACAAACAAAATTTTTACAAACCCGTCAGACAAAAGGACAGAGGATTATATTACAGGAAGGTTTGGATGATTGTTGAAGAATCAAGCAAAGAAAAAATATTTACTCCAATGTTGTGAGTGTAAGGCTGTAGTTATTTCAGAGGAAGGCGGGATAAAGAGATGGGCTAAATTTAATCCACGGTTAATGAGCGGTTCCCATACGTGGTGTCCTTCATGTTTTGATAAATTCGAGAAGAAAAGGAGAGCAGAAAAAAATGAAAAGGCACTTTGAAGATGAACTGAAAGAGTTAAAAGAAAGGCTTCTTTATATGGGAAGTCTTGTAGAAGAGCGCATTTATAAGAGTATCAAAGCCCTTGTTGACAGGAATGAAGAGGAGTGCAGGGAGATTGCTGCAACCGATGACCTTGTGAATGACCTGCATATTGAAATTGATGATCGCTGTTTAAGGCTTTTAGCTCTTCGTCAGCCCATAGCAATTGACCTGCGATTCATCACTGCTGCAATGAAGATAAACAGCGACCTTGAGAGAATGGGAGATTTAGCTGTAAATATAGCAGAGAATGTTCTGATACTTTTAAAAGGACCATTTATTAAACCTCTCATAGATGTTCCGAGGATGGCGGTAATTGCTGAGAAAATGTTAAAAGATTCACTTGATGCTTTTGTAAGTAAGGATGTGGAGCTTGCCCGCTCTGTAATTTTGCGGGATGACGAAGTTGATGCATTAAAAGACCAGGTTTTCAGGGAACTTCTTACATATATGATTGCAGATGCCAAGACCATCCCGAGGGCGTTAAGCTTAATATTGGTATCAAGACATCTTGAGAGAATTGCTGATCATGCTACAAACATTGCAGAGGATGTTATATATATGGTGCTTGGGAAGGATATCAGACATCATGCAGAGGAGAAGGAGAATTAAGCACACACCACAATATCAAATTTTCTGACATTTTTTAAAGATATTAGAGATATCTTTTAAGGATTCATCACCTTTTTGATGGCCATTGGTGTCATTGTAGTTTTTGAAAAAATCTATATCTATTATTATCAGTGAAAGCGATCTCTTGTATCTTTTAGCCCTTTCAAATTCCACATTCAAGCATTCAATAAAGTGGCGGTAATTATAAAGGGATGTCATAGCATCTGGGTGATTTTATCTCTCTCGGTCAGGTTTAAATGAACCCCGTTAGAAGTTTTAAAAACTTCTAACGGGGTGAACATAGTGTTTTCCCATAACCACTTAGTATAGCATCCTTTCTGTTTTCCCAAGTGGTGCACTTCATTGTTGAACCGGCGACTTTCAATATCTCTTGCTTTTGTAATTCTATTATTTTATAGTAAATTATAATAATAAAAGTGTTGCATAATCATTTTCTACAGGCATTTGTTATATCAAATGTAACTTTCATCATGGTTTTTCTACAGGCTCGATTGGTAGTCGCAGGTTTTAACCTGCGTAATATAATACAACCCGAAGGAGGATTCTAAGAGATCGAAAAAATCTATGGCAATACAATTGGGTTAAAACCAAATCAGATAAAGAGAATCGAGCATATATACAGACGAAGGGTCCCTCCACAGAAAATCATCACTCCTGAACTTTCCCGCTATCTTACAGAAATCTCCTCTGAAATCGGAAGACAAATTGGAATTTTGATAAACCGCTCAGGCAGAGTTGAGTATGTCATAGTTGGTGATGCAAAGGGTTTAGTGCTTCCTGACCTCAAGAGAACAAGAGTTGGCGAGAAACGTTTCAGGGGGCTGCGGCTTATCCATACCCATCTTAAAAGCGAGCCTTTAAGCAAAGATGACTTAACAGACCTTGCGCTTCTTCGCCTTGACCTTGTTGCTTCAGTTGATGTCATAGAGAATGGTTTGCCCGGCAATATCAGGTGCGCTCATCTTGTTCCGCAGAATTCTGGTTCTTCATCGTGGAACTTTCTTGAACCTGTTCATCCCTCAGGGCTTGATACGGATTTTCTTGAAATCATAAGGTCAATTGAGGATGAATTCGCCAGTTTAGGAAGCGGGAGAATCTTGGGGGATAAGAGGGAAAGGGGAATCCTTGTCAGCGTTACACGGGGGAGTCTGTATGAGGCAGAAGAACACCTTGAAGAGCTAAAGGAACTTGCCTTCACAAGCGGCGTGCTTGTGGTTGATTCAGTTATCCAGAGGGTGCATGAGATTAACCCGAAATTTTTTATTGGCAAAGGAAAGTTGGGAGAGCTTGTTATCAGATGTATGCAGCAGGAAGCAGACCTTCTGATTTTTGACCAGAACCTCTCTCCAACGCAGGCAAATTCAATATCTGAGTATGCTGATATAAAGGTAATTGACCGGACGCAGTTAATTCTTGACATTTTTGCACAGCGCGCCCACAGCCGTGACGGAAAGATTCAGGTTGAGCTTGCCCAGTTGAGATATATGCTTCCAAGGCTTGTTGGAAAAGGTGTTGAGATGTCACAGCTTATGGGAGGGATAGGAGGAAGGGGACCCGGAGAGACAAAACTTGAGGTTGACAGAAGAAGGGCACGAGAGAGGATAAACTATCTTGAAAAACAGATAAATCATTTGAGCAATGAGAGGCATCAGAGAAGGGCTTTAAGAAAGAAGAGGGGACTGCCAATAATCTCAATCATAGGTTACACGAATGCGGGCAAATCAACGCTTCTCAACAACCTTACAAACAGCAATGTTTTTGTAGAGGATAAACTCTTTGCAACCCTTGATACATCATCAAGAAGACTCAGGTTTCCAAGGGAGCGGGAGGTTATCATAACTGACACCGTAGGATTCATAAGGGACCTGCCTGCGGATTTAATCAACGCCTTTAAAGCAACACTTGAGGAACTTGAGGATGCTGACCTGCTTGTTCACGTTGTTGATATTTCATCTCCGTATTTTGAAAAGCAGATAAGGGCAGTTGAGAAAATCCTTGAAGACCTGGAATTGCACAGGATTCCGAGAATGCTTGTTTTCAACAAGGAGGATAAGATTCCTTCTGATGAGGCTGCCAATATCAGCAGGACATACGACGCAACCGCCATATCAGCAATAAACCCTGAAACATTCTACAGGCTTTTAAAGGAAATCGAGGATATGATGTGGAGTTAAGTGGAATCCTGCGCCTGAAGACGCAGGTAAAACATTATAGACTTTAATATCAGAATTATGTTATTATCAATAAATTATAAATAAGCATGTAACATAAAAAACCTTTTAAAGGAGGTATGAAAATGGCTTTAAAAAAATATTTTATAATAAACTTGGCTCTTTCTGTTTTTATTTTATTAGCATTTTCCTCATGTGAATATTTCTGGGGAGTTTCCAGTCTCGGCATCTTAAGTGATATAACCACTTATAATCCTCCGACAAGCTTTAACTATAAATTGTCCTCATCTGCTCCGTCAGCATCAGCAAGCCATACCCTGAGTTTTGATTTTTCAGGTGAAACTCTTGAAACCTATAAGATTGTGCTCACATATCCTTCTGGTTTTAAATTCAGCGGCTTTACTTCTCTTGGAGGGAAAAATACCAAGATAGGGTTCTATAAGCTTGATGCGGGCAGTGATAAAAACTTAGAGGCAAATTTTGTAATCAGGGCATTTGATAAAAATCATGCATATGTTGACCAGAATAAAAACAGTAAATACGATTCTGCTTTTGAGGCATATATAACACATTCAACCAGTTCATCCCACGTCTTAACTGTTATTCTTCCATCAGGAGGAGACGGGACCACATTCATTAATAGTGGAACTTTTAATGGAACTATGACTGTTAAACTCCTTAAAGGGATTTTAAAAAATCCACGCAAGGCAGGGAAATACACCGTTAAGGCGGATTTTACCTCTGTTGACCCTGATAGCGGTGGTGCAGATGACAGCACAGACACCTCTCCAAGCACTTTTTCATCCACAGAGAGTTTAACAATAGGGGGATAAAAGATAAATTAAATAAATTTTATTTATTTTATCCACTTCTTCCAATCTTCTCCAATAATTCCGGATTTTCTATAGCGGAGCATGGAGTCTTTGCAGGAGCAATTTCTTTGCTGAGATAAAATTTCTTTGATTATCAGCATTATTATCTTTGGCAGATTCCTGTGTACTTTATCAACTTTTTCCTTCTCGCTTTTTCTCTGCATCCCCTCAAAAAGGATTCCCTTTTCATACTTGCTTCTGCTCACTCCCTCTGCATAGTTTGTAAGGTAGCAGATTGGCAAATAACACATCTCAAGTTCTTTTGCCAGAAAGCACTCAGGTATGAGAGTCATTCCAACCAGATCCCCGCCAAGTTTTTTGAACATTCTTATCTCAGCAGGTGTTTCAAGCCTTGGTCCCTCAGTGCAGACATAGGTAGCTTCAGGATGGAATCTCTGTTTCAATTCCTTCATCACATTTTTTGCAGAAGTCCTCAGTTCAGGGCAGAAAACCGGGTTCTGCCTGATAAAACCAAGTCCCTTTTTCTCAAAGAAGGTATATTTTCTTGCCTTTGTTTCATCAATCAGATCATCAGGCAAAACATAATCCCCGACTTTAAATTTTCTGTTTATTATTCCGGGACCTGTCCAGGCAATTATCCTTTCGACTCCAACCTCTTTCAAAGCCCAGATGTTTGCCCTGTAGTTAACAAATGGCGCTGAAATTTCATAACCCCTTTCACCATGTCTTGAAAGAAAGGCAAACCTGAAGTTTTCAGTTTCATAAAAATGAACAGGGGAGCTTAATCCAAAAGGGGTTTTAATCTTTTTCTTTCCGATTTCCTTTCCGAGTTTCCCGTCAAGAAAAAGGAATCCCCCGCTACCGCCAATGACTGCAAATTTGTATGAGTTTTTCATAGTTAAGTTTTTCTCTGCTTTGAATTTTGGTCATTTGAATTTGTTTAGAATTTCGAATTTAGGATTTTATAGCATTATAAAACGTGTCCCTCTGTACAGGCGTAAACCCGCAATCCTTTACCAAAGATTCCATCTCCTCCCTGCTCATCCTGTAGCAGGCGCCTGCAGCCCTTACAACATTCTCCTCTATCATTGTGCTTCCTAAGTCATTTGCACCAAAGCTAAGAGCAATCTGCGCAACCTTTGGTCCCTGTGTTACCCACGAAGCCTGAATATTTCTGAAATTATCAAGAAGTATCCTTGAAATAGCAAGGGTTTTAAGATAATCAAAACCTGAAACAGGTTCACCTCCAAGCTTTGTATTTGCGGACTGAAATGTCCACGGAATAAAAGCAATGAAACCGCCTGTTTCATCCTGAAGTTTTCTTATCCTGAGAAGATGATTTACCCTGTCCTCATAGGATTCTATGTGTCCAAACATCATTGTTGCGGAGCTTTTGAGCCCAATTTTATGAGCCTCTTTCATTACCTGAAGCCATTCTTCAGCTGTGCATTTGACAGGGCTGATTTTCTTTCTTAAATCCTCAACAAGAATTTCAGCTCCGCCACCCGGAATCGAACCAAGCCCTGCATCTTTTAACCGCTTCAATGTTTCTTTAATAGCCAGATGTGAAATCCCTGCAATGTGGATGATTTCAGGAGGAGAAAAAGCGTGGATATGAATCTTAAATCTGTTTTTTATTCCTTTGAGCATATCCTCATAAAAGTTTATTCCAAGATCCGGATGAAGACCTCCCTGCATCAAAATCTGTGTTCCTCCGAGTTCTAAAGTCTCCTCAATTTTTTTATAGAGTTCTTCTTCTGAAAGAAGATATGCCTCAGGACTTCCTAATTCCCTGTAAAAAGCGCAGAAATGGCATCTTGAAATGCAGATATTTGTGTAATTAATGTTCCTGTCAACAATGAAGGTGACAATTTTTTCTGGATGGAGCTTTTGCCTGATGTTATCAGCAATCCTTCCAAGGAGTATCAAATCTTTTGATTTGAATAAATTTACTCCGTCTTCAAAACCTAATCTTTTTTCGTTTTCAATTTTTTTTAGAATAGCTGTTAGCATAACATACAAAAAGGTTCAAGGATTCGATGAGTCAAAACTTTATGAATTTTGATTTGTTATTTTGATATTTAATTTTTTATTTTATTATAAAGCGTGTCTCTTTCCACAGGTTCTCTTCCTGCCTCTTTTATCATCCTGATTAAATTATTCCTGCTGATGTACTCTGCTGTTGATGCCCCTGCAGAGTGGGTAATCTTCTCCTCCATAACCGTTCCGTCTATGTCATCTATTCCAAAGGAGAGGGAAACCTGAGCAAGCTTTGTGCCAATCATTATCCAGAAGGCTTTTATGTGTGGAAAGTTATCAAGCATAATCCTTGAAACAGCCAATGTCTTCAAATCATCAAGCCCTGTTGTACTGCTCAAGTTATCAAGTCTTGTATTTTTGGGATGGAATGCAAGAGGGATAAAGGACTGAAATCCTCCTGTCTTATCCTGAAGCTCTCTCAGGGCAACAAGATGCTCCACCCTTTCCTTAACAGTTTCAATATGTCCATAGAGCATTGTTGCATTGCTTTTGATTCCAACCTCATGGGCTGATTTCATTACCTCAAGCCATTCATCCTTTCCGATTTTTTCCTTGCAGAGATTCTCCCTCACCCTTGAGCTGAAAACCTCAGCACCGCCTCCCGGAATTGAGCCAAGCCCTGCCTCTTTAAGTTTTAAAAGCGTATCCCTGATTGAAAGCCCTGCAATCTTTGAAAGATGGCTGATTTCAACTGCGGTAAATGCCTGAATATGTATTTCAGGAAACTCTTTTTTCAAAGATGTCATCATCTCAAGATAATAGTTGAAGGGAAGGTCAGGATGAAGCCCACCGACAATGTGAAACTCTGTTATGTCCTGCTCAAGAAAGTTCCTACCCTTCTTTAAAATATCCTCAATAGTCATTGAATAGGCTCCGGGGTCATCTTTCTCTTTGCTAAAAGCGCAGAACTGGCATCTGTTCACACAAATATTGCTGTAATTGATATGGGCGTTGGTAACAAAATAGGCGATATTTCCGTTCTTTCTCTCCCTGATAATGTTTGCCATGTATCCAATGGAAAAAATATCCTTTGAATTAAAAAGCCTTATACCATCATCAGAGGAAAGACGTTCCCCCTTTTCAACCTTCTTTAAAATATCTTTTAATTCAGTGCTTACTATTTCCATTTTAAACCTCTCAGGGTTCTAGGGTTCAAGGGTTTGAGTGGTCTAGCGATTAATAATCCCCCCCCAACCCCCCTTTAGAAAAAGGGGGGAGAGGGGGGATTTGATTTCCACTTGAATCCTTGAACCCTTGAATCTTTCTATTTGGAGATGAGCGGGATCGAACCGCCGGCCTCCTCGTTGCGAACGAGGCGCTCTCCCAGCTGAGCTACATCCCCCAAAACAGTGATTAGTGAACAGTGTTTAGTGAATAGTTTTTTATGTTAATTTAAATATAAAAACAAGGATGAAATGTCCAGAATTTTTATATCCTTTGTTTTTTGCTGGATTTCCAGTCCAAATGGAATTAAAATTAACAATTATTTTGGAGGAATTTAGATGAAAATTCTTAACACTTCATTTTTTTTAATTTTTTCATTTTCTATAATTTTGCTGGCTAATCTTCTTAATGCTAAAGATGCTAAATTCACAGAAGTAAATTTTAAAACCTCTGACAATGGAAATATCTGCGGAAGCCTTTTTGGT
>Ga0209343_10006304_pt1 | contig 14191 bp, 11 predicted proteins | sample RifCSPlowO2_02_FD_184026 | JGI IMG/M metagenome (GOLD analysis project Ga0209343, IMG submission 184026) | Groundwater microbial communities from Rifle, Colorado - Rifle CSP2_plank lowO2_0.2 (SPAdes) (version 2) | ecosystem: Environmental > Aquatic > Deep subsurface > Groundwater | place... | reverse complement strand
CAAACTACGCTCCTCGTGCCTTGCCCCGCGCAAAAACAGGCTCCGTCGCGGCCGCATCGAAACGGCAACAGACCCTAGGCTTGAGAGTCACTTCCCCCTATGTTACTCAAGCGCACTAGGCCGCAGCGATCCTGTGGTCAGACCACTACAACAACAAGGAGCCTCACATGAAACGTCGTCAAATTCTCGCAGCAGCGGGCGTAGGCCTTGCAGCCACGGCCTTGGCCGCTTGCAAAAAAGAGGCTGAAAGCGCCGCGACGCCTCAAGAAACGGCGAGTGCGCAGAGCTTCAACTGGAAGATGGTCACCTCCTGGCCGAAGAATTTCCCCGGCGTGGGCGTCGGCGCCGAGCGCTTCGCCAAGTTGGTCGAGGCCATGAGCAATGGCCGCCTGAAGGTCAAGGTGTACGCCGCCGGCGAGCTGGTGCCGGCCCTGGAGGTGTTCGATGCGGTGTCGCGCGGCACCGCGGAAATGGGCCATGGCGCGCCGTATTACTGGAAAGGCAAGGTGCCGGCCGCGCAGTTCTTCTGCGCCTCGCCATTTGGCCCCAATGCCCAGGAAATGAATGCCTGGCTGCATCGTGGCGGCGGCATGCAGCTGTGGGAGGAGGTGTACAAGCCCTTCGGCGTACTGCCGATGGCCTGCGGCGCCACCGGGGTGCAGACCGCCGGTTGGTTTAACAAGGAAATCAACAGCGTAGAGGACTTCCAGGGCCTGAAGATGCGTACTCCCGGCCTGGGCGGCGAAGTGCTGACCAAGATGGGCGGCACCGTGGTGAATATGCCGGCCGGTGAGATCTTCACCGCCCTGCAAACCGGCGCCATCGACGCCACCGAGTGGATCGGCCCGTACAACGACCAGGCCCTGGGCCTGCACAAGGCCGCCAAGTACTACTACACCCCAGGCTGGCAGGAACCGAACGTCACCTTCGAACTGGACATCAATATCAAGGCCTGGGAAACCCTGCCGGCCGACCTGCAGGCCATAGTTCGCGCGGCGGCCCGTGACGTCAACGGCGACATGCTCGACGACTACAACTCGCGCAATATGGAGGCCCTGGAACAGCTCAAGGGCGAGGGCGTGGACGTACGCCGCCTGCCGGACGAGGTGCTGGCCAAGCTCAAGGAAGTGGCCGCCGAGGTGGTGGATGCCAGCGCCGCGGCCGATCCGGCGGCGAGCAAGGTGTGGGCGCAGCAGAAGGCTTATCTCAAGCGCATGTACGCCTACGCCGAGCTGAACGAGAAGGATATCTACACTATCCGCGGCTGATATCCCTGGCGGATTCTTAGCGCACAGCAAAACGCCGGCCCTGGGCCGGCGTTTTGCTTGGCGCTATCGGGCGTAGGTCAGCGCCGCGCCGGTACCGGGCGGGTGCGCCCGCTGCCGTCGATGGCGACGAAGACGAACACCGCCTCGGTGACCTTGCGCCATTCGCTGGACAACGGGTCATCGCTCCACACCTCGACCAGCATCTGGATCGAGCTGCGGCCCACTTCCACGGTCTGGGTATAGAAGGACAACTGCGCACCGACCGCCACCGGCACCAGGAAGGCCATGCGGTCGATGGCCACGGTGGCCACCCGGCCGCCGGCGACCTTGCTGGCCATGGCGGTGCCGGCCAGGTCCATCTGCGATACCAGCCAGCCGCCGAAGATGTCGCCGAAACCGTTGGTCTCGCGCGGCAGCGCGGTGATCTGCAAGGCCAGGTCGCCTTGCGGGATGGGGTCTTCCTGTTCGAAATCGTGCATCTGCATAGGCTCGCGGCGCGGTTGTTGTTATTGGCGCGTTGCAGGTGTGGCAGCGGCGGCGAGTCGAGCTCGGCGGCATGCGCTACAGTGGCCTGCGGGCCCGCAGGAGTGCGGGTGCTGCGAGTATAGCGACTCGGCAGTCGCGGGGCGACCATGGCACTTGGCCTGCAGCCTATGGGGCTGGCCGCCGGGTTGGGCAGAAAATGTCCAGCATTCATCTAACTGTCATATTGAATACATAGAGTAGTCACACGGCCTGCAGATACTTGGCCCGTTCAATCCAACCCTAGTTTTCCTGGAGTAAGGCATGAAACTGAAGCGTTTGATGGCGGCCATGACGTTTGTCGCCGCTGGCGTCGCCACCGCCACCGCGGTTGCCGCTGTCGATCCGGCTCTGCCGAGCTATGCAAAAACCTCCGGCGTATCGGGCAACCTGTCCAGTGTCGGTTCCGACACCCTGGCCAACCTGATGACCCTGTGGGCCGAGGACTACAAGAAGCTCTACCCGAACGTGAATATTCAGATCCAGGCCGCCGGTTCCTCCACCGCGCCACCTGCCCTGACCGAAGGCACCTCCAACCTCGGTCCGATGAGCCGGGCGATGAAGGACAACGAGCTGCAGGCCTTCGAAGAGAAATACGGCTACAAGCCGACCGCCATCCCGGTGGCCGTCGACGCCCTGGCTGTGTTCGTGCACAAGGACAACCCGATCAAGTCGCTGGACATGGCGCAGGTCGACGGCATCTTCTCCGCCAACCGCCTGTGCGGCGGCAGCAACGTCACGACCTGGGGCGACCTGGACCTGACTGGCGAGTGGGCCGACAAGCCGGTGCAGCTGTTCGGCCGTAACTCGGTGTCCGGTACCTACGGCTACTTCAAGGAAACCGCCCTGTGCAAAGGCGACTTCAAGCCTAATGTCAACGAACAGCCGGGTTCGGCTTCCGTGGTGCAGTCGATCTCCAGCACGGTGAACGCCATCGGTTACTCGGGCATCGGCTACAAGACCGCCAGTGTGCGTGCCCTGCCGCTGTCGAAGAAGGGTGGCGAAGCCTTCGAGGCCAACGAAGCCAACGCCCTGGCTGGCAAGTATCCGCTGTCGCGCTTCCTGTTCGTCTACGTCAACAAGGCGCCGAACAAGCCGCTGAGCCCGCTGGAAGCCGAGTTCGTGAAGATGGTGCTGTCCAAGCAAGGCCAGGAAGTGGTGCTGAAGGATGGCTATATCCCGATGCCGTCCAAAGTGGTTGCGAGAACCCTGAAGGATCTGGGTCTGTAAGCAGCCCTGGAGGTGCCGCCGGGCGATAAGTCTGGCGCACTATCCGACACGCCCGCTACTCTTTGGAGTCGCGGGCGTTGTTGCGTCATCGAGCTGTAATCTTTCTGTCACACAAGGCCGTTAGATTTAGCGCCTGCTCAAATCAGGGGCGCGCGTGCGCAACCGCCCAGAGAATTTCGCATGAACGACTTGGCCAACGACTCCATGACCGCATCCTCGAACAACAGCCAACGGCTGGACTTCAACACTCCGGCCCTGCTGCGCAAACGGCGCATGCGCGCGCTCAAGGACCGCATGGCCCGCTGGTACGTGTCCATCGGCGGTCTGGCGGTGCTGGCCTGCATCACCCTGATCTTCTTCTACCTGGCCTATGTGGTGCTGCCGATATTCGCCGGCGCCGAGCTGGACGCGCGCAAGGCGCAGCAGCCGAGCTGGCTGGCCGGGCAGGGCGAGGCTCTGTTGCTGGCCGTGGAAGAGCAGAACAAGGTCGCCATGCGCCTCAATCGCGCCGGCCAGGTGCAGTTCTTCAGCCTCAAGGACAGCAGCGTCCTCAACTCTTATCAGCTGGTGCTGCCGGCCGGCGCCAGCATCACTGCGGTGAGCCAGGACCAGCCCGGCAGCCGTCGCGTGGTGCTCGGCCTATCCAGCGGCCAGGCCCTGGTGTTCCAGCACGACTACCGGGTCAGTTATCCGGACAACGTCAAGACCATCAGCGCCAAACTCAGCTACCCCTTCGGTGAGGCGCCGCTGACCCTGGATACCCAGGGCCGTGCCCTGGAGCACGTGGCCGTCAGCCAGAACGACGACAGCCTGCTGATTGGTGCCTCCACCGGCGCCGAACTGCAGTTGCTATCGCTCAGCCGCACCGAGAACCTGCTGACCGGCGAATCGAGCCTGGAGGAGCGGCGCATCGCCCTGCCGCAGATCGCCGAGCCGATCAAGGCGCTGGTCATCGACCCGCGGCAGATGTGGTTGTATGTGATCAACGGCAAGGCCACCGCGGACGTCTTCGACCTGCGCAACAACAGCCTCAACGGCCGCTACCAGCTGCTCGAGGGCGGCGCCGAGGTGACCACGGTCAGCCAGCTGCTGGGCGGCATCTCGCTGATGGTCGGCGATAGCCAGGGCAGCATCGCCCAGTGGTTTATGGTGCGCGACGCCGACGACAAGTCGACCCTGACGCGTATCCGCGACTTCCAGCTGGGCGACAGCGCTATCACCCAGATTCTCCCGGAAGAACGCCGCAAGGGCTTTATCGCCCTGGATGCCGACGGCACCCTGGGCATCTTCCACAGCACCGCGCACCGCACCCTGCTTACCGAGCAGGTGGCCGACGGCGCCGCCATCGCCGCCCTGTCGCCACGCGCCAATCGCGTGCTGGTGGAGTCCCAGGGTCAGGTGCAGCGCTTTCTGGTGGACAACCCACATCCGGAAATTTCCTGGAGCTCGCTGTGGAGCAAGGTCTGGTACGAGAGCTATGACGAGCCCAAGTACGTCTGGCAGTCGACCTCGGCCAACGGCGATTTCGAGCCGAAGATGAGTCTGGCGCCGCTGACCTTTGGCACCTTGAAAGCGGCCTTCTACGCCATGCTGCTGGCCGCGCCGCTGGCTATCTGCGCGGCTATCTACACCGCCTATTTCATGGCCCCGGCCATGCGCCGCAAGGTCAAGCCGGTGATCGAGTTGATGGAGGCCCTGCCGACCGTGATCCTCGGCTTCTTCGCCGGGCTGTTCCTCGCCCCCTATGTGGAAGGCCATCTGCCGGGCATCTTCAGCCTGCTGCTGCTGATGCCGCTGGGTATCCTGCTGGCCGCCTACGGCTGGAGCCGCCTGCCGGAGAAGATCCGTCTGCTGATTCCGGATGGCTGGGAAGCGGCGCTGCTGATCCCGGTGATACTGCTGATCGGCGCAGGCTCCCTGGGCATGAGCGGGCACCTGGAAAACTGGTTCTTCGGCGGCGACATGCGCCTGTGGATCAGCAACGATCTGGGCATCGCCTTCGACCAGCGCAACGCCCTGGTGGTGGGCCTGGCCATGGGCTTCGCGGTGATCCCGAACATCTACTCGATCGCCGAAGACGCCGTATTCAGCGTGCCCAAGAGCCTGACCTTCGGCTCCCTGGCCCTGGGCGCCACGCCCTGGCAGACCCTGACCCGGGTGGTGATACTCACCGCCAGCCCGGGCATCTTCTCGGCGCTGATGATCGGCATGGGCCGCGCGGTCGGCGAGACCATGATAGTGCTGATGGCCACCGGCAACACGCCGATCATGGACATGAACATCTTCGAAGGCCTGCGTACCCTGGCCGCCAACGTGGCGGTGGAGATGCCGGAGTCGGAAGTCGGCAGTACCCATTACCGCGTGCTGTTCCTCTCCGCGCTGGTGCTGTTGACCTTCACCTTCGTGATGAACACCCTGGCGGAAGTGATACGGACCCGCCTGCGCAAGAAATACGCATCGCTCTGAGAACTGGGAAAGGTAGATGTCCGTGAAAAGCAAAGAGCAAAGCCTCAAGTCCTGGTTCAAGAGCGGCGCGCCCTGGGTGTGGATGACCGCCGGTGGCGTGTCCATCGCGGTGATCATGACCATCGGCCTGTTGGCGGTGATCGCCACCCGCGGCCTCGGTCACTTCTGGCCGGCCGATGTGATCGAGTCGCGCTATCAGGTGCCCGGCGAGGCGCCGCGCGTCATCGCCGGCGAACTGACCCAGGCCGAGCAAGTGCCGCGCGCGCGCCTGGCCGCCGCCGGCCTGCCGGTGGACATCAAGGGCGGCGAGTTTATGACCCGCGAGCTGCTCAAGGTCGGCAATCGGGAGATCTTTGGTGCCGACTTTAGCTGGGTGGTGGCCGAATGGCTGAGCGACTCGCACACCCCCGAGAACCTGCTGGTGATGGAGCGCCGCGAGTGGGGCAACTTCTATGGCTACCTGGTCAACGTCAAGCAAAGCGGCCAGCTGGTCGCCGAGGGCGAAGCGGCCTGGGGCGAGTTGCAGCAGCGCATCGCCCGCATCGACGAACTGCATAAGCAGATCGCCCGGCTGGAGAAGAAGGACATCGGCCGGATCAACGCCGGCCTCGAGCGCCTGCGCCTGCAGACCCGCCGCCTGGAGCTGGACAAGCAGCTGGATGCCACCGCCCAGGCCGACCTGGATGCCCAGCGCGCCGAGTGGGACGCCCAATACAAGGTGCTGGAAGCCCAACTGATCGAGCTGCACACGGCCTTCGAGCGCGACAGCGTGACGGTCAAGACGGTCGACGGCCGCGAGCAGGAAATCAGCCTGGGCAAGGTGGTGCGCGCCTTCCAGCCCAATGCCATGGGCACGGCCGACAAGCTCGGTTTCTACTTCGCCAAGCTGTGGGAGTTCGTCAGCGACGAGCCGCGCGAGGCCAACACCGAAGGCGGCATCTTCCCGGCCATCTTCGGCACCGTGATGATGACCCTGATCATGGCGGTGATAGTCACCCCCTTCGGCGTGATGGCGGCCATCTACCTGCGCGAGTATGCCAAGCAGGGCCTGATGACCCGCATCATCCGCATCGCGGTGAACAACCTGGCCGGCGTCCCGGCCATCGTCTACGGCGTGTTCGGCCTGGGCTTCTTCGTCTACGTGCTGGGCGGCTCGATCGACAGCCTGTTCTTCGCCGAAGCGGCGCCGGCGCCGACCTTCGGCACCCCGGGCCTGCTGTGGGCCTCGCTGACCCTGGCGATCCTCGCGGTGCCGGTGGTGATTGTGGCCACCGAGGAAGGCCTGGCGCGTATCCCGCGGGCCTTGCGCGAAGGTTCCCTGGCCCTCGGCGCGACCAAGGCCGAGACCCTGTGGAAGGTGGTGCTGCCGATGGCCAGCCCGGCCATGATGACCGGCATGATCCTCGCCGTGGCCCGCGCAGCCGGCGAAGTGGCGCCGCTGATGCTGGTCGGCGTGGTCAAGCTGGCGCCGGCGCTGCCGCTGGATGGCAACTACCCCTACCTGCACCTGGACCAGAAGATCATGCACCTGGGCTTCCACATCTACGACGTCGGCTTCCAGAGCCCCAACGTCGAGGCCGCGCGGCCGCTGGTGTACGCCACCGCGTTGCTGCTGGTGCTGGTGATCGCCCTGCTCAACCTCAGTGCGGTGTTTATCCGTAACCACCTGCGCGAGAAGTACAAGGCGCTGGATCATTGAATCTGAGCCGCAAGCCGCAAGCCGCAAGCTTCGAGTGGAAGCGACCGGCTGTTGACTTGCCGCTTGTAGCTTGCAGCTTATAGCTGTGAACGGAGTGAAACCATGCAGCACGGAACACAGACTCACGGTATCGACATCTCGGCCCTCGGCCGCGACAAGCAGAGCCTCAACCTGGCCGCCGAGAGCGTGGCCATCGCAGTACCGGGGCTGAACCTGTACTACGGCGACAAGCAGGCGCTGTTCGATGTGCAGATGAACATCCCCAGGCAGCGCGTCACCGCCTTTATCGGACCAAGCGGTTGCGGCAAGTCGACCCTGCTGCGCACCTTCAACCGGATGAACGATCTGGTCGACGGCTGCCGCGTGGACGGCGAGATCAACCTCGACGGGCGCAATATCTACCGCAAGGGTGAAGACGTGGCCGAACTGCGCCGCCGCGTCGGCATGGTGTTCCAGAAGCCCAACCCCTTCCCCAAGAGCATCTACGAGAACGTGGTGTACGGCCTGCGCATCCAGGGCATCAACCAGAAGCGCGTGCTCGACGAAGCGGTGGAGTGGGCGTTGAAGAGCGCGGCGCTGTGGAACGAGGTCAAGGACCGCCTGCACGACTCGGCCCTGGGCCTGTCCGGTGGTCAGCAGCAGCGTCTGGTGATCGCCCGTACCGTGGCGGTGCAGCCGGAAGTGCTGCTGCTCGACGAACCCTGCTCGGCGCTGGACCCCATCTCCACGCTGAAAGTCGAAGAGCTGATCTACGAACTGAAATCCAAGTACACCATCGTCATAGTCACCCACAATATGCAGCAGGCCGCGCGGGTGTCGGACTACACGGCCTTTATGTATATGGGCAAACTGATCGAGTTCGGCGATACCGATACGCTGTTCACCAACCCGGCGAAGAAACAGACTGAGGACTACATCACCGGCCGCTACGGCTGATGGCCATGTCAGAGTGCGCTGGACTGCGTCGGTGGAACTTGCCGTACTACTTGTACTGCCTGCGTTCCGCCTCCTTGCCCAGCACCCTCTGCCAAGGGCCATCCACCTGAAAATTCGTAGGGTGCGCCATGCGCACCACGGCCAGCAAAGCCGGTAGCTATCGCGGAGCGAACCATGATCAACAAAGACAGCCTCACCCACCATATCTCCCAGCAGTTCAACGTCGAGCTGGAGGAGGTGCGCAGCCACCTCCTGGCCATGGGCGGGCTGGTCGAGAAGCAGGTCAACGACGCGGTCACCGCGCTGATCGACGCCGACTCCGGGCTCGCCCAGCAGGTGCGCGAGATCGATGACCAGATCAACCAGATGGAACGCAATATCGACGAGGAGTGCGTGCGCATCCTCGCCCGCCGCCAGCCGGCGGCCTCCGACCTGCGCCTGATCATCAGCATCTCCAAGTCGGTGATCGACCTCGAGCGCATCGGCGACGAGGCGACCAAGATCGCCAAGCGCGCCATCCTGCTGTGCGAGGAAGGCGAAGCGCCGCGCGGTTACGTGGAAGTCCGGCATATCGGCGATCAGGTGCGCAAGATGGTGCAGGAGGCGCTGGACGCCTTCGCCCGCTTCGACGCCGACCTGGCGCTGTCGGTGGCGCAGTACGACAAGACAGTCGACCGCGAATACAAGACCGCCCTGCGCGAGCTGGTCACCTACATGATGGAAGACCCGCGTTCGATCGCCCGCGTGCTCAATATCATCTGGGCCCTGCGCTCGCTGGAGCGCATCGGCGACCACGCGCGCAATATCGCCGAGCTGGTGATCTACCTGGTGCGCGGCACCGATGTGAAGCACATGGGCCTGACCCGCATGCAGGAAGAAGTGCAGGGCACCCACAAGGGCAGCTAGGCCCTCGTTGCGACCCGAGTCGCTGCTGCGTGGCAGCGACTTGGGCGGCAGAAACTCGCGCGCTAGCGATATTCGGTTGGCCTTTGGCCAGCCGCCGCGACTATGCTTAAAGCCATTACAACAGGAGTGGCCGATGAGCAAAGTCAGTGTGCTGGTGGTGGACGACGCAACCTTTATCCGTGACCTGGTGAAGAAGGGGCTGCGCGACCACTTTCCCGGCGTACAGATCGAGGAAGCGGTGAATGGGCGCAAGGCCCAGCAGATGCTCGCTCGGCAGACCATCGACTTAATCCTGTGCGATTGGGAAATGCCGGAAATGTCCGGCCTGGAACTGCTCAGCTGGTGCCGCGAACAGGACAGTCTGAAAACCACGCCCTTTATCATGGTCACCAGCCGCGGTGACAAGGACAACGTGGTGCAGGCGATTCAGGCCGGCGTCTCCGATTTTATCGGCAAGCCCTTCTCCAACGAGCAGTTGGTGACCAAGGTCAAAAAAGCCCTGAGCCGCGCCGGCAAGCTGCAGAGCCTGATGACCGGCGCGCCGCCCAAGATGCTCAGCAGCGGCGCCTACGCCAACGATTCGCTGTCCGCCCTGACCGCCGGCAAGGCCGAGGTGCTCAAGCCCGCGGCGGCGCCGGCGGTGGCTGCCGCCGCGGCCTTCGCCGGTAAAACCGCCGCGAAAAAAGCGCCGGCCAGCGGCGCGCCCAGTGGCCGCGGTCAGGGCCAGTTGCGCCTGCCTTCCGGCAGCATGGCCTGCGTGATCAAGGCGCTCAGCCTCAAGGAGGCGCAACTGGTGGTGAAGCGGACCGAGCAGCTGCCCCAGGTGCTGGAAAGCGCGGTGCTCGACCTGGAACAGGGCGAGGCGGCGGAAACCGCCCGGCTCAATGGCTACCTGCATGCCGTGGCGGCCTTCGAGCCCAAACCCGACAGCGAGTGGCTGCAACTGACCTTCAAGTTCGTCGACCGTGACCCGCAGAAGCTCGACTATCTGTCGCGGCTGATTGCCCGCGGCACGGCGCAGAAACACTTTATCCCCGGGGCCTGATCCCGTAGGGCGGGTGAAACCCGCCGCGCATCCGGCCCGCAGGGCCGGCGCTTTCCCCGAGGCTCGCCCGTCTGCGCGAGCTTCATCACAGCCCGACGGCCTATGCCTCGCATGGCGTGGCCAGCGCTGCTAATCTCAAGGGTCCGGACAGGCAAATCATAAGATCCGAGTCGTTATGCTAGGGCGTCTGATACTACTCTGCGGTGCATTGGCCTTGGCGAGCCAGGCCGGTGCATTGACCATCTATAAGTACACCGATGCCAACGGCGTGGTGACCTATACCGATAAGGCCGCCCCCGGCGCCCAGGTCTTCGTGTTCCGCGATCGCATGGTCGAGCGCCTGGATCAGCAGGTGAAGCTGGAGACCAAGAAGCATGAGGCCGGCGAAACCCTGCTGGTGCGCAACGACCTCTATGCCCCGGTGCAGATCGAGTTGCGCCTGGATCGGCTGGAAAACGTCGTGGGAACTCCCGACAAGCCCATCCGCTGGGTGCTGCCGCCGCGCAGCACCATCCGCCTGGCCACCCTGGCCCCGCGCGACCCCAGCAAGCCGCTGCATTACAAAACCAAGCTGCGCTATGCCCTGGGCGATCCGCGCCTGCTGCCCACGCAAACCCGCTACCCACTGCCTTGGCGTGGCGGCCCGTTCAAGCTGACCCAGGGCGCCAACGGCAAATACAGCCACTTCACGCCCAAGGGCCGCTATGCCCTGGATATCGCCATGCCCCAGGGCACGCCGATAGTCGCCGCCCGTGGCGGGGTGGTGGTGAAGAGCGAAAACCGGCAGAGCGGGCGCGGCAACAACCCCTCCGGCAACTTCGTGCGCATCCTGCATGACGACGGCACCATGGGCGTCTACCTGCACCTGCTGCGCGGTTCGGTGAGCGTGCGGGAAGGCCAGCGTGTGGAGGTCGGCACCCGCCTGGCGAGTTCCGGCAATACCGGTAACAGCACCGGCCCGCACCTGCACTTCGTGGTGCAGCGCAATGTCGGCTTCGCCCTCGAATCCATCCCCTTCAGCTTCAGTCAGCCGGTCAACAGCCTGCCCAACTTCGCGGTGGGTGGGGAATAGGCTGGGCTTGGGCCGCGCGTCTACGCGGGTCGTAGGTTGGGTTGAGGAGCAGCGCGACGAAGCCCAACGAAGCTGACTACCAGCTGTTGGGCTTCGCTACGCTCAGCACCAACCTACGTCCAGTCGCTTCAATCCAGCTTAAGCACCTTGGCCAGGACTATCTTCGGGCCCTTCATCTTCTTGACTATGATGCGCAGGCCATCGACCTCCAGCACTTCCTCTTCCTCGGGCATGCGCTTGAGGGTTTCGTAGATCAGCCCGGCCAGGGTTTCCGCCTCGACATGGTCGAGGTCGACGCCGAGCAGGCGCTCGACCTTGAACAGCGGCGTGTCACCGCGCACCAGCAGCTTGCCCGGCTGGTAGGCGAGGATGCCGCGCTCGGCCTTGCGGTGTTCGTCCTGAATATCGCCGACCAGGGCTTCCAGCACGTCTTCCATGGTCAGGTAGCCGATCACCTTGCCGTCGGCCTCCTCGACCAGGGCGAAGTGCGAGCCGCCCTGACGGAATTGCTCCAGCAGGTTGGACAGCGGCATATGCCGGCCGACCCGTTCGATCGGGTGCATCAGCTCGGCCAGTTTGAGGGCCGAAGGCAGCATTTCCAGCAGCGACAGGTGCAGCAGCAGGTCCTTGATATGCAGCACGCCGACGAACTCGCCGCTGTTCTCGTCATACACCGGGTAGCGGCTGTACTTGTGCCGGCGGAACAGGCTGAACACCTCGTCCAGGGTCGCGGCCAGCGGCAGGTAGACCAGGTCCTCGCGGGAGTTGGCCCAGTCCACCACCTCCAGTTCGCCCAGCTCCACCGCCGAGGCCAGCACGCGCATGTCCTGGTCGCTGGGGTCGCTGGCGCGGCTGGAGTGCAGGATCAGTTTCAATTCGTCGCGGCTGTAATGGTGCTCATGGTGCGGCCCCGGTTCGCCTTGGCCGGCGATGCGCAGGATGGTGTTGGCGCTGGCATTGAGCAGCCAGATCGCCGGGTACATGGCCCAGTAGAACAGGTACAGCGGCCCGGCCGTCCACAGCGACAGCAGCTCGGGCTGGCGGATCGCCCAGGACTTGGGCGCCAGCTCACCGACCACTATGTGCAGATAGGAAATGATAAAGAAGGCGCTGAAGAAGGCGATGCCGTGCACCAGTTGCGGCGAGTCGATGCCGCCGGCCTCGAGCAGGGGGCCGAGCAGGTGGGCGAAGGCCGGTTCGCCGACCCAGCCGAGGCCCAGGGAGGCCAGGGTGATGCCCAGCTGGCAGGCCGACAGGTAGGCGTCCAGCTGGTTGTGCACGGTGCGCAGGATATGCCCGCGCCAGCCGTTCTTGTCGGCGATGGCTTCGACGCGGGTGGCGCGTAGCTTGACCATGGCGAACTCGGCGGCGACGAAGAAAGCGTTGAGCAACACCAGGAGCAAGGCAAAAAAAACGAGGCCGAAATCGGCGAAATAATTGGCGGCGACGTAAATCGTGGAGGGGTCCATACAGGATTCGGTTGGCTAATGAGCGCTAAAGGGTGGGGGCAGTCGTCGGGTTTTGCAAGTATGCGGCCGGCTATTGGCCGCGCCGCACCACCTGCAGGGCGGGGAAATGGCAGCTAAAGGTGCTGCCCTTACCCGGGCTGCTGACTATTTCCAGGCGCGCGCGGTGACGCAGCAACACGTGCTTGACTATGGCCAGGCCCAGCCCGGTGCCGCCGGTGTTGCTGGCGCGGCTGGAGTCGACCCGGTAGAAGCGCTCGGTCAGGCGCGGCAGGTGCTTGGCTTCGATGCCCGGGCCGTTGTCCCGCACTGCCAGGTGCGCGCCCTGTTCGTCGCCCCACCAGCGGATCTGGATCTCGCCGGCGGCCGGGCTGTACTTCACCGCGTTGAACACCAGGTTGGAGAAGGCGCTGCGCAGCTCCGCCTCGCTGCCCTTGAGCTTGAGGTGCGGGTCGGCCTCCAGGCTGATGCGATGGCCGCGCTCGGCGGACAGCGCCAGGGCGTCGGCCTTGATCGACAGCAGCAACAGGTCGACCGCCACCGGCTGGTTGTCCGAGGGGTAGTCGGTGGCTTCCAGCTTGGCCAGCAACAGCAGGTCATTGAGCAGGCTCTGCATGCGCCCGCCCTGTTGCTGCATCTGTTGCAGCGCGCGCAGCCAGCGTGGGTTCACCGCCTCGACATTGTCCAGCAGGGTCTCCAGGTAGCCGGCGATCACCGTCAGCGGCGTGCGCAGCTCGTGGGACACGTTGGCGACGAAGTCTTTGCGCATCTGCTCCAGCTGGTACAGGCGGGTGATATCGCGCACCAGCATCAGCAGCTCGCGGTTGCCGTACTGGGTGACATGAAATTGCAGGCGGCAGCGGTCGTTGATCGGCGAGGGCAGTTCCAGGGGCTCCTGATAGTTGTTGCCCTCGAAGTACTCGATAAAGCGCGGGTCGCGCACCAGGTTGGTGATCAGCTGGCCGCTGTCCTGGGGGGTTTTCAGGCCCAGGAGCTTTTCCGCGGCGAGATTCCACCATTCCAGGTTGCCGTCGCGGTCGAGCATGATCACCGCATCCTTCAGCGCGGCGGTGGATTCCTGCACCCGGTCGATCACCGCCTGCAGGCGGCCGCGGGCTTTCTGATCGCGGCGTTGCAGGTGATAGATATTGTCGAAGACTTCGCCCCACAGGCCATAGCCGTCGGGTGGCGGCTCATTCGCCTGGCGGGTGCGCAGCCAATGGTGCAGGCGCAGCAGTTGGTGCAGATGCCAACCGAGGTAGCCGCCCAGGCCGAGCACCAGGGCCCAGGCGTACTGGCCGCTGACCAGGCCGATAAGCAGGCAGGCGCCGACCAGTAGCAGCACACGACGTATCAGGGGGCCGCGCCAGTTTTGCTTCACGTAGAGCTCATCCGCCAATCCATTCATCTTGCCGGCCGCTGCGCGCGGCCGGTTGGCCATACTAACAGGCCGTTGAAAAACTACCTGCGTTGCCGATACGTCGTTAAAAACAGGCTCGGAATGCTCATTTACAGCTCGTAAACTCCGCTTCCTCGCCTGTTTTTGCCTTGTCTCGGCTGCCTCGCCTACATTTTTCAACG
>Ga0209343_10006302_pt1 | contig 14192 bp, 11 predicted proteins | sample RifCSPlowO2_02_FD_184026 | JGI IMG/M metagenome (GOLD analysis project Ga0209343, IMG submission 184026) | Groundwater microbial communities from Rifle, Colorado - Rifle CSP2_plank lowO2_0.2 (SPAdes) (version 2) | ecosystem: Environmental > Aquatic > Deep subsurface > Groundwater | place... | reverse complement strand
CACGCACTGATGGGTAGGCAGCGTGCCAGAGCGCATGCCGCGCTCGTGGCCTCCGCCGTGCATCTGGGCCTCCAGCCGCACGCGAGGCTTGCGACGCACATACAGCGCCCCAATGCCTTTGGGGCCGTAGGTCTTGTGCGAGGTCAAGCTCATCAGGTCCACCGGCAGTGTCGCCAGATCAATGTCCACACGACCGGTCGCCTGCGCGGCGTCCACATGGAAAATAATTCCCCGCTCGCGGCACAGGGCGCCAATCGCCGGAATGTCCTGGATCACGCCAATCTCGTTGTTGACGAACATCACGCTGACCATAATGGTGTCGGGCCGTATGGCGGCCTTGAGAGCCTCCAGATCAAGCAGGCCATCGGCCTGCACATCCATATAGGTGACCTCAAACCCCTGGCGTTCCAGTTCGCGGCAAGTGTCAAGCACAGCCTTGTGCTCGGTCTTGACCGTGATGAGGTGCTTGCCCTTGGTCTTGTAGAAATGGGCGGCGCCTTTCAGCGCCAGGTTGTTGGACTCGGTCGCACCGCTGGTCCAGACGATCTCGCGCGGATCGGCGCCAATCAGTGCGGCAACCTGCTCGCGCGCATTTTCAACCGCAGCTTCTGCCTCCCAGCCCCAGGCATGGCTGCGCGAAGCCGGGTTGCCGAAATGCTCGCGCAACCAGGGAATCATGGCATCCACCACCCTCGGGTCGCAAGGATTGGTGGCGCTGTAATCCATATAAATCGGAAAATGTGGGGTATCCATTTATTTAGCTAGCTTTTTTAGTTCACAGGTTGGCTGGCAGCTCAAAGCAACGACCTCGATTCATCCGCAGGTCGAAACCGGCAAAATACTGCATTCAGGCCCTCAGGATTTGGAAAATGCGTTCCCCAGGGCAAACACGGAGTTGGGCGCATTGACCCGGATCGGTTTGACCACAGGCGCCGCAAAAACAGCCTTTTTAACCTGGGGGGTATTCTCGATCACCACGCCTTTGGCCAACTGGTCATCCACCAGTTTCTGCAACGTCACGGAATCAAGGAACTCCACCATGCGGCTGTTCAGGGAGGCCCACAGCTCATGCGTCATGCAGCGTCCGCCGTCGCCCAGGCAGTTCTCCTTGCCACCGCATTGAGTCGCATCAATCGGCTCGTCCACCGACACAATGATGTCGGCAACGGTGATTTCAGACGCCTTGCGGCCCAAGGTGTAACCGCCACCGGGTCCACGGGTGGACTCGACCAGCTCATGCCGGCGCAGCTTACCAAAGAGTTGTTCAAGATAGGACAGGGAAATCTGCTGACGCTGGCTGATCGCAGCCAAGGTGACCGGCCCACTGTTCTGGCGCAGTCCCAAATCAATCATCGCAGTGACCGCAAAGCGGCCTTTGGTTGTGAGGCGCATAACAAGCTCCTTTAAGTTGGCTTGACTGTCGTTTTCACCCTGAAAGCTTGTGACCCTCAGGGAACTCGTCCTCCAGCAGCCCAAGTCAGTCAACGGGATGTCGCGGGGGGCTCTTTTTGTTGCCAGGTTGTTCCTGACTGTTTTCGTCAAGTATAACACAGGCCGGGTTTTCCCACCCTGCCCCGCACTGCCGGGGCGCCAGTCCACTCAATGCACCATAATGGTGCAAAAATCCAGGCATGCCCGCGCCGAAAGCTAGCGTAACCCCGCACCCGAAGCCGCAATAACCTCCACATTGTCCGCGCCCGGCGCGCCGAAAGCCTGCTCCTTGAGCGTGTGCAGCTGGTCGCGAATCCTGGCGGCTTTTTCGAACTCCAGGTTCCTGGCGTGTTCAACCATCTGCTTTTCCAGCCGCTTGATCTCACGGGCGATGTCTTTCTCGCTCATGTCTTCCACGAGCGCCTTTTGCATTTCAAGCTTTTCAGCTTCCTTGCCGGATTTTTCGCTGTAAACGCCATCAATCAGGTCTTTGATTCGTTTGACAATGCTTCGCGGCGTAATGCCATGCTCCAGATTGAATGCAATTTGTTTGTTGCGGCGGCGCTCGGTTTCGTCCATGGCTTTTTTCATGGAATCGGTGATGCGGTCGGCATACAGAATGGCGCGGCCGTTCAGGTTTCGGGCCGCCCGGCCAATGGTTTGAATCAGGCTACGCTCCGACCTTAAAAAACCTTCCTTGTCCGCATCCAGAATCGCCACCAGCGAGACCTCGGGAATGTCCAGGCCTTCGCGCAGCAAATTGATGCCGACCAGCACGTCAAAGGCACCGAGCCGCAGGTCGCGCAAAATTTCCACGCGCTCGACCGTATCCACATCACTGTGCAGATAGCGAACTTTCACTCCGTTGTCGCCCAGATAATCGGTGAGCTGCTCGGCCATCCGCTTGGTCAAGGTGGTGATCAGCACCCGCTCGTTCCGGTCGACCCGGATGCGGATTTCCTGCAGCACATCATCGACCTGATGCGTGGCCGGCCGCACCTCCACCTGCGGGTCCACCAGCCCGGTGGGCCTGACAACCTGCTCCACCACCTGGCCCGCGTGTTCCTGCTCGTAGGCCGCCGGTGTGGCAGACACAAAGATGGCCTGGCGCATCTTGGCTTCGAACTCGTCAAACTTGAGCGGCCGGTTGTCCAGTGCGCTGGGCAGCCTGAAGCCGTATTCCACCAGCGTGGTCTTGCGCGCCCTGTCGCCGTTGTACATGGCGTTGAGCTGACCGATCATGACGTGGCTCTCATCCAGGAACATCACCGCATCCTTGGGCAGGTAGTCGCACAGGGTTGACGGTGCTGAACCCGGCGCCGATCCGCTCAGGTGGCGGGTGTAGTTTTCAATCCCCTTGCAGTGCCCGATCTCGCTGAGCATCTCCAGGTCAAACCGGGTGCGCTGCTCGATCCGCTGGGCCTCCACCAGCTTGCCGTCGGCCACAAACTGCCCCACCCGCTCGGACAGCTCCAGCTTGATGGTCTCCACCGCCGCCATGACCTTGTCACGCGGCGTCACGTAGTGGCTTTTGGGATACACGACAAAACGCGGGACTTTTTGCCGGATACGCCCGGTGAGCGGGTCAAACAGCTGCAGGCTTTCGATCTCGTCATCAAACAGCTCGATCCGGATGGCCAGCTCGGAATGCTCGGCCGGAAAGATATCGATCACGTCGCCGCGTACCCGGAAGGTGCCGCGCGCAAAATCCTGTTCATTGCGGGTGTACTGCATGCGGATCAGGCGGGCAATCACGTCGCGCTGTCCCATCTTGTCGCCAGTACGCGCGATGAAGCGCATCTGGGTGTAATCCTCCGGCGCCCCAATGCCGTAGATGGCGCTGACCGTGCCAACAATGATGGTGTCGCGGCGCTCCAGCACGCTTTTGGTGGCGGAAAGGCGCATCTGCTCGATGTGCTCGTTGATGGCGGAGTCTTTTTCAATAAAGAGATCGCGCTGCGGCACGTAGGCTTCGGGCTGATAGTAGTCGTAATAACTGACGAAATACTCCACCGCGTTCTTCGGGAAAAACTCCCGGAACTCGCTGTAAAGCTGCGCTGCCAGGGTCTTGTTGGGCGCAAATACGATGGCCGGGCGCCCCAGGCGCGCGATCACGTTGGCCATGGTGAAGGTCTTGCCCGAACCCGTGACGCCCAGCAGGGTCTGGAACACTTCGCCATCGTTGACGCCCTCCACCAGCTGGGCGATGGCCGTCGGCTGGTCGCCCGCCGGCGGATAAGGCATGAACAGCTCGAATGGCGAATCGGGAAAGCGGACGAATTCACCGGCAGGGGATAAATCAGGCAAATCGGTCATGACTTCAGTGACTTCTGGCATAGAACCTCAATCTGGGCCCGTTAAAATCAGGGGCAACCAAACAGAATACGACATTCGGACGAAATCTGAAATAACAAGCCCAAAACACCCGTAACGCCGGGCACCGCAGTAACACCCCGTAAAAAAGACGTCCTGCCTGCATTGGTTGCCTCTTTCGCTGATTCTTTCTTTCATTAATTCCTGAGGATTTTTTCATGTCTTTGTTTACCGCTGTCGAAATGGCCCCGCGCGACCCGATTCTGGGCCTGAACGAGCAGTTCAACGCCGACACCAACCCGGCCAAAGTCAACCTCGGCGTAGGTGTCTATTTCGACGACAACGGCAAGCTGCCCCTGCTGCAATGCGTGCAGACCGCTGAAAAAGCCATGATGGCCACGCCAACGGCCCGGGGTTACCTGCCGATTGATGGCATTGCCGCTTATGACGCAGCCGTGAAAAGCCTGGTATTTGGCGCCGACAGTGAACCCGTCACCTCCGGCCGCATTGCGACCGTCCAGGGCATCGGCGGGACCGGCGGCCTGAAGATCGGCGCAGACTTCCTCAAACACCTCAACCCCGATGCCAAGGTGCTGATCAGCGACCCGAGCTGGGAAAACCACCGCGCCCTGTTCACCAATGCCGGCTTCGCGGTCGACACCTACGCCTACTACGACGCGGCCAAACGCGGCGTGAACTTTGAAGGCATGCTGGCCAGCCTGAACGCCGCCGCACCCGGCACCATCGTCGTGCTGCACGCCTGCTGCCACAACCCGACCGGCTATGACATCACGCCCGCCCAGTGGGACCAGGTGATTGCCACGGTCAAGGCCAAAGACCTCGTCGCCTTCCTGGACATGGCCTATCAGGGCTTTGGCCATGGAATTGCCGAAGACGGCGCGGTCATCGGCAAATTTGTCGCTGCCGGTCTGGATTTCTTTGTCTCGACCTCCTTCTCCAAGAGCTTCAGCCTGTATGGCGAGCGCGTCGGTGCACTGAGCGTGCTGTGCGAAAGCAAGGAAGAAGCCGCTCGGGTGCTGAGCCAGCTCAAGATCGTGATCCGCACCAATTATTCCAACCCGCCTATCCATGGCGGTGCGGTGGTCGCTGCAGTGCTGAACAACCCCGAATTGCGTGCACTGTGGGAAAAGGAGCTCGGCGAGATGCGGGTTCGCATCAAGGCCATGCGCCAGAAACTGGTCGACGGCCTGAAGGCCGCCGGTGTCAAGCAGGACATGAGCTTCATCACCACCCAGATCGGCATGTTCAGCTACTCCGGCCTGTCCAAGGACCAGATGGTGCGCCTGCGCAACGAGTTTGGCGTGTACGGCACCGACACCGGCCGCATGTGCGTGGCGGCGCTGAACAGCAAAAACATCGACTACGTCTGCGCCTCCATCGCGAAAGTGATGTAAGGCTGGCGCCGTCTAACCCCAGACCACCGAACGCATCGAGATCGAGCCGGCCTGAAAACTGGTGTTGAAAAAGCGCATCGGCTCCCGGGCCTCAACGGCTCCCGCCGCGTAGAGCAGCGGCAGATAGTGCTCGTGGGTGGGGTGAGCCATTTTGGCCACCTGTCCGAGTTTCTGAAAACCCTGCAGCGCACCGAGGTTGCCCTGCTGCAGGTAGCCGCCAATCGTCTGGTCGAATTCCAGGGCCCAGTCGTAGGCCTGACTGCCAGTGGCCCCCCGCTGCATCTGGCGCAGGTTATGCACGATGTTGCCGCTGCCCACGATCAGCACCCCCCGGTCACGCAAGGCCTTGAGTTGCTGGGCCAGCGCATAGTGTTCGTCGGGTGCCCGGCTGTAATCCATGCTGAGCTGGATGACCGGGATGTCCGCCCCCGGAAACATGGGCTTGAGCACAGACCAGCTACCATGGTCCAGACCCCATTCACCCACGTCCAGCCCCAGCGGAGCCGAAGCGCGCTGGCGTACCAGCAGGCTGAGCGCCTGCGCCGCAGAGGGATCACCCGGCGCCGGGTATTGCTGGTCAAAGAGCTCCTGCGGAAAGCCGCCAAAGTCATGGATGGTCTTGGGCTGGGCCATGGCCGTTAGCCACCAGCCCTCGGTCAGCCAGTGGGCGGAAATGCACAAAATCAGCTGCGGACGGGGCAGTTTCGATCCAAATTCGGCGCCCAGCGCCTGCCAGCTGCGCCGGTATTCGTTGTCGCCCACCGCGTTCATGGGACTGCCATGGCCGAGAAAAAGCACCGGCATTCTTTCTGATTTCTTCAGGGACGCGAGCCGGTCCAGCGTGGCGGCATCAGGGATGGGGAGCATGGTGTTCTCCTGCGAGGGGGTTACGGCATCGGCCCGAACTGGCTCACTGCTGAGCCCAGATATTAAGCCTGGCGAACGGGGACTTGTTGCCTGCAGGACAAGGTGGCCAGTTCTTTGGGGGAATCGGGGCTACCCGGGAACCGGGGCCGCAGCCGCGCCACCGGGTGAAGTCAGCAGCCCCACAGGTAGCGCTTTGGCCGAATCCCTGTTAAAACGGCCCAAAAATGGGTAGTACTCCTTAGACCCGGAGGGTCAACGCCTGTTATATTGCACTGCAACATGCACCGATTTCGCCCAGATCTCGCCCACAATTAATACAGCATTACGAAGGTTTGTCCCATGCTCTACCAAGTCTATGAAGCCCAGCGCACACTGATGGAGCCCTTTGTTGATTTTGCGCAAGCGGCTGCAAAGCTCTACAGCAACCCCTTGTCGCCAGTGGGGCAGAACCCTTTTGCGCAGCGTGTGGCGGCTGGCTACAGCCTGATTTACCGCTTGGGCAAGGACTACGAAAAACCATCGTTCGACATCAAGACCGTCGATGTGAACGGCACGGATGTTGCCATCCACGAACGGGTGGAGATCGACAAGCCGTTTTGCGAGCTGCGCCGCTTCAAGCGCTTCACAGATGACCCCGCCACGCTGACGGGCCTGAAGGGCGAACCGGCGGTGCTGATCGTGGCGCCGCTGTCAGGCCACTACGCCACCTTGCTGCGCGATACCGTCAAAACCATGCTCAAGGACCACAAGGTCTACATCACCGACTGGAAAAACGCCCGCACTGTCCCCCTGTCCGAGGGTTCTTTCCACCTCGATGACTATGTCAATTACGTTCAGGAATTCATTCGTCATATCCAGGGCAGTTACGGCAACTGCCATGTCATCAGCGTCTGCCAGCCAACGGTGCCGGTGCTGGCCGCCGTGTCGCTGATGGCGTCGCGCGGCGAGTTGACGCCCCTGAGCATGACGATGATGGGCGGCCCGATTGATGCCCGCAAGTCGCCAACGGCGGTCAACAACCTGGCAATGAACAAGAGCTTTGAGTGGTTTGAAAACAACGTGATCTACCGGGTTCCCAGCAGCTTCCCGGGCGCGGGACGGCGGGTCTACCCCGGCTTTTTGCAGCATACCGGCTTTGTCGCGATGAACCCCGACCGCCACGCCAGCAGCCACTACGACTATTTCAAGGATCTGCTCAAGGGCGACGATGCCAGCGCGGAAGCCCATCGCAAGTTTTACGACGAGTACAACGCGGTGCTCGACATGGACGCGGACTACTACCTCGAGACCATCAACACCGTATTCCAGGAGTTCAAGCTGGTCAACGGCACCTGGGATGTCCTGGGTGTGGACGGCAAGATCGAACGCGTACGCCCCGAAGACATCAAAACGACAGCCCACTTCACCATTGAGGGTGAACTCGACGACATTTCCGGCTCTGGCCAGACCGAAGCTGCCCACGACCTTTGCTACAACGTCCCGAAGGCCCGCCAGAAACACCTGGAAGTCAAGGGTGCCGGGCACTATGGCATCTTCAGCGGCCGTCGCTGGCGCGAGATTGTTTACCCGCAGGTCAAAGCCTTTATTCTGGAGCACCACGACCAGCGCAAACCCGCAAACGCCTCCCCGTCTCCCGCTGTCCAGCGGGCAAAACCCGTCGCACCAGCGGCCGGCACGGCGAAACGCAATGCCGGCAAAGTAGCTGTCGCACCTGCCCCCAAGGCAAAAGCGACTGCAAAACCGGTAGCAAAACCATCAGGCCGTCGAGCCGCAAAGACGGCTCGCAAAACAGGCTGATGCGGGGTTGAACTTTACGGAACCGCTTCACCCCAAATCCGGGTAGTGGTTGCGGGCACGGGTTCAGGGGGAGAGATCAAACAATTCCCCGCCGGCGGGTACACAATGGATGGCATGAGGCCCCGGCATGAAGGGTCAAGCCATGACGGCGAGCCTTGTCGTGGCGCCTGTGAATACTTCATTCGAGGATGAACAAAAATGCGACAACTGGCGAGTGCCTGTGTGCTGTGTTTCCTGCTGGCAGCCTGCGGCGGGGGTGGCGGCGGGTCCTCCAGTTCCGGCTCCGGCGGCCCGACAGTGGTCAGTGGCAAGGTCACCTTCGATTTTGTGCCGGTTGCACTGACAGGTGCGCTTCCACGACTCGACTATGGCAGCACGGCCCGCCGGCCCGCACGTTCTGTCGTGGTTGAGGCGGTCGACACAGCCGCCCAGTCAGTCCTGGCCACAGCCAGTACCAATGCCGCAGGCGATTACACCCTGACCCTGCCAGCGGGACGAACGGCATTTATTCGTGCCAAAGCCGCGATGAAGGCAATCGGCAGCAGCGCAGCCGACATCGCGGTGGTCGACAATACCAGTGCCGGCGCGCAGTGGGCCATTGACGGTGCCCCCTTTTTCACCGGTGTCACCCCCGCCTTGACCCAAAACCTCAACGCAGGCTCAGGCTGGAATGGCAGCGCCTACATCGAGGCCGAACGTGCCGCCGGGCCGTTCGCGATTCTGGATACGATTTACCAGGCCGCCCAGAAAATCATCTCGGTGGATCCGGCCATCAGCTTTCCCAAATTGAATGCGAACTGGAGTCCCAACAATGTTGCGTCAAATGGCGATATTGATATTGCATCGGGGCAAATAGGGACATCTTTTTACCAGCGTACAACAAGCGGTGGCACAGTGATCCGTAACCTCTATTTCCTGGGATTTGCCGACAACGACACCGACGAATACGACAGGCATGTGGTGGCGCATGAATTGGGGCATTACCTGCAGGAAGCCTTTGCGCGCGACGACTCGGTGGGTGGCCTGCATGGCGGCCCGGACGACCTGCTTGACCTGCGGGTGGCATTTTCGGAAGGCTGGAGCAACGGCTGGTCGGGCATTGCGCTGAACAACCCGGTTTACTCAGACACCATCGGGCCGAGCCAGGCCAGCGGCGGCAGTTTCAATGTGTCTGTCGGCGAAAGCACCAACCCGGGCTGGTTCAGGGAGCACAGCGTGGAGAAGATGTTCTGGGATTTCAGCAACCACGCGTCGATTGGTTTCAGCCAGGTCTGGAGCACCCTGAAGACGGGGCTGACGGTTTCAGCGGCCCTCTCCAGCATCCACTCATTCGCCCGGGCGCTTGCCGATGACACGTCCAACAATGCCCTCGTTGCCAGCATTCTGGCCACGCAAAACATCGTCCTGCCCACCACGCCCTATGCCGACAATGAAACCAACTTCGGCAACCCGGTGATTGCCAATATCAACCCGATCTACCTGACCTATGGCTCGCTCAACACCGCCCTCGCCAATGTGTGCGTAGGCAATGCGGCGGATCCGCTCTTCGATGCCAACAAGGCCGGCGAATATCGCCACGTCCGACTGACGCTGCCGGCCGGTAACCGCACCTTCACGGTCACGCAAAGCAGCAGCACCCCCAACGCGAGCGATCCTGATTTCGTCCTGCACAACAGCGCGGGCCGGCTGCTGGAGGCCAACGGGATCGTGTCAAACTCAGAAACGGCGACCTGGAGTCTGCCGGCCGGTGACTACGTACTGGCCATCACCGATTTCAGGCTTTTCCGGCCGACGTCCAGCGGCGGCAATACCAGCGCCTGTTTCAGCCTGACGGTCCAGTGACCATGACGCCGTGGACCAGGAGTTCGCCATGAAATTCGCCATGAAAAATAGCCAGTCGCTTTCTCCCTTCATACCGCTCTGTGTGCTGGCTTGCATGTTGTCCTCACCTGCCCTCGCCAATGGCGGCATCGCAGCCGACCAGTCCGCGCCGGCCCAACAGCCAGGCGCCGGGAAGCCGGCACAGGCCATCACCGGGCTGGCGCGTACGGCCAAAACCAGCATGGGCGTTCGCATACGCTATACGGTCGACAGTCCTGCCGTGGGCGGTCGGAGCCAGGTGCGCCTGAGCGTGCAGCGCCCTTCCTCCGGGCCGCCACTGACCATCGAACTGGCACCCAGCGGCGGCCTGCGCCTGGTCAGCAAACTGCCGGGGGGTCATGCGGTGCAAACAGCGCCGTCCGCGGACTATGTGCTGGACCTGGTGCCGCAAGGCGAAGGGCTGCACTACATCCATGTCTACCTGCGCTCCGGTGGCATGGCAGAAGCGCTGGCCATCCCGGTGCAGGTTGGCAAAACGAAAAAACTCACCAAACCGGCACAGGTCAAAACCATGCCCGACGGCCAACGCGTGATTTCCCTTCCGGCGCAGCAGTAACCCGACATTCCTGAACAAATTCGCGCGCCGGCCTCAACGACGGCTTGTCATCACCGGCGCCGCAAACTCCCCATGAACGATTTAACTGCACGCATCCACGCTGCCTTGCCGCAGACGCAATGCACCCGTTGCGGCTATCCTGACTGTGCGGCCTACGCACAGGCCATTGCCCATGGCGACGCCGCCATCAACCAGTGCCCCCCGGGCGGCGCGGAGGGTATCCAGCGGCTGGCAGACATCACCTGCTTGCCCGCGTTGCCACTGAACCCGGCCAACGGCACCGAAGGCCCGCGCGGCGTGGCCATCATCGACGAAGCCTGGTGCATAGGCTGCACGCTGTGCATCAAGGCCTGCCCGACCGATGCCATCGTAGGCTGCAACAAGATGATGCACACCGTGATTGAGCCTTACTGCACAGGCTGCGAGCTCTGCATCCCGGTGTGCCCGGTCGACTGCATCAGCCTGGAAAATGTCACGGACACGCGCACCGGCTGGAGTGCCTGGTCGCAGGAAGCTGCCGACACAGCCCTCCACCGCTATACTTTTCGCAGCATTCGACTGGGTAAAGACGGGGCTCAGCAAGCTGAAAAACCCGCAAATCCGGAGAAGAAGGCAGACCTCCCGGTCATGGGCCGACCTGCCCGGCCCGAATCAGACACGGCCGTCGTGGAGCGAAAGCGCGCGGTGATTGAAGCGGCGCTGGCCCGCGCACGGGCACAACGCCAACACAAGCCCTGACAGAAAGACCGGCTACCCGGGGCACGCCTGCGGGCTCCACCCTGCAAACGGTCAGGCCGGCAGCTCGGTCAGGCCCAGCACCTCGGCTTCGTAGGCATGCAGCGACGGTGCCCCTCCGGTGTGAATGAACAGCACGTTTTCATCACGGCGGAAATGGCCCTTGCGCGCCAGTCCGATCAGCCCGGCCATGATCTTGCCGGTGTACACCGGGTCCAGCAAAATGGCCTCGGTGCGCGCCAGCATCTGCACGGCTTCGACCATGGCCTGGTTGGGCACCGAATACTTGGGCCGCCACCAGTCGCCATAGCTCACGACCGCTTCGCGCGGAATGGTCATGTTCAGGCCCAGCAGGTCGGCCACGGCCTGTGCCTCCTTGTGCACGAGAGTATCCTGGTCCGCCGGGTCGCGGCTCACGCCAATGCCGATCAGGGGAATATGGATGTGGTTGCCCAGGAAGCCGGCCAGCAGGCCGCCGTGCGTTCCCGAGCTGCCCGAGCCCACGACGATCTTGTCGATCTGCACGCCCTGCTCGAAAAACTGCTGCTGCAGCTCCTGCGCGCAGGCCACATAGCCCAGGCCGCCAATGGCGTTGGAACCACCACCCGGCACGATGTAGCCCTTGCGGCCTTCTTTGGCCAGGTCGGCGGCGACTTTCTGCATGGCCTCCATCATGTTGGTGCCCGCAGGCACGACGGTGATGGCCTCGACGCCCAGCAGGCGGAAAAGAAAGTTGTTGCCGCTGGCATTTTCCCGATAGCTGTTGGGCACGCGTTCTTCAATCACGAAGCGGCATTTGAGCCCTTCCTTGATGGCCGCGCACAGCGTGGCGCGGCAGTGGTTGGACTGGGGCGCGCCGCAGGTGATCAGCGTGTCGGCATCCTGGGCCAGCGCGTCGGCAGCCAGGAACTCCAGCTTGCGCGTCTTGTTGCCGCCGGGCGTCAGGCCCAGCATGTCGTCGCGCTTGATCCAGACATTGGGACTGCTGCCCTCGGGGCAGGTGGCGCGGAGTGCTTCGGTGAAGTGGGGCAGGAACTCCAGCGGGGTCGGCCCCTGGGTGTAACGGCGGCGAGGAAAACGGCTTAAATCCATGAAACGATGCTCCAGACGAATCGGTTTTTGTAAGAAAGGCAGCTTGTATTGTGCCGCCCGCCCGATCCGCCCGCCGGCATGGGGGCTGCTCAGCCCATGGTGGCAAAGGCCTTGATGACTTCCGGCGGCGCCTGCACCATCTCGATCAGTACGCCCTCCCCGGAGATGGGAAACTCGTCGCTTGATTTCGGATGCAGGAAGCAGATGTCAAAACCGGCCGCCCCCTTGCGTATGCCGCCCGGGGCGAAACGCACACCCTGTGCGGTCAGCCATTCCACCGCCTTGGGCAGATCGTCAACCCACAGGCCGACGTGATTGAGCGGCGTAGTGTGCACCGCCGGCTTTTTTTCCACGTCCAGCGGCTGCATCAGATCCACCTCAACCTTGAAGGGTCCGCTGCCGATGGCGCAAATATCTTCATCGACATTTTCGCGTTCACTGACAAAATTGCCGGTGACGTCCAGGCCGAGCATGTCGACCCACAAGGTGCGCAGCCGCTCCTTGCTGGTTGCACCGATGGCGATTTGCTGGATGCCCAGCACCTTGAAGGGGCGGTTCATTGGTTAACCTCCGCTCTACGCGCTGCGGTGCGATTCGTCTTGGGAACGGCCATCCGGCGTCCGACGCGGTAACTCACACCCTGAGCGCCAGCGAACTCCCCATGCACCACGCCGGCAGCAAGCCGGAAGATGGCGCCGGCGGGATAGTTGGAGGCCATGCCGCCCACCACCAGCGTGATGTCACCCGAGGTAATGAGGGCGTAGGCATCGAACGGGTGCTGGTGTTCGCCCAACGCATAGCCCGCGCCTCGCTCCACCGAGGTGATTTCTCCGAACTGTTCAGACAGCAGCATGGCTTCAAATTCCATAAGGGTCATGGCATTTTTCCCCGCGTTATGCAAATTCCACAATGGGCTGGTCCACGCTCAGCGATTCGCCTTTGGCAGCCAGCACCTTGCCCACAACGCCGTCTGCCACGGCGAACAGCACATTCTCCATCTTCATGGCCTCAATCACCGCCACGCGCTCCCCGGCCTGCACCTTCTGCCCCGGCTGCACGGCCACCTCGACAAGCAGGCCCGGCATCGGCGACAGCACATAGCGGCTCATGTCGGGAGGCGCCTTGTAGGGCATCAGGGCATGAAGCTGTGCGGCACGAGGCGACAGCACCAATGCATCCAGCCGCGTGCCGTTGTGCGCAATGCGGATGGCCAGCGGGTTTTTGCCCACGCCGCGCTCAACCTGGGCGGCAAAGGGCTGGCCATTCACCGAGCCGCGGATGCGTGCACCACCCAAATGCCAACCGCTACATATTTCATAGCACTTATCGCCCGTCTCTACGACGCTGGACCCAGACTCGGCCTGATAATCCCGCACCAGCGCCGGACGCGGGCTGTTCTGGCCGCCAGCCCCCAGGCTGATGACCACAAACTCTTCCCCCACCGTCACCCCATGGCCCGGCAGCTGGCCGCTGATGCCCGCCGCGCGGCCCAGCAAGCGGCGGTTCACATAGGCCGCCAGCGCCACCAGAAAGTCCGGGTCGTCATGCGGTACATCCTCGGCATGAAAGCCCCCGCCATAGTTTTCAGCGATAAATCCGGTATTGAAATCCCCCGCAACAAACTTCGGGTGCGCCAGCAGCGCCGCCTGGAAGGGGATGTTGCTGCTGATGCCGCGGATCACAAACGCGTTGAGCGCCTCGCGCATCCTGGCAATGGCGTCATTTCGGTCCCTGCCATGCACGATGAGCTTGGCAATCATCGAGTCATAGAACATCGGGATTTCGCCGCCATCCTGCACACCGGTGTCAACCCGCACGCCGAAAAGCTGCGAAGGGTCGGCGGAAAACATGGTTTGCCTGGGCGGCTGGAACCGCACCAGGCGCCCGGTGCTCGGAAGGAAACTGCGGAACGGGTCTTCCGCATTGATGCGGCACTCGATGGCCCAGCCATTGCGCTGCACGTCTTTCTGGGCGATAGGCAGCTTTTCACCGGCGGCCACGCGAATCATCAGCTCCACCAGGTCCAGCCCGGTGATGCACTCGGTCACCGGATGCTCCACCTGCAGGCGGGTGTTCATTTCCAGAAAATAAAAACTCTGGTCCTT
>Ga0209343_10006300_pt1 | contig 14194 bp, 15 predicted proteins | sample RifCSPlowO2_02_FD_184026 | JGI IMG/M metagenome (GOLD analysis project Ga0209343, IMG submission 184026) | Groundwater microbial communities from Rifle, Colorado - Rifle CSP2_plank lowO2_0.2 (SPAdes) (version 2) | ecosystem: Environmental > Aquatic > Deep subsurface > Groundwater | place... | reverse complement strand
GACGATTACGCTCATCGCGTAATCGAGGTATGACTGCTTGAGTTCGTCTTCAATATTGACCGGGAGGATTTCTTTGGCCAGTTCGCCCATGAGTAGCCTTGTTCCTTTTTCTGGTGAAACTCCGCGCCATTCGTCCTGAATGAAACAGAGCCTGTCGCTGCGCCTTCGGGCCTCCAGCGACTCACGACAAATCAATGAGTTATGCCATGTAGCTGCGCAGTTGGGATGCCCGCTATGGCCACCCCTGAAAACCGCCGGAGCTTACCACAATCGCCGCGACGCACCTATCCCCAGCGGCAGCGCGCCGACTAGGTGCGCGTGACCGCAGAAAAACTCAATGCAAACGCTTGCGGCACATCAGTTGCGCCATTTTTGCCGCATCCGGACGATCGATTACGCCTTTCTCGGTCACCAGGAAGTCGATCAGGTCCGCCGGGGTCACGTCGAATACCGGATTCAGCGCACTGATCTCGCCAGCCACCCGCTTACCCCCCAGCTCCAGCAGCTCGCTGGCGGCCCGCTCCTCGATGGGAATGTCGTCGCCATGCTCCATGCTCATGTCGATGGTCGAGCTGGGGGCCACCACCATAAAGCGCACGCCGTGATGCATGGCATTGACCGCCAGCTGGTAGGTGCCGATCTTGTTGGCCACATCGCCATTGGCGGCGATGCGGTCGGCACCGACTATGACCCAGGTGATGCCGCGGGTTTTCATCAGGTGCGCGGCGGCCGAGTCGGCATTCACCGTGACCGGAATACCGTCGGCGGCCAGCTCCCAGGCAGTCAGGCGCGACCCCTGCAGCCAGGGCCGGGTTTCGTCGGCGTAGACGCGTTCGACCAGACCGTCCAGATAGGCCGCACGGATCACCCCCAGGGCCGTGCCGAAGCCACCGGTAGCCAGAGCTCCGGCATTGCAATGAGTGAGCAGGTTCTGCAGATTGCCCTGATGTTTGCGGATCAGCTCGACGCCGAGCTGGGCCATGGTCAGGTTGGCGTCGCGATCACTCTGATGAATGCCCACCGCCTCGGCTTCCAGCACCGCCAAGACATCGTCATCCCCTTTCACACGCTCCAGGCGCTCGCGCATGCGGTTGAGCGCCCAGACCAGGTTGACTGCGGTCGGTCGCGCGGCGGCCAGCAGGGCAAAGTCCTCCTCCAGCGCCGCGCGCCAGTCGCCACCGGCCGCCAGCCGCGCACGCACGGCCAGCACCAGCCCATAGGCCGCGCTGATGCCGATGGCCGGTGCGCCGCGCACCACCATGTCGCGGATGGCCTCGGCCACGGCGGCTGCAGTGCTGTAACTGAGCCAGGTTTCCTCGAAAGGCAAGGCGCGCTGGTCGAGCAGATGCAGCGCACCAGCGCGCCACTCGATAGCCCTGACCTGCTCTGCCGCTAGCAATTGCTCGCGCATGACGCACCCTCCCGGAAAAAGCCGACCATTATACGCACAAGGCCTGCCAAACAGCGCCAGCCCGCTCGGGCAATCGGGCCAGGCAGGCGCTTTCAGCTTCAAGCCTAGGGCGTTCCTCTATAAACTCGCCCTTTCACTGACCGCCGGAAGCGCTCCTAATGCCCCACGCCCCCCTCGACCTGCTGCTGCTCCCCACCTGGCTGGTGCCGGTAGAACCCGCAGGCGTGGTCTTGCATGAGCACGGCCTGGGCATCCGTGACGGCCGCATCGCCCTGATCGCACCGCGCGCCGAAGCGCTCCAGCACGCCGCCCTGCAGGTGCTCGAACTGCCCGGCCGCCTGCTCACGCCGGGCCTGATCAACGCCCACGGGCATGCCGCCATGACCCTGTTTCGCGGCTTGGCCGACGACCTGCCCTTGAACACCTGGCTGGAGCAGCATATCTGGCCTGCCGAGGCCAAGTGGGTCAACGAGCAGTTCGTCCAGGACGGCACCGAGCTGGCTATCGCCGAACAACTCAAGGGCGGCATCAGCTGCTTTTCGGACATGTACTTCTTTCCGGAAATGGCCTGCGAACTGGTGCACAAGAGCGGTATCCGCGCGCAGATCAGCATCCCAGTACTGGACTTCCCCATCCCCGGCGCACGCGACGCCAGCGAAGCGCTGCGCAAGGGCCTGGGCCTGTTCGACGACCTCAGGCACCACCCGCGCCTGAGCGTGGCCTTCGGCCCCCATGCGCCCTATACGGTCAGCGACGACAAGCTGGAAAATATCCGTGTACTGGCCGAGGAGCTGGACGCCGGCATCCATATGCATGTGCACGAGACCGCCTTCGAGGTGCAGCAGAGCCTTGAGCAGCACGGCGAGCGGCCCCTGGCCCGCCTGGCGCGCCTGGGCCTGCTCGGCCCGCGCTTCCAGGCCGTGCATATGACCCAGATCGACGACGAGGACCTGGCACTGCTGGTGACCAGCAACAGCAGCGTGATCCACTGCCCGGAATCCAACCTCAAGCTGGCCAGCGGCTTCTGCCCAGTGGATCGGCTGTGGCAGGCCGGTGTCAATGTGGCCATCGGCACCGACGGCGCGGCGAGCAACAACGATCTCGACCTGCTCGGCGAAACCCGTACCGCCGCCCTGCTGGCCAAGGCCGTGGCCGGCTCTGCAATGGCACTTAACGCCCACAGCGCACTGCGCATGGCCACGCTCAACGGTGCCCGCGCCCTCGGCCTGGACCAGCAGATCGGCTCGCTGGAGCTGGGCAAGGCCGCCGACCTCACGGTGTTCGACCTCAACGGCCTGGCCCAGCAACCCGTCTACGACCCGGTATCGCAACTGCTCTACGCTGGCGGCCGGGCCTGCACCGAGCATGTCTGGGTGGGTGGCAAGCAACTGCTCGACGGCGGTCAACTGACCCGCCTGGACGAACAGCGAATTATCGCCAACGCTCGCGCCTGGGGAGCAAAGATCGCCGGTAAGTGACAGCCAGCCCGGAGAATGCGGGCACTGCGACAAACTGACATACATTGGGCGCACATCAGATGCCCAACCCACCCGGCGAAACTGGCAACATGAGCCTCTCGCCGCAGCCTGATTCAGGGATCTATATGAGCAACGTCGACCACGCCGAAATCGCCAAATTCGAAGCCCTCGCCCATCGCTGGTGGGACCGCGAAAGCGAGTTCAAGCCGCTGCACGACATCAACCCGCTGCGGGTCAACTGGATCGACGAGCGCGTCGGCCTGGCCGGCAAGAAGGTCCTCGACGTCGGCTGCGGCGGCGGCATTCTCAGCGAGTCCATGGCCCAGCGCGGCGCAAGCGTGACCGGTATCGACATGGGCGAAGCGCCGCTGGCGGTGGCCCAACTGCACCAGCTCGAATCCGGCGTCAGCGTCGAATACCGGCAGATCACCGCCGAGGCCCTGGCCGAGGAAATGCCGGAGCAGTTCGACGTGGTCACCTGCCTGGAAATGCTCGAACACGTACCGGACCCAGCGTCAGTGATCCGCGCCTGCTACCGCATGGTCAAGCCCGGCGGCCAGGTGTTCTTCTCCACCATCAACCGCAACCCCAAGGCCTATATGTTTGCCGTGATCGGGGCCGAATACCTGCTGCGCCTGCTGCCGCGCGGCACCCATGACTTCAAGAAGTTTATCCGCCCCTCGGAACTGGGAGCCTGGAGCCGCGCAGCGGGCCTTGAGGTCAAGGACATCATCGGCCTGACCTACAACCCGCTGACCAAGCGCTACAAGCTGGAAGCGGACGTCGACGTCAACTACATGATCCAGACTCTCAAGGAGGCGTAGGGCGCATGCGTTTACGCGCGGTTCTATTCGATATGGACGGCACCCTGCTCGACAGCGCGCCGGACTTTATCGCCATCAGCCAGGCCATGCGCGTCGATCGCGGCCTGCCCGCGATCGACGACAAACTGATCCGCGACCAGATTTCCGGCGGTGCCCGCGCCATGGTCGCCGCCAATTTTGTCATGGGCCCCGAGGCCGAAGGCTTCGAGGCCCTGCGCCTGGAGTTTCTCGAACGCTATCAGCGCCACTGCGCGGTCCTGACCCGGCCCTTCGACGGCATAAATGAGCTGCTCGATGAGATCGAACAGGCCAGACTGATCTGGGGCGTGGCGACCAACAAGCCGGTGCGTTACGCCGAGCCAATCATGCAGCAGCTCGGCCTGGCACAGCGCTCGGCGGTGCTGGTCTGCCCGGATCACGTCAGCCGCAGCAAGCCCGACCCGGAGATGCTTCTGCTGGCCTGCAGCCAGATCGGCATACAGCCAGGCGAGGCGCTGTTTGTCGGCGACGACGAGCGCGATATCGAAGCCGGCCGCGCCGCCGGCTGCAAGACCGCCGCGGTGACCTACGGCTATATCCACCCGCAAGACAACCCGCGCAACTGGGGTGCCGACGTGGTGGTGGATCATCCGCTGGAATTGCGCGCCGTGCTAGAACGAGCCCTGTGCAGCTGCTGACTGCAGCCGCACGCCAGTATTGCGCCCACCGCCATCACCACGCCTGGGCTTTTAACTCGATGCTTGCCACTTGAGGCTTGCCGCTCTCCAAAGGAGTTTCCATGTTCGACTATTCCGTTCGCCCCGACCTGCTCAAGGACCGCGTGATTCTGGTGACCGGTGCCGGCCGCGGGATCGGTGCGGCCGCCGCCAAGACCTTTGCCGCCCATGGGGCCACGGTGCTACTGCTGGGCAAGACCGAAGAAAACCTCAGCCGGGTGTATGACGCCATCGAAGCGGCCGGCCACCCACAGCCGGCAGTGATCCCGTTCAACCTGGAAACCGCCCTGCCGCACCAGTACGACGAACTGGCGGCGATGATCGAGAACGAATTCGGTCGCCTCGACGGCCTGCTGCACAACGCCTCGATCATCGGCCCGCGCACGCCCCTGGAGCAGCTGTCCGGCGACAATTTCATGCGTGTCATGCAGGTCAACGTCAACGCCATGTTTATGCTCACCAGCACCCTGCTGCCGCTGCTGAAGCTCTCGGCCGACGCCTCGGTGGTGTTCACCTCCAGCAGCGTCGGCCGTAAAGGCCGGGCCTACTGGGGTGCCTACGCGGTATCGAAGTTCGCCACCGAGGGCCTGATGCAGGTACTGGCCGACGAAGTCGACGGCATTGCCAATGTGCGCGCCAACAGCGTCAACCCGGGTGCCACCCGCACCGACATGCGTGCCCAGGCCTACCCGGGCGAGAACCCGGCCAACAACCCGCTGCCGGAGGCCATCATGCCGATCTACCTGTACCTGATGGGCCCGGACAGCACGGGCGTCAATGGCCAAGCGTTCGACGCCCAGTAGCCCCTACCGCTAGCGCCGGTTTTCCGGCACCCACGACCCCAGCGACGGCAAATGGCCATCAAGGGCGGCAGACAACCGGCAATTTCTTGCCGCCTGACGTTTGCCACATAAAACTAAACCAATGAAATAAAAGCATTTTTTCTATAAAAATGCGCTTGGCATGAAATTCGCTCTACCTCTTGCAGTCGTCGCGAATCGCGCAAGAGGTAGGCTGAATGGCCCCGCACAACCAATCCAACACCATAGACTTCGATGCCGCCAAGTTGCAGCGTCTTGGCTATGCCAGCAGGGCGCAAAAGACTCTCAAGCCGGTCAGCCTGGCGCAATTGCGTCAGCAACTGAGCCTGCAGCTGCAGACCTCCCTGGAAACCGAGCGGATTCTCGAACTGTTTTTCGACGCCGTGCAGCGCCTGGTGCCGCTCAGCGCCCTGAGCTACCAGCTGGCCTCCTGCGACCTACGCCTGGATCTGGGCGAACGCGCCAACCACTCGGCCGGCTACCGCCTCAACCACGAGGGCGAATACCTCGGTGAACTGACCTTCCGCCGCAGCTACCGTTTCAGCGAAGACGAACTCGGTCAGCTCGAATCCCTGCTGGCCAGCCTGTTGTTCCCGCTGCGCAACGCCCTGCTCTACCGCACCGCCCTGCAGACCGCACTGCGCGACCCGCTGACCGAAACCGGCAACCGCGTGGCCATGACCCAGACCCTGCAGCGTGAGGTCGACATGGCGCGGCGCAACCTGCAGCCGCTGTCGGTACTGATGGTGGATATCGACCACTTCAAGCAGATCAACGACCAGCACGGCCACAGCATTGGCGATGAGGCACTCAAGGCCGTGGCCAATGCCCTGAAAGACAGCCTGCGCAATGTCGACATGGTGTTCCGCTATGGCGGCGAAGAGTTTCTGGTGCTGCTCTCCAATACCAGCCGCGAAGCCGCCTCCATAGTCGGAGAACGCCTGCGCATGGCGGTCATGGGCATCCAGTACCTGGTGGAGCACCGCACCATCGACCTGTCCATCAGCCTCGGCTGCGCCAGCCTGCTGCCGGGCGAGTCCATGGAAAGCCTGCTGCGCCGGGCCGACAGTGCGCTTTACGTGTCCAAGCGCGAAGGCCGTAACCGCCTGTCCATGGCTGGCTGACTAGCACGGATATGCAAAAAGGCGACCCGAGGGTCGCCTTTTGTTTTACAGCACCCGTTGTTACTCGGGCTTGCGGCTACCACGACCAAAACCAGGGCGCTGGCCCTCGCTGGTGGGCTGGCTACGACGCTTGACCGGCGCACCGGCCGGCTTGCGCGCCGGACGCTCGGTCAAGGCCACCGCAGGACGCGGCTGCGCGCCGGGCTTGGCTGGACGCTTCTTGTTGACGTCACGCGGCCGCTCGGCCACTGGCGTGCCTTTACCCGCCTGACCACGACCCTGCGGCTCACGCCCCGACTCGGCACGCGGCGCGCGCGGCGTACGCTGCACACGCTCGCCCCGCTCCGCGCCTTCGCCGCGGGGTGCACGCCCGCGACCCTGGTCACCCTCGCTCGCGCCAGCATGGGCCGGACGCAGGGTCCGCTCCGGACGCGCGGCGCGGCCCACCGGCTTGGCCGATTTGCGCTGCAGACGGTCGATCTTGTCGCGGGTCTTTTCCTTCATATCCGGCAGGGCCACCGGCTTGAGGCCGACTTCCTCGCTGAGGATATCCACTTCGCGCTGGCTCATTTCGCGCCAGCGGCCCATGGTCAGGTCCGAGGTGATAAATACCGGGCCGAAACGCACGCGCTTCAGACGGCTGACCACCAGGCCCTGGGATTCCCACAGGCGACGCACTTCACGGTTACGGCCTTCCATCACCACGCAGTGATACCAGTGGTTGAAGCCTTCGCCGCCCGGCGCTTCCTTGATATCGGTGAACTTGGCCGGGCCGTCTTCGAGCATCACGCCAGCTTTCAGGCGTTCGATCATCTCTTCGTCGACTTCGCCACGCACGCGCACGGCGTACTCGCGGTCCATCTGGTAAGACGGGTGCATCAGGCGGTTGGCCAGCTCACCGTCGGTGGTGAACATCAGCAGACCAGTGGTGTTGATGTCGAGGCGGCCGATATTGATCCAGCGGCCTTCTTTCGGCCGTGGCAGACGGTCGAACACGGTCGGACGGCCTTCAGGGTCGTCACGGGTGCAGATCTCGCCTTCGGGCTTGTTATAGATGATCACGCGGCGCACGCTCTCGGCGGCTTCTTCGCGGCGGATCACCTTGCCATCGACGGCGATTGCATCATGCAGGTCGACGCGCACGCCCAGGCTGGCGACTGCGCCGTTGACCTTGACGCGGCCGGCGGTGATCCAGGCTTCGATTTCACGGCGTGAAGCCAGGCCCATGCGCGCCATGACTTTCTGCAGTTTTTCGCCTGCTGGGCTGTATTCTTCGGATTCACTCATCTGGGCACCTCCCGGTGTTTTCTTTGGTGATTGGACGACTCAAGTCGTCGAAGGGGCGCGGAGCATACGCGAAAGCCGGCCGATTAGCACGACTTGAGGCTAGCTTGCGGATGAGCAGTCGTCAGCCTTTGCGACAATCGGTGCCTAGGTACTAGCCCGTTACCGCAGCCCGGATGAAATCCGGAGGGCTGCCATCCCGGATTGCGCCAGGACTTATCCGGGCTACCGCTGATCCTAAGGCCCTCTCAGTCGGGCAGCTGTTCTTTATCCAGGCTTTGCTGAGGTGCCTCGGCATCCTCAAACTCATCGTCCTGCTCGGGCAGATCGTTGAAGTCGGTCTTCAGGCCTTGCTCCATCGAGTCCAGCTCGGCCAGCAGGCTGCTGAAGCTGGTTTCCTCGCCTGCCTCCAGCGCTGGCTCATCGGCCAGGGCCAGATCGGCGCGGGCCTGCAGGCCTTGCGGAGCTTCCTGCTCGTCGTCGAAGGCCAATACCGGCTCGGGCTCCAGCTCACGCAGGGCGGCCAGGGGCGGCAGTTCGTCGAGGCTTTTCAGGTTGAAATGGTCGAGAAACAGCCGGGTGGTGGCGAACATCGCAGGCTTGCCCGGCACATCGCGATAACCCACCACGCGAATCCACTCGCGCTCCAACAGGGTCTTGACGATATGGCTGTTGACCGCCACACCGCGCACATCCTCGATCTCGCCGCGGGTGATGGGCTGACGGTAGGCGATCAGCGCCAGGGTCTCCAGCATGGCCCGCGAGTAGCGCTGCGGGCGCTCTTCCCACAACCGGCCAACCCAGGGCGCGAAACGCTCACGCACCTGCAGACGGTAACCGGAAGCCACTTCGATAAGCTCGAAGGCGCGCCCTTCGCAGGACTTGCCCAGGTGCGCCAGCGCCTTCTTGAAGACCGCCGGTTCCGGCCGCTCGGCCTCCTCGAACAGCTCATACAGGCGCTCCAGCGACTGCGGTTTGCCGGAGGCCAGCAGAAAGGCTTCGAGCAGGCTGGCCAGTTCACGGGGTTCATTGAGATTCATGCTTATTCAGCCCGCGCACGCACATGGATTGGCCCATAGGCCTCGTTTTGTACCAGCTCGACCAGGGATTCCTTGATCAGCTCGAGTACCGCCATAAAGGTTACCACCACCCCCAGCTTGCCTTCCTCCGCCCTGAACAGCGCGACAAAGGGCACGAAACCGCCCCCCTTTAGGCGCTCCAGCACTTCACTCATACGCTCGCGAGTGGACAGCGTCTCACGGGTCACCTGGTGGCTTTCGAACATGTCGGCGCGGCGCAGCACCTCGGCCATGGACAGCAGCAGCTCTTCCAGACTGACATCCGGCAGCAGTTTGCGCGCCCGCGCTTCGGGGGCCTCCAGACGCGGCACGGTGAGATCGCGGCCAACCCGGGTGAGGCCATCGATGCCTTCGGCGGCGGCCTTGTAGCGTTCGTATTCCTGCAGACGACGGATCAGCTCGGCGCGCGGATCGTCCTCTTCGACCTCGGCTTCACTGGAACGCGGCAGCAGCATGCGCGACTTGATCTCGGCGAGCATGGCCGCCATCACCAGGTACTCGGCGGCCAGCTCCAGGCGCACCGACTGCATCAGCTCGACATAACCCATGTACTGGCGGGTGATTTCCGCCACCGGGATATCCAGCACGTCGATGTTCTGCTTGCGGATCAGGTAGAGCAGCAGATCCAGCGGCCCTTCGAAGGCTTCCAGAAAGACTTCCAGGGCATCGGGCGGGATATACAGGTCCAGCGGCATCTCGGTCACCGCCTGACCATAGACCAGGGCGAACGGCAGCTCCTGCTGAGCACCGGCCTGGGTATCGACGGCTTCCTGCGATGGCGGATTGGACATGGGGCTCTCGTTGGCGGACTTAGCGGTAATTCAGCCCCAGGGCCATGCGCACTTCGCTCAGGGTTTCGCGGGCTTCGGAACGTGCCCGTTCGGCCCCCTCGGCGAGTATCTGACGCACCAGGTCTGGGCTGTCCTGATAATCCAGGGCTCGCGCCTGCAAGGGCTTCAACTCGTTCTGCACGGCCTCGATCAGCGGGGCCTTGCACTCCAGGCAGCCGATACCGGCGCTTTTGCAGCCCTGCTGCACCCAGGCGCAGGTGGCCTCACTGGAGTACAACTGGTGCATCGGCCACACCGGGCAGAGCGCCGGCTCGCCGGGGTCGCCGCGGTGTACCCGCGCCGGGTCCGTGGGCATGCGGCGGATCTTGTCCTCGACCTCGTTTGTGCTATCGCGCAGGAAAATCGCATTGTTGTTGGACTTGGACATCTTGCTGCCATCCAGGCCCAACAGCTTCGGCGACTCGCTCAGCAAGGGCTGAGGCTCGGGCAGGAGCACCTTGCCGCCGCCTTCCAGGTACCCGAACAGCCGCTCCTTGTCGCCCAGGGTCATGCTCTGCTGATCCTTGAGCAGGGCGCGGGCGGTCTCCAGGGAGTCGACATCACCCTGTTCCTGATAAGCCTTGCGCAGATTGTTGTAGAGCGTGGCAGTTTTCTTGCCCAGTTTGACGATGGCCGCCTCGGCCTTGTCTTCGAAACCCGGCTCACGCCCGTATAGGTGATTGAAGCGACGTGCCACATCGCGGGCGAACTCGATATGCGCCAGCTGATCGCTGCCCACGGGCACCACACCGGCGCGGTAGAGCAGGATGTCCGCGGCCTGCAGCAGGGGATAGCCGAGAAAACCGAAGGTGCCCAGGTCCTTGCCGTGCAACTGCTCCTGCTGTTCCTTGTAGGACGGCACCCGCTCCAGCCAGCTGAGCGGGCAGATCATCGACAGCAGCAGGTGCAGTTCGGCGTGCTCGGGCACCTGGGACTGGATAAACAGGGTCGCCGAGCTGGGGCTGACGCCGGCCGCCAGCCAGTCCACCGCCATGTCCATCACCCGCTGGGACAGCGAACTGACCTCATCGTAGTCGGTGGTCAGGGCATGCAGGTCGACGATGCAGAAGAAGCACTCGTAACTGTGCTGCATCTTGACCCAGTTTTTCAGCACACCATGGTAGTGACCAAGGTGCAGGCGGCCGCTGGGACGCATGCCGGACAGCACACGGCGCTCGGAATCAACAAGACTCAAACCAGGTTACCTATACGAATCGACAGGGGGCAAAGTATAGCGAGGCTCGCCGTCGCTGCGGGAAAAACGACGCGGGCACCGCCCAACCATGCATCGCCACAGGAGCAACGCCTTGCGGCGTGGCACTCAGGCCTCGACGAAAGGCGTTGGATCGCCGCAACCGACCCGGATGATTTCCGGCTCGTCATCCACCAGACTGACCACGGTGGAAGCCGCCAACCCGCCGAAGCCGCCATCGATGATCAGATCGACCTGGTGTTCGAGAATCTGGCGCATCTCGTAAGGATCGCTCATCGGCAGGTCTTCGCCTGGCAGGATCAGGCTGACGCTCATCAGCGGCTCGCCAAACTCCTCCAGCAGCGCCATGGCGATCGGGTGGCTGGGTACCCGCAGGCCGATGGTGCGACGCTTGGCATGCAACAGCATGCGTGGCACTTCGCGGGTGGCGTTGAGGATAAAGGTGTAGGGCCCAGGTGTATGGGTCTTGAGCAGGCGGAAGGCCGCCGTATCGACCTTGGCAAAGGTGCTGAGCTGCGACAGGTCGCGACACACCAGAGTGAAGTTGTGCTTGTCGTCCAGCTGGCGCAGACGGCGGATACGCTCCACCGCGTTCTTGTCGCCGATATGGCAGCCGACCGCATAGGAGGAATCGGTCGGATAGATCACCACACCGCCAGCCCTGATGATCGCCACCGCCTGTTTAATCAGGCGCGACTGCGGATTTTCCGGATGGATCTGGAAGAACTGACTCACACTAAAACCCTGTTCAGATTGCAGTAGGCTGCTGGACATGCTGGAACCGTGCCCAAAGGGGCGGTAGATCCTCGGGAACCGGGCGGTATACGCCCAACTCTGACCACTGACCCGGTGCGTGAAAATCACTGCCCGCGGTGACGAACATGCCGAATTCACGCGCCAGAATCGCCAGGCTGCCGACCTGTTCGGCCGGCTGCATACCGTTGACCACCTCCAGGGAATGCCCGCCGGCACCGACAAAGTCGGCGATCAACTTGCGTCTTTTACTTCGAGTAAAGTCGTACTGCCAGGGATGCGCCAGGCTGACCCAGGCACCGGCACGGCGCAGGGTATCCACGGCCTGAGCCAACTCGGGCCAGTGCTGCTTGACATCGCCCAGCTTGCCCGAGCCCAGCCATTTGCGAAACGCTTCGGCGCGGTCTTTGACATAACCGCTGCGCACCAGAAAATCGGCGAAATGCGGCCGCGCCGGGGCATTGCCGCTGTCGCCCAGCTCCTGCTGCATGGCCCGTGCGCCGTCCAGCGCCCCCGGCATGCCCTTGGCTTCCAGGCGTTTGCCGATCTCCGCGGCGCGCAACCAGCGGCCTTCGTGCAATTCGGCAATCGCCTGCTGCAGCGCAGGGGCATCGCGGTTGAAGGCATAACCCAGCACATGGATGGTCGCCCCGCCCCAGGTGCAGGACAGTTCGATGCCATTGACCAGCTGCATGCCCAGTTCTTGCGCTGCGGCACCGGCCTCATCAAGGCCATCGAGGGTGTCATGATCGGTCAGGGCCAGCAAACGCACCCCTCGCTCAAACGCCCGCGCCACCACCACAGCCGGCGCAAGTGCGCCATCCGAAGCGGTGCTGTGGCAATGCAGATCGACATCCATAAGGGGCACTTTCCCGGTAATTTATGTTTGTTATTATGCCGGCAGATATGGATTCATGCTGGCCTGCGCCAATATTTCCTCGACTTTGCCTGGCCGGGCTGCTTTTCTCCCCGCACATGGGCCCCTGTGCCGCCCCCGATTAAGGACCGAAATGCTCTACGCCATCATTGCCACCGATGTGGAAAACTCCCTGGAAAACCGCCTCAGCGCCCGCCCCGCCCATCTGGCCCGGCTGGAACAGCTGAAAAGCGAAGGCCGCCTGATACTGGCCGGCCCGCACCCTGCCGTGGACAGCAACGACCCGGGCACGGCCGGCTTTACCGGCAGCCTGATCGTGGCCGAATTCGATTCCCTGAGCGCCGCACAGAGCTGGGCCGATGCCGACCCCTATCGCGCGGCCGGGGTTTATGCCGCGGTCCAGGTCAAGCCGTTCAAGCTGGTCCTGCCCTGAGACCGGCCGCCACGCCGAATGCCCATAACAATAAGTACCAACAGGAGTTCCGATGCGTCCAGGCTCGCTGATTCTGCTAATGACCCTGTCGCTACCTGGTGCCGTGCAGGCCGAGCAAAGCCCGCCGCAGCCAGCGGCGGTGCCAGCGTCCGCTGCCCAGATGCAGATCGACAGCCTGGAACAGCGCCCGGCCATCAGCAAGGAGCAGCGCGACGCCATGGCTGCCGAACTGCAGGCCAACGACGGCGAACGCGAGAGCGTGCAGTTGCAACGCCTGCGCCAGGAAAATCAGCGCCTCAAGCTGCAACTCAAGAAGGTCCAGGCCCAGGCTCCGCAACAACTGCTCAGCGAACAGCAGATGTGGTTTGCCGTAGGGGCCGGGGCCAGCCTGCTCGGGGTTATCATCGGGGCTTTGTTGCGCGGCAAACGGCGTTCGCGCCGAGAGTGGTTGAACTGATCCTATGAGTGCCTTGCTGTTAATCGACGACGACATTGAACTGTGCGAGTTGCTGGCCAGTTGGCTGACCCAGGAAGGCTTCCAGGTCAGCGCCTGTCACGACGGCAGCAGTGCACGCATGGCCCTGGCCAGCCAGGCCCCGGATGCGGTGGTGCTGGATGTCATGCTGCCCGACGGCAGCGGCCTGGAACTGCTCAAACAGTTGCGCAGCGACCATCCCGAACTGCCGGTGCTGATGCTCTCTGCCCGCGGCGAACCGCTGGACAGGATTCTCGGCCTGGAGCTGGGTGCCGATGACTACCTGGCCAAACCCTGCGACCCCCGCGAGCTGACCGCGCGCCTGCGCGCCGTACTGCGCCGCACCCTGCCGCCCGCCCCTTCCAGCCAGCTGGAGCTGGGCGATCTGCAGTACAGCCAGGCCCGCGGCATCGTCGTCCTGGGGGAGCAGGAAGTGCTCCTGACCCTCTCGGAAAGCCGCATCCTCGAGGCCCTGCTGCGTCAACCGGGGGAGCCGGTGGGCAAGCAGGAACTGGCGCAACTGGCCCTTGGCCGCAAACTGACCCTGTATGACCGCAGCCTGGACATGCATGTCAGCAACCTGCGCAAGAAACTCGGCCCCCATGCCGATGGCCGCCCGCGCATACTCGCCTTGCGCAGCCGCGGTTATTACTACAGCGTTTAAACCGCTCTTTACCCAAGCTTTACCTTGCCCTGACGGCCCTTGACCTTGATCGCCCTAGACTGGGCTCATCCGGTATCAACCGGTTTCAGACAAGGAGATACATCATGCGCAAGACCCTTACCGCAGTACTGCTCGCCCTGTCCCTGCCGGGCCTGGCCATGGCCATGCCCGAAGACGGCCCGCGTCATGGCGGCGGCCATCACGGGGAGCCC
>Ga0209343_10006299_pt1 | contig 14194 bp, 14 predicted proteins | sample RifCSPlowO2_02_FD_184026 | JGI IMG/M metagenome (GOLD analysis project Ga0209343, IMG submission 184026) | Groundwater microbial communities from Rifle, Colorado - Rifle CSP2_plank lowO2_0.2 (SPAdes) (version 2) | ecosystem: Environmental > Aquatic > Deep subsurface > Groundwater | place... | reverse complement strand
TGGTTTTGGTGGTGGTGGTGCTGGTTTTGGTGCTGGTTTTGGTGCTGGTTTTGGTGCTGGTTTTGGTGCTGGTTTTGGTGCTGGTTTTGGTGCTGGTTTTGGTGCTGGTTTTGGTGCTGGTTTTGGTGCTGGTTTTGGTGCTGGTGGTGGAGATGGAGGTGGTATATTACCGAGTATACCGTCTAAAAACGATTTCATTTTGGATGGATCTTCCTTTTCAAATAGTTGTTCGAGATTTTCTAGAATGTTTGTAATTATCATATAATACATATTAACTAATGGAAATCGTTTTGTTATATGAACGATAATATCTAATACGGTATTTAAACAATGATTGATTGATTTGTAGTCTTGTGGTAATTTATTATAGTTTTCTATATATGGCAGTGCGAGTCTTTTGTAAAAACTATAAATAGCTACTAGTTTATCATTTGTTTCATTATTGTTGGAAAAAATGGATTTACCTGCAAATATTTTTTTCTGTTCATTAGCTAAGTTTTCAAGCAATAAGGTGTAGTCATATGAGGATGTTCGATTATTTTCAATATATTTTTCCCATAAATTTTGATAAGTGACATAGTCAATATTATACGATGAGTTGTTAGAATAATTAATCACATTGTCAAAAACCGAATCATATATGTGAGTGACTGAATCACTCATTTTTATAGGTTGACGTGGAAAATTCCAATTATTAACATGATATAATACTTTTTTACGATCTTCAATTTGTTTTTTATATCGTTCTAATAATGATTTATCAGATGGTAATACAGGAATATCGGGAGTGTCTGAACGCATAAGGTCGTATTCGGTTTTGTTTGTTTTCATAGCGAGTTGTGCTTTTTCTTTTAATAATTCATCATGTCGTTTCTTTCTTGTATCGAAATCCGTTTTGTTTCTTTCATAATCAGATTGAGCAACTAAGTTTTTTCCAATATCAGCACTAAATAATGCTGTATCTTTGTTTAATAATTGTATATCTAATATGGGTAATAGTGATTGAGGTTTTCCCAGAATTTCTATTAATTTTTTGTGAGATCTATAGTCCCAATTACCGCCATAATAATTTTGAGATAGAATAAAAAAGTGATGATTTATCATATATATTGCGATAAGGAAAAGAATATTTGTATGTGTTGGTAACATATCAGAATTTGCTTTTTGAAATTCAACAAAAATTTCGGTTGTTAACTTATCACAGACGTCATAAATATTTTCTGTAATTAGTTCTGATTCTTGTTCAATTATATATTCCAATGCATTACGTCCTTTATTGTTTTTTATTTTATCTAATGATGACATTGGTAGCAATAATTTAACTAGTTCTATATCTCGGAGATCCATAGCGTAAAATATTGGAGTGTTCCCTGTAACATCTTGTATATTTATATCTGCATGACGTGCCATTGGTGGATCGAGTAGTAATTTAATAATATCAGTATCAACGATAAAACATGTTTCATTAACAGAATTTCTTTGTCCATACATAGGATTTTTTAAACGAACTAAACTTTGTGGTTTAATTGTCTGTAGAGGCATTGTTAGTGCATGTGGTGGTAAATTTATGATGTTTGGAAGTTTATCTATTTTGGTTAATATTTTTTCATAAATATTATCTAATTTTAATCGATATTCGTTAGTTCGTTCGGTTAACATTTTGTCTGTCAAATTTTGATAATATTTTATATCTATTCTATTAGTTAACAATTCTACAATAATATTATCTATGTTGATAGATACCAGATTTTGAATATATAATGTAAATATATCTTTGATTATTTTTGCGATTATGACATATACTAATTTTTTATCATCAATATTTTTAAGCAATTCATTGATATCTCTATCTATATCAGGTTCAGCGTGTTGGTCAATTTCTTGAATTATTTGATTTATCAAGTCGTATTTGAGTAATCCGATGTGATATAATCCATAAGTTGACAATAAAATTGGATATTTTAGTTCAGTTATAGGTATATCTATAGAAGGCTGTATACCAATTTCCCCTTTTAAAAATGTGTCATCTCCGTTAAATAAATACGAAAAATAATGTATATTATTAGTTCTGTCAATCATATTTATTGTTAGATAGCCAATTGATGAATTTTGCTCAGGCATATCATTACGGTAGAAAACTATGTCCTGTATGTATTTATCAATTAGAGGAACATATTTCGAAAACAATATTTTTTTTGCGTCTATGGTATGCATTATATCTTTTTTAAAAGTTTCAAATTTGTCTGGGAAAGTTATATTATATATTTCACTTGACAAGCATTTATTGATTGGTGTAAACATGGTTGGATGTAGTTGTTGATGAAAATTAGATAAAACACGATATCCTGAAAGTTGTTGTATATACATTCTAACCTCATTTAAAAAAGTTACAGTTGATATAACTGATTGTGTATATATATCGTTTATATTTTCGTGAATTTTAGATATACTATCAAGTTTGTTAATGTACTTTTTTTCTAGTTCGTCATATAAAAATGATATGTCCCGCGGTTCATGTTTTTTTCTTGTTTCGTAAAAAATAGTTTTAATTTTTGGAATTATGATAGATGTAATCGTAATGTATTCTTGCTCTAAATAGTATAAACTATGAGATAAATTTATGATCTCTATAATTATTCCTGACAGCATAGTATTTATAACTGTATCATATTCATCCTTCTTTACCGAAGATATAATATCTGTCAAAGCTTTGTCTAGATTCGCTATATTATTAGTAAACGTATTAAGATAATATGCATATCTGGCTGTGAACAGAATATTTGTATTATCATTAAATGAGTTAAATTGTATATCTTTTGAAAATATCTGAAAAAAATCAAGTCGGTTACCATTATATCCGATGACATCGTCAATTTGCTGAATGCGCCTATTATATCCTTGATTTCCTAGAAAATTTCTAATTTCGTCATTCAATGATGTAAAAAGAATATATAGTGTTGGTGGAGTATCATGTAAAAGTGTAATGATATTATCTATATATAGTATGTTATTAGCATGTGTTAATGAAAATATGCCGTTACCGTTATCATACAAATCTGGAATAATACAATCATATTTTTCGTGTGATAAAAGAAAATATTTGAGGAGTTCTTGCCGATCCATTGTAGCTGAAAGGCTGTATAACCATACAGATAGTTCACCTATATTTGCTATTAATGAACTTATGAATTTTGTCAAATTTGTTAGTGTGGTATGATTATTAGTCATAATACTCGTACTGGAACTCTCAAGACGAACCATGTCCGTCTCATATTTTTTACGGAGTGTATCTAAAATTTGTGTTTTGTTTATTGGTTCGAGTATATCAGTATCTTTACTATCTTGAAATCCTGATTTAGCATTAACATTAATTTTAATATCAATAATAGAACGGTGATTCATTATGTGTTGTTCCATTAAATTGAACAATAGCTTTCTGTTTTCAAATATTTGTTCATATAAATTTAGTTTTGTGTTAGCAAGTGTGGTAGATATACCGGTCATTGTATCGCCAACAAGTGATTTAGTTTTTACGATGAACGAACGATATTGTTCGGGAAAGATCTTTGCTATATCGATATATGCTTTTAAATGGTTCATAATTAATTGTGTGTATTGATTTTTATGAATATACGCTACAAGATGTTTTTCTAAATCAATAAATATTCTTTCTTTAGATGGTTTTGTTGTATCTATTAGTAGTTTAGTATTTTCGCGACAAGATGGACATTCAATATTTTTTCCGGAAATAGTATAAAAAATTGGATTTTTATGCTGATTATCCAAAGCATTAATATCTGCACCTTTTTCTAACAACACCTTAATAATATCTAAAAGTTGTTTTTCACAAGCCAAATGTAATGGAGTTATATTATTTTTATCATGTCCATTTACATCAGTTTTGTCAATACATTGTTTGACTAACATATATTTTTTGTTATCAGATATTATATCGTTTTTTATAATAACATGTAGAACAGTTTCATCATCACTATTTTTTGGGAAATATGACCAATGAAATTCATGCATAAGTTTTTCTATTTCAATATAATCTCCGGTTAACAAAACAATAAAAAAATGATTGAGTGTTGATTCATCTAATTCTTCTGTCGGATATATACCAATATTTGATGGATATTGTTTTTGATACGATTTTTTTTGCGACATTATAGCTGTTATTATATATATATAATATATTATTTTTCATGAAAAATGATATATGTATTACAAAAGAATTACACAATCTAGATGTATTTGACATCTTTTGTATGTGTTAGTCTATAATCTGGTTTTGCAGTGCAATACGGATAATGTGGATCTGAACGTGTTAATTGACCGGTACGGAGTGCATCATATATACGCATTTCTTCTAAATTAGCTACAGTAGTAGTACGGGTTGGATAAATATGAACACATTCATTTGTATGGCATGATTGAGTTTTACGTAATGCTGACCATTCACGATCTATAATTGATTCTCCATTTTTTTGAAGAAAGTTTCTATATTCATCATCGCGTACAATACCATTGATAGATTTTATAAATTGTTCCCGTATAGAAGTTGGACGAAAATCAGTTAAATATCTACCATCATCCATTTTAGGAGGGCAATCTTTGAAATAATTATCCATATGTATATATATTAAGATGAGAGATTTTTATATTTACTATATTATTTTGTAATTTTTGAAAAGACTTCACTAATTTTATCATATAATTCTTCTTTTTTCAGCGAATGTCTACCATTTTCATCTTTGCATGTCGTCGGAATCATTAATTTTTTTGCTAATTTATCTAAATATGATTTTTTATATGTGTTAACTGGCTTTAATATAGTAATTTCCAGGTTAGATGTATCACATGAACTATTGTCATTTGATTTATCATTATGTAATTGTTCTTGATCTATATTTTTTGTCTGTTCATCATGTTCGTCATGTTCGGCATGTTCAGGTTCGGCATGTTCGGGTTCGACATGTTCAGGTTCGGCGTGTTCGACATGGTTTTCATGTTTTTCTTCAATTATTGTTGGTGTGATATTATTTTCTATCGGGGCTGGTATATTTTGCTTATTATCAGAACTATATTTTTCTAACACAACACAATCGGGTTCAACATTAATTGAAACACTATCTGAATCACTGCTTGAACTTTCATCGCCCATTGTTGTATTCGTGTCTAGTTCAGATATTTGATGATGTTCATTAATTTTAGTCGATACATTATTATCAGTTCCGTTACCTACCTGAATATTCGAATAATTAATCTTAAATTTATCTGCATCATCTTGATTATGTGAAAAAGTACTAACACGTACTTCATTAATATTGTCCGATAAGTATGGCATTTTATTTGTTTGTTTACGTACAGAATCAGAATCAGTATAGTTATTGGACATGGCCCCGGTTACATGTTGTGATTCTAAATCATTCATTTTTCTGATTTGAACCATAAAATCACCATTAGCCATTTTAATTTTATCTACACATGTATTGAAATAAAATTGGATTTTTTGATTTAAGTTTTTAAACATTATATTAGTTTTTTCAAAATAAATTTTATTTTCTTCTTTTATGTTTGCCATATCTTTCACGATTAAAAATATTACTGCAAGCAGTAAAATAAATAATACAATAAACTGATAATCCATTATTATAATTATATGTGTTAAAATAATATATGTTTTTTAGACACAACATATTCAAAAAAAATGAAAAAAGTATATTTTTATTACATACTTAAACGAAAGTGATATATATAATCAATAATGAGTATAAAAATAATAGAATATAATTTGGATTTTTATATAATAAATCAAGATTTATATGAACCGGATCAATTATTTTACGAGAGAGTATGGTTAATACTATCAAACTATAAATCGAAAAATCCTGCTGATTTTGATAAACTTGTAAAAGATTCAAGAATAAAAAACAATCAAATATATTTTGAGTGTGAATATATTTTTAGCGGCCGGAATTAAGTTTGTCTTCTATATAATTAACATTGATATTGTCTGGCGGAGTTATACGTCTTGAAGAATTCCATTCTTTTAAATTAACATCGGTTCCTTCCGTATAAACAGGACAAACTGGACATTGTTTTTCGGCTACACAAACTGGAGGATATGCGGGTGTTGGAAACCAATTTGCAGGTGGTAAAAAAGAGTATCCTGACTCAAATGCATTTGGATTAAGATTTTGTGGCAAAGAATTATAGTCAGTATAGCTATATTGCATTTCATTTGGCATGACTCCAGATATAGCACGACTTCCGGAACTAGTAGCCTGTGGATTTTTCCATAATTTGACTGTAAACGTTCCATCTGGATTACGGGAAATCTTATCGCTGTTAACAATATGTTCTGTCACAGAACTGGTACTTGAATTAATATTTGTATTATTTGAGACATTATCTTTATCAACCAATTTATCTGTAGTATCATGTATATTTGTAGTATTTTCCATATGTTCTTTAATTGAACAATATGAATTACATTCTTTGTTAATTGATGGGGTGTCTTCAAAGAAAATATAATTTATATAGCCAACAATAATAAAAATAAACATTGCAATTATAGCAATTAATATGGCATCAGTAGCCGACAATTTATCTTGCGTGGTGTACTTAAGGACGAAAAATAGAATTATTCCGCCGAGTAAATATTTGCCAATTTTATATAATGTATTTATCTCCAAATTCATATAATATATAAGTATATATTTTTTTATTATAGTATATAAAAAAATATTTATTTGTTAAGAGAACAATGCTGTATCACTAATAATATAAGTATACTAATTAACAACACAATAATAATTATAAGGGTTGTCGTCATTGTGATAAAATGAGGATAATAGCGTACAGATAAATCTTTTAATAATGGGTCAATTATCCCTTTCATTATTTTTTCTTTTGTTTTACTTTTTTTAAGTTCTTTAGTTATTTTATCTATAAATGTTTCCGTTATCGGTCCGATATATTTATCCATTTATATTATATATGTAATAAAAAAATAGGATTTTAATCGCTTGTGTACTCATTTAGAGATGTTTCAGATAAACTATTTGTTTTCTGTTCATTCATTTTCTTAAGTTTTGCCATACCAACTAATTCAGCAATTTCGCTATTGTTTGATAAATTAATGCCATCTGAAAGAACTTTTTTGTTTATTTCTGAATATGTCACCATTTTTCTAGTGCCGTGTATTTGTGCTCCTCCCATCATAATAATATTATCTTTTTGTTGATGATCTTTCATAACTCCCTGAACAGCATTTGAAGTTTTATTTGTACTTTGAAGTATTTTTGCGACATCATCTTCAGCTTTTTCAGAATTAAGTTTATCAACCAATTCTTCTAGATTTTTGATATCTTGTTGTTCTAAATTGGGAAGTTCATTTTGCTCCTCTGTTTCGTTTCTATTAAAATTGATAGTTTCCGTATCTGTTTTCGGTACGAATTTGTCTGTTATCATAGCAATTTTTTGCTGAAGTTGTTCGCGAAGTTTTCTAAAATCTGAAATATCAGGTAAATCGGGAAGTCGCTCTGTATGTTGTTCACTTATTGTTTTTTTAATAAATATATTTATGTCAGATGGATTTTGTTCTTTTTCAACCATTGCAGTTTTTTCTTCTATTGTCATTCCTTGATCGTTTGGTATAGTTAAATCTATTCCTTTTTTAACTAATAAATTAACAATATCAAACATTTCAAGTCTAACAGCATAGTGTGCTATAGTATTTTTGTTTTTATCCTGTATATTGATGCATCTAGTAACATATGGGAGTTGTAGTAATTTAACAAGAAGTTCTTTAACTGGTGAAAAATATGCACTATAATATACAACCCAATGCAATATAGTTTTTCCATCACAATCAATTTTATGAAATTTGAGTTTGATTCCATTGTCCAATGCGTGATTTATAATAAAAACACCGGCTGGTACAAGTTTATTTCTGAATGCATCAAGTACAAGCATTGTTGTATAATTATTTGCTCCTGTACCAAATATAGCATCTATAATTCCCGCGCCATTTTGTGTATCTATAGAACTTGCTGAACTTATTTTATCGTTGTTTTGCTTGTTTAATTTATTATCTGAAGACATTGTGTATTGTTATATATATATATAGTATATTTTTTTATTTTTCCTTATATAATAAAATATCTTGCTATTATATATATAATAATGGAATTTACAACTAGAACAAAAATGATTATTTTTGTAGTAATAATTATAGTTGTTGGGTGGTTATTTTTCTGTACGAAAGATGTAACACATAATGATGGTTCTCTGATTCAAAATGACAAAGATGTTACGGTTGTAAGTACATCTGATACCGGCGGTGAAGCACAAGATACGGTCGGCGCAAAACATTTGGGGAAATTCAAAACACCAAACTCAGCTCCTCCAGGAGAATATGCATCTTCTAGTTATAATGAAGGTAAACGAGGTGTCATTAGTAAAACAACGTTAGATAAGTTTTTTGAAGATGGATCTCTGTTAAATGAAAATGATATGAATGGAACAATGTCTGATGATTATGCGAAATATATGACGGGAAAACCAAAGAAAATGACAGATGTTGACAAGTTTGATGTCGATGCATTACTACCACAAGATCGAAATAAGGATTGGTTTGATGATCCGTATAGCGGAGCTAGTATCAAAAATACACACTTGATTAATATCTATAGGCCAATTGGTGTTAATACAATTCAAACATCATTAAAAAATCCATCGTGGGATATCAGAGGTGCGCCTGTTAATCCAAAGACAGTTGTTTCACCGTTCTTGAATAGTAGTTACGAGCCGGATACCAATATTAGAAATCAATCGTTGTGTTTCTAAACAATAATTAGTATTTCATAATTATTGTTTTTAGGTAAAAAAATTGAAAAAATATCATACATTTTACGATATATGTTAACAATAATAAGAATGGATCCTGAAATAATAGTAAGTATTATAAATAATTATATCAAATTTTATAAAAATGAGATACAAGATGTCAATATATTTGATGGTGTAGATGTTAACGATCCAACAGCTACTAATATACAATTAAACATTCTACGGAATGCCATGAATAAATATAAAAATGAAAATGATGATATTAGAAATGTAATCATGTATACTACGACAGATAAGCTCAAAAGATTTGTTATTTGTAAAAATAGTAAACCATATTGTTCGTCAGATCTTTTATTTTCTGTCCTTATAGAAGTTTCTAATTTAGAACAAGAAGATAAAACTAATCAATTTATTATAAAATTAAAAAAAAATTTGATATCATAGAAAACAAAAGCAAAATGAATATGAATTTCGAAATTTATTTTTTACCACAATATATTTATCGATAAGTTATTTGGTGAATATTTGTTATTTTTCCAATTTCCTTTTATATTACCTGCACGTGTCAAATAATTTTTTCGGCGTTCTTTATCTTTATGTTTAGTGTAATCCTCATAACCTATTTGTCCGAAATGGATCCAAATGTTAGTATTCGGATTTAGCACCATATATTTTTTATCTTTTCGTGTACTTCTATATATTTTCCCATTTTTTTTTCCTAAATATTTATATGCATTCTTTTGGGCTTGTGTTGGATTCGAATATTTATATATTTGATCTAACATATAGTATACATGTAGAATATCTGTATACATAATTCAATAATGCGTTTTAAGTTTATATATATTTTGGCAGGATATATATAAATGTCATCAGATAATGCAAGTGAAAAATCTGTTGAAGAGAATGAAAAAATTGTAGATAAGAAAATGTTAACTCAAAAGATTAAACATTATATTCAGGTAGATGAACTTTTGAAACAGAAAAGTGAAATGGCAAAAGAAAAGAAAGAGCTGGAAAAGTTTTTATTGAATTATATGGAAAAGAACAATGCATCCAGTATTGATATAGACGGAGATATTATACGGCGTGTTAAGAAAGAAAAAAAAGCGCCATTAGATAAGAAATATATTCAAAATGAGTTACTTGTACATTATGAAAAAAATGGATTAGTAAATGACGATGGAGAAGTTACTAGAAAAACGAATGGCACACAAATTGTACGGTGTGTTATGGAATCCGTCGAAGATAGACCAGTTGTTTCCGTTGTTCGTCTGGAGAGGAGGAAAAATAAATAAAAATAATTATATATTTTTATGTATAATGTTGATACTAATAAATTGGAACTCTTAGTTGAATGATAGGATATATGGTAGGCTTGAAAACGGGAACGAATAAATTTCTATAATTAGGATATAATTGCCGATAAAATATCCAATGTAATAATTGTGTTTGATATAGTCCCTGTTTTTTGTGAATATAGTGAATATAATCATCTGGATCATCAAGATCGTTAGACGATGATGATGATGACGATGAATTTTTTTTCTTTTTCTTTTTCACATCATCATCTTTTCCGCCAGACATTTCTGTTTTGATTTTATTTTTGCATTGCCTAGCATCTTTTATTAGTTGTTGTCTATCAGATGCTGTTGTACTTTTATTAACATTTTCTGTAATATTTTCGATGTGGAAAGCGATTGTTTTATCTGAGTTAACTGTTTCTTTGACCAAAAAGTGATGAAGTTGGTCGCCACCTTCTTGTAAAGTAAAAGCCAGAGCGGGAACACTGTATAAAAATAGATTCTTTTTTGTAAACATATCCCAAAGTTCTTTTGCGGCATTTTCTGGAGTATCTGTATCGAAATTGGTATTTATACCACCACCTTCAATAACCGGATTAATTAGTTCAAATTTTACCATTATATTATTAGGTATATATTTTATTTATTTGACATTAAAAAAATTGAACAATATATATTTAATAAAAAACTATATAGTTTATATTATAAAACATGTCAAAATATATAGTGTATGCTACGACGAATCATATAGATATATTTAAATCTATAGCATTGATGTTTGAAGATATTACTTCTGATTATATCAATATTATATTTCAGAAAAATATAGAAGAATCCAGCAATGATGAGAATGATAATGGTGATGATGAGAGTCAGGAAAAAAAGAACAATGATTGTGTTATTATACAGTGTATAAATAGTCATCAAACGTTAGTATCTAAAATAAAACTGAATTCGAATTTCTTTACGAAATATCGTGTTAAAGATAATGAATTTTCATTTTGGATCAGTATCGAAGAATTAAATATATATTTAAAAGATATTGAAGCCGATTATAGTTTATCTTTATATATCGAAAAAGAAAATGCGCTGACATTAATGTTAGTTTTGGCAGATCCAAAAAATAGCAATAAAGAAATATACCCAATTGGATTTATTGAGAACGATATATCTATTCCTGATATTCCTGAAATTAAATTCGATTTTTCGATTCAAATATCAACAGTATTATTTAAGAAAATATGTTCCAAAGCAAAACAAAGTTCTGACATACTTGATATTTGTTGCAGTGCTGAAAAAGTCGTATTTAAGTATATAAGTAAATCTAATAAACAAATTATTATATCACATGAAAACGATGAAAATGAAATTAAAATTAATCAATTAAGAAATACTAAAGTTGATGATTATACTGTTGATACATCATATTTAATAGATGATTTACTATGTTTAAAGCGAACCAATTTAGTATCTCCATCTATAACGTTATATCTCAAGAAAGAAAGCCTCCTGTTTATAAGTAGCAAGATTATTGATATAGGTAAAATGTTAATATTTTTGTCTCCTAGCGACAAAAGTAATTGTAGCAATTATTATGATAAGACTAAAAGTGTATACAAAGATAGTAATATAGTAACGAAAAAATAAATAATTATTTTATGTTTATAAATATACATAAAGTCATCTAAATAAGTATATTGTATAAATGAACCAAAATAAAATCATTCGTGTTAAGACGGAGCATAGTATGGAATTTAAAACTTTATTTGAAGTTTTGAAGGAAACCTTACCGGATGTTAATATTACATTTATACAAGACAGTGGTGTAGATAATAATAGTGAAAAAAACGTGGAACCCCATGAGGTATTATTTGAAGAGGGTAATGAAGAGGATGATGAAGTGACAGGTGAAAACAACAAAATGTATGTGAATGAAGAGAAAGAAAATAATAATGTAAATGAAACAATACCAAAAAAAAATACAGACAAATTACAGCAAAAAGAAATAGTAGGTGGAATGCGAATAATTGCTTTAGATCCACATTTAACTCTAATGATATATGTTAAGTTAGCATCAACTAATTTCGTAGAATATTATGTAAGATACCCAAGTTTCAATGTTGGATTAGATTTATCTGAATTACATAAATTTCTGAAATGTGTGGATAAAGATAGTATTATGACGATATCAGTTGATAAGGATGATGAACAAAAAATAGAATTTCATTTACAGAATCAAATTAAGGGTATAGATCTTCATTACAAACAGAAATTAATGGATATAGATGATAGTACGGAAAGAATTCCACGCGAAACACATTTTGAAATGTATGTTATTATGGACACACAAGATTTCAAGAAAATTTGTTCCGATATGAGTCAATTTTCGGAACATATCGAAATTATATGCACGAGCAAAGAAATTACATTTAGATGTTTAGGAGATCAAACTGAATTGGTTAAAACATTTAAGAATGGAGAAAATGGAGGAGTTAAAATTATGTGTTTAAAAAACGATAAAAAACCAGTAATTGTTCAAGCTATATATAACATAAAGCATTTGTTAACATTTGGTAAATGTGTTAACTTATGTAATGAAATGCAATTATATTTAAAAAATAACTGGCCACTTTTTATAAAGTATACAATAGGTAATTTGGGAAAAATGTTGGTTGGATTGGCGCCATATGATGAAAAGTCTATAAAACGGAATAGCGAATATTCTGATAAGGTAAAATAAACATGGTATATAAAGAATAGATATTATAAGATAATATTCATGAAGAAACACGTGAATAGTGAATTAGATGTGAAAGATGTTAACAGTTTTGATATGTTGATGAAAAAAAAGGATAAGAATCGTGAAAAAGATATAATTGAGTATACAAAACCGAAAAATAAAAGTGATACAGTAAATAAAATAAAAATGAATAGTAATGTTGATTTTATACAAGACAAATTAAATCAGTTGGATAAAAAGGATAAAAAGGATAAGGATATCAGTATATCATGTTATTTGAATTCGCGTTGGACGGTATGGGTTCATCGAAATGACTGTATGGATTGGACAGAAAAAAGTTATCAATATATATGGGGAATAGATAGTTTGGAAACATTCTGGCAATTTTTTAGTTTTTTACATCTTTTGAATAAAGAGAACAATCAATTTTTTATAATGAGAGATAAAATAAAACCAATTTGGGAAGATAACCATAATAAAGAGGGCGGAATATGTTCTTTAAAAATGGATTGCTATGATAAAAATAATAACTACGATATTGGATCAGAAGCGATGATATGTTTTTGCATGTTACTTGTAAACGAAACGTTAATTTCAGAAAATCATGAAATTAATGGTATATCATATTCAATCAAAAATAGAAGTATTCTTATTAAAATATGGAGTAAAAATTTTAAAAATGATATAAGTGAAAAGATACCAAAAAATTTAATTAACAAAATCAGCACAATAATTAAGAATTGTAGTATACATAAAAAAATAAATAACAGCATTAGTATTAGATATACTGAAATTAAGCCGGAATACCAAATTGAAAGCTAGGCAACATAACATATATGAAATGCCGATATAAACCCGCTAAGTTGTATGTCTTCCATTTGACACATAGTTAAATTTGCTTCAATATTCCGCAATAATGAAATAAAATTAATTATGTCAATATGTGAAGTTTGTTTATTATCTGATAAATATGATTCCATATATTTATCAAATATTTCGTGAATAATATCTAGTAATGTAAATCCATTTTCCTTTATTATGCTAGAAATTAAATTATATGAATTTTTTAAGTTTTCTGTTATTAAAATTTGATGTATTCTTTCTATGTCTTGTGGTAATGGATAGCAAATACAACTGCTAATTTTTACTGTATCCATATTTTCAAATGCCATATGAGTAACCTGCATAGTGTTTAATACTTTTCGTAGATCACCGTTTGAAGTTTTAATTAATGTTTGTATACCATCCTGTGTAATATCAAAGTTCATTGATTTTGCAATATTATTTATATAAT
>Ga0209343_10006298_pt1 | contig 14195 bp, 13 predicted proteins | sample RifCSPlowO2_02_FD_184026 | JGI IMG/M metagenome (GOLD analysis project Ga0209343, IMG submission 184026) | Groundwater microbial communities from Rifle, Colorado - Rifle CSP2_plank lowO2_0.2 (SPAdes) (version 2) | ecosystem: Environmental > Aquatic > Deep subsurface > Groundwater | place... | reverse complement strand
AGCTGGCGCTGTGGGTGCGAATCAACTGTTTCTTGTCGCGAATTTGCAGCACGATGTTGTTGTAGTTGTCCAGCAAACTGGCGGAAATCATCTTGCCCTCGGGGGTGTTGGTGTAGCCACCACCGCCGGCGAAGGCGCCCCCGCCAAAACCCCAGCCACCAATGCCAAAGTCGGTCTTGGAGGCCTGACCCTCGGCTGCGGCCACCTGCAGACCAGAGCGCACATCAGCGATCAGCAAGCTGGTTTGCGCTTCCTTGAACTTGACGTTGCCGGCCAAGCCGCCCAGGACCGCGCCAACGCCGCCAAAGAGACTGCCCAGGCCCCCCAGAGCGGCACCGGCACCACCGGTGTTGCCGGTGACCTGCACATTGGGGGTCATGACAAAGTCCGCCGCCTGCAACTGGCCTTGGCCGATGTTGGAGCCTTGTTGCAACTCGCCGCTGCCGGCCAGTGCCCGCTCCTGTTGCAGGCTGCTAAACGCAGCACCGCGCTCCACCACGTCAAAGCAGTCGGATTGCTGGATCATCAAACGCAACACGGCCGCAGGCGAGCCCAGGCCATAAGAAGATAAGTAGCCGTAGCCCCCTGAAGCTTCGATGACCGAAAGGGTGCCCAGTTTGGTGGGGCATTTTTCGACATTGCTTTGGGCAAAGGCGGTGCTGCCGGTGATGGCAAAGACTGCACAAAGCGCACCGCGGGTGGCGTGGCGGTGAATCGTTGGGAGGGGGAATAATCGCATACGTGGGACTCCAAAGGAAGGGTGAAACGGGAAACGAGAAACGAGGGGATGGGTGTGCGGCGGCCCACCCCCAACCATGGCCTGACACGTTGTGCGTTCAAGGCGCGACGCAATACACAGGGGTGCTTGAGGTTCCAGCACTTGGCTCGGTCAAGGACCAGGTGTTCACAGGTGTCACCACCACGCTGCAATTGGCGGCAACCACCAGGTTGAACACCGTCCATACGGTTTTGCCAGACGTGGCCTCTCCCGGGGGCGGTGCGTACAGTGAGGTGTTGCCCGATGCGGTCAGCTCCACTTTGGCCGGTGACAGGGTGGTGTCCGGCGTGTGTGTGCCACTGAAATTGCGTACCGCGTAGCTGTAGGTCCCCACCATCAGTTTGCGGACCGTGACAATTTCTGGACCGAAGCTGTTTGTGTCATCCACGTCCAGGTTGACAAAGGGCTCCGCCAACAAATTGCCCTTGCCGTGGTATGAAATAACGCTGCCGTTGGGGAGAGTCAAATAGGAGTCCAGGTCGTCAGGCGCTTCACCCCAGGTGAGTTTGATCTTGATGCTGTTGGCGAGTGTGGCCAGCGTCAAACATGTCGTCTCGACAAAGTCGGTGTCCCGTGGTCCTGACGTGATTTCATTGGTAACTTTGTTCTCCAAAAAACCACCCAAAGTCGCCGAGCCGGACTTCTTGATTCGGATCTGGAAGTTGCCCAGCGCATCGGTGGTGGCAGATGATGTACCGGAGTAGGTAATGCCGTCCGAGAGGATGGTGACACCCGAGGCCGCACGGTTGTTTTCGTCCTCGACACATCCCGTCACCACAACGCTATCGACCACCTGGTCTGCATTCCAGGTGCTGAAATGGCTGACCTCTCCTTCGTAATACTGGTTGGGTGCTGTGCCTAGCAGCGTAGCCTGCCCTTCCTCCACCCAGCGACCGGTTTGTTCGCTGACATAGAAAAGCGGGATGGTGCTGGGCAAAGCTGTGCCAGAAGAGCGTGTACTGATCGGAATACGAATGGTGGCTTTTTTTGCCGGCGCCAGGTTCAATCGGGCGCCCGTGGAATCTGTGAGGGAAACTGCCAAGGCACCGAAAGATTCAATGTTTGCGGTGCCACTGCCCGTTGCCGTGGTGTATTCACCCGGCATCAGCGAAGAATCCGTGGCCGGCGCGATGGGGGTGAGGCTGACCGTCACAGAACCCGAGGGCGCCGCTCCGCTGGGCAGGACGGCAAAGTCGGCTGGAAAACTCACCTGGGCCACACTGCCGGGCACGCTGGCAACCCCGCCCGTGGACTGCGCGATGGAGGAAGTGGACGCAATTTTGAGCAGTTTGACGTCCAGGGTTGTGCTGGTGTTTTCCTGGGTCGAGGTGACTTTGATGGTTTCTGTGTAATTGTTGGCTTGCGCCGTCAATACCACCCGTGTCGCCGCTTCGACGTTGTTCAAGGTGTACGCCCCATCAGAGCCGGAGGTGGTGCTTGTGGACCCAGAAGTTACCGTTGCGCCGGCAATGGGCGTGCCGTCCTGTGTGTCCAGGACCCGGCCCTTCACCACCGCTTTGGGGGCAGCAGTCGGCGTTGCCGAAGTGCTGCCCCCACCACAAGCGGGTAACAGTGCAACGGAGAGAGGGAAAATGCCCAGAAGAACTCGGGCGGCCATTTGAAAAAATACAGATCGATTGCGCATGCGCGTCCACATCCCTTTTGATATTTATTTTGAACCGCCTATTTTTGTGGCGGATAGAACCTCCCAAAACGGCACGGCCGCACCATCGCGATGCGGCCTTGTCGAAAAGGTGCGTGATTGTATGAAGGGCATGGAGCCCCCCAAACCACGTTGGCGTTCGTAGGCTGTTTTGTTAACCAATGGTTACAAATCAGCTCAAATAGCGTGCTGCAGGTGCGTGCGGCTTTGTCGTTGCTGCCGCGAGCGAAACTTGGGGTTGGGTTCCCCTGATGGTTTCTACTGGTTGGGTTTGGCTGGCGCTTGCGTTGCTGGCAGGTCCAGGTCCAAGTCCAGGTCCAATGCATCGGGTGCCGGTGCCGCACCAGGAGCGACCTGCCACTGGACAGATTGGTCTGGTGCCACACGCCGCCGCCAAAGCAACGCCAGAGCGGTCAGCATGGTCAACAGCAATGCGCCTAACACGTAGACCAGCCAATTGGCATAACGTTCGGCTTCGGCTTTTTGAAGCCGAGCCTCCAAGTCAGCCAAGCCGCGTTGGTTTTGGGTCGTCAGAGTTTTCAGCGTATCCACTTCGGACGCCATCTGCTGCACCCGAGCCGCTTGCCGCAACACCTCTTCTGGAGACGCGTTCAAGGCGCGCCACAAGGCAGCCGCTTCCGCCCGGATTTGCAGGTTGTCGGTTGGCAGAATGGACAGTTCCGTGGAGGATTTGAGTGCGGGATCCCGCTCCTCCACCAAGTCCAGAAGGTCCAGTTTGAGTCGCGATTTTCCAGAAACACGGGCAAACTGGGTGTTCGCCGGAGCGGTAACTCTTTGCGTGCTCTGAACCGACTCCGCTGCCTTGTATGCAACCTTGTCGGCTTTTTGTATTTGTTCCTGATCGCTGGTTGGCCGAGACTTGCGTTCCGGGCGAGGCGATGGAGGGATGGGTTTGCTGGTTGCTGCGGCTGACGATACGGTGTGGGCAGGAGCATCGGTTCGCGGTGCCAAGGGCAAGGCTGTTACTCGGCTGGGGAGGGCGACCGACGTGGGTATAGCCACGTCGCTGGGCAATTCCGCCAGAAGCACATAGCGTCTGGAACTCTTCTGAAGGCAGCCTGCGCGTAAATAAACCGTCACGACGGGTTCATCCACGGGGATGGAGGAGGTAATTCGCACCACCCCGACCTGGGCTTGCGCTCCCGGTTCCACCGCGACATGGATTCTGCTGGTGTCCAGTCGTGCATCGGCATGAAAAACATCCGCCTCCACACACGCCGAGGAGACGTTCTCTTCGTCTGAAAATTGCACCTGAACGGCGAGGTTCAGTGGACTGCCGATCCACACAGTTCCTTGGGCGCGCCCCAGCGTGGCTGCCGCGCAGCCAAACGCCAGACCCAATAGACCGATCCCCGCAATTATTTTTTTGTGCATCAACACAGCATTTTTTTGTTGGCGCGATTCTCGCACGGCTTGGAAGCAGGCTGGGAGTTGGTGAAAGTACCTATGGTCATAGCCACAATCGCATGCGTCACAGATTCCAAACCACAGTTGGGTGCAAAGTCTCTAGGGTGAGTCATCGCTTTGATGAATAATACGCCCCAAAGGATGGAGGCATGAAAGCGCGAACCCATGGGGAGTGGACGCCAGACCTGGCCTCATCCAATGGCTTGCTCAATGGGAATATCTTGCTTTCCACGTCTTCACTGTCCGAATCCTCTGTCCAAACCGCCCCTGTTCAAGCGCAGAACATGGGTGGAGGGGCGCAACAGTTGGATCAGTTGGAGTCGCAGATCAAGGCGCTGCACCAACAGGCGCTTGGCACGCAAACCACGCTCCAGCAACTTCAAGCCCAGAATGTCAAAGATTTCCCATTTGGCATTGCGTCCGATGCGTCTTGGGTTTTGGGTGCGGAGGGGCTTGTTCTGGGCTTAGGTGCCCTGGTTCTGGGGGGCGTTTTGGGGTGGTATGCCTGGCGCCGTCCCGTCGCCAAGTCAGCTATGGTGGAGGCGGATTTTGCAGACAGCCGTATTTACCTCAAGGAGGAAGGCCAAGAGCCGCAGCCTGGCGTTTTCAAAACACCCGAAGTTCAAGTGGCTGCCAGCGCGCCTGCGCATGCATTCACGCGGAACTTTCCTGAAGAGGCGGATTTTGCGCAATCTGCCCCAATCGCTGAATCGGAGTCGGTGCTGAATTTGTTTTGGGATGATGCGCCCCCTGCGCAGTCCGAAACGGTGGAAGACATGCTGGAGCCCATGCGCAGTGCAGACCCCAGTCCATTTGCGCCGCCTTCCCCGTCTCTGGAGTTTGATCCCGAGGTGGCGGCAAGTGAGGTGGAGCGGGTGCGCAAGTCATTGGCAGACAAACGCGATGCCCGAGCCAGGCAGCGTATGTATGACGATTGGCCGCGCGACTCCCTGCACCCTGCACCTGCTCACGCAGACATACCGGAACATGACATTGAACCTGCTGGAGCCGAGACGCACTTGGAGGGCCCTGATGTTGCTCCATCGTTCGCGGTGCTGGACGCGCAGCAAGCCCTTCCTCCCAGTGATGAGGTCGATCTGGCGCTCGACTTGGATTTGGACTTGGACTTGGGCGCTGATTCTGAGGACGAACCCGAGCCCGTGCCCGATTTGATGGCCCAGGCCATGAAGGATTTGGGCAATCACTCCCTGGAGCCTCCAGTGGATGTAGTGCCCCATTCGGATGCACCCGAGCCCGAACTGCCGATGGATAGTCCTGCCGCTGCGCAGGAGGTCTGGCATGAAGATGAACCCATGGTCGAATTCGAATTCATGCCCCGGGCTGAAACACAAGACACGGTGCCGAACCTGGCCCTGTTGGAGCCCATTCAGGCCATGGACACTGAGGCGGATGGCCACGTCGCACCCAACCCGACGGTGCAGTTGGAGCTGGCCCATGAATTTCTGGCCCTGGATTTGCTCCAGGGAGCCCGCGAACTGGCTTTGGAAGTGTTGGAATGCGGTGACTCCGCTCAGCAATCACAAGCACAAGCACTTATTGACCGGCTCGACACCATGGAGACCGCGCAGCGCGTAGGTGCCCTGATCGACTCACCCGCTGTGATCTAGTCAAGCCATGGTGCGTGGGCGCAACACAAAATAAGGCAGCAAGCCCAACACAATGCCCCAGCAGGCCGAGCCCAAACCCAGCAAGGTGACGTTGGAGGCGGTGACGATAAAAGTGACCAGTGCCGCCTCGCGCTCGGATGGTTCGGCCATTGCGTTCACCATGCCACCTTGGATCGCGCCCAGCAAGGCCAAGCCCGCCACCGTGGTCACCAAGGCTGGTGGCAAATGGGAGAACGTGTAGGTGATGGAGCCCGCAAAACTGCCGATGAGCAGATAAAACGCACCGCAGGCCACGCCTGCCACCCAACGCTTGTCCATGCGCTGGTGCGCCTCTGGTCCGGTGCAAATGGCGGCGGTGATGGCCGCCAAGTTGACTCCGTGCGAACCAAACGGCGCAAGTAGCAGGCTGGCCCAGCCGGTGCCGGTCACCAGTTTGCTGGTGGGGGTCTGGTAGTTGGCCGCGCGCAGCACGGCCACACCGGGTACCTGCTGCCCAGTCAGGCACAGCACCGCCAAAGGCAGGCCCAAACTCACAATGGCTTGCAGCGAAAACGCGGGGGTGGTCCAGACTGGAGCGGTCAGGCCAAAAACGGCGGTGCCGGTGGTGGATGCATCCTGCAGGTTCTCCAGCGCGCCCCAGCCCAGCAATGCCCACAAGGCGATGCCCAGCAACAAGGTGAGTGCGATGGCATACCGCGCTGAATAACGTTTGAAAAGCAAATACCCCACAAACATGGAGCCCACCAGCCAGGGTGCTCCGCTGATCTGGCTGCGCGCTGCGGAAAACGCATCCACCCCAAAACGCATCAAAATGCCCGCCAGCATGGCCGCGCACAGGCTTTTGGGGATGATGGCCATCAGCCGCTCAAAGATACCGGTCATGCCGATCAGCACCAGGGCCGCCGCCGCCATGATGTAGGCGCCTATGGCCTGGTTGTAGGGCAGGGTGGCCAGCCCGCCCACCAGCAGGGCCGCACCAGGGGTGTTCCAGGCACAGACCACGGGGATTTTGTGCCGCCAGCTCATCCACACGCTGCACACGCCCGCACCGATGGAGATGGCCCATACCCAGGATGCGAGTTGCCCTTGGGTCAGGTGGGCGGCTTGTGCCGCCTGCAAAACCAGCAAAAAAGGGCCGGCATAGGAGATGAGCACCGCAATCAGCCCCGCCAGCACAGCGGGAAACAGGTCGTGGGCCAGGCGCAGCAGGTTGCTGCCCTGGGCTGCGTTGGGGCCGGTCGCGGGAATAGGGTGGAGTTGGGGTGTAGTCATGGCAACCATGGTGCCCGTAGATCGGCGGAATTTGCCGCCAGACGGCGCATGCCTTATGCTGTACAGATGCCAAAAAACATCATCTGTGATGCAGCACAGTTACCTTGAGCTGGCCGAACGCCTGGTGCAAGACATCCAGGCCGACCGTTATCGGATGGGTGAACGCCTGCCCTCCGTGCGCCAGTATGCGGCGGCGCAGGGGGTGAGTGTGTCCACCACTACACGCTGCTATCGCCATCTGGAGACCCTGGGCTTTGTGCACGCCCGCTCCAAATCCGGCATGTTTGTGGCCGACTGGAAGGCGCAGCAGGCCAGTCGACGCGCAGCCGTGCAAACCAGCGGTGCCGCAGACAGCCAGAGGCCGGTGGAGTATGACAAGCTGGTGTCCTTGCAGCACCGCATGACCCAGCTGTATTCCCTGACCGCACAGCCCTTGCATTTGCCCCTGCATTTGGCCAATGCGGCGTCCGAGTGGTACCCCTGTGAGGCCCTGGCGCGTATCGGCCAGCGGGTGCTGCGCAACAACCCTGCGGCCATAGGCGCCTATCCCACCGGCACCGGTTTACCGGCCTTGAAGGCGGAGTTGATCCAGGGCCTGGCCCGCTGCGGGGTGGACCTGCAAGCGCAAGATATCTTGGTGACCAACGGCAGCACCGAGGCGCTCAACGTGGCCCTGCGTGCCGTGGCGCAGCCGGGGGATGCGGTCATTGTCGAGTCGCCCGTGTATTTTGGGCTGCTGCAGATGATCGAAAACCTGGGCCTCAAGGCCGTGGAGGTGCCTTGTGTGCCCGGTGCGGGCATCAGTCTGGAGGCGCTGGAGTACGCGCTGGAGCACCACAGCGGCGTGCGTGCGGTGGTGGCCATGCCCAACTTCCAAAACCCGCTGGGTTGCGCCATGACGGAGAAAAATAAGCGGCGCCTGCTGAAACTGGTGGAGCAGCACGACATTGCCTTGATCGAAGACGATGTATTTGGCGACTTGTCCCATGCGCAAGAGAATGGATATGAGCGACCGCAGCCCGTGAAAGCCTGGGACCGCCAGGGCAGGGTCATTTACTGTGGCTCGTGCAGCAAGAGCGTAGCCCCCGCGTTCCGTTTAGGCTGGATAGCCGGGGGTCGCTACCAGGCGCGTATTGAATCCCTGAAGCTCAGCCATTCGCTGGTGACGCCCTTGTTTGAACAGAGGGTGCTGGCCGAGTTCATGAAGGCCGGTGGCATGCCGTCGCACCTGCGCAAACTGCGCGAGCGGCTGGGCGCCAACGTGCCCCTGGCACTGGAGGCGGTGCGCCAGCATTTCCCGGCAGGTACCCAGGTGGTGAGCCCGGCCGGAGGCTGGTGGCTGTGGATCGAGTTGCCCAGCCACATCGACACCCTGGCCCTGCTGCGCCAGTCGGTCGGCTTGGGCATTGCGTTCACACCGGGGGTGCTGTTTTCAGCAACGCCCAAGTTTTCGAACCACATGCGGCTCAATATTGGGCGCCCTTGGGGGCGGGAGATGGAGCAGGGCATCAAAAGCCTGGGCTTGCTGGCCTGCCAGCAACGGGGTTGATTAGTTCTTTCGGATATTCAGTCTATTTTTTGTTTGTAACCTCGTGCAAAATCAGCCGCTGTCTTGATGGCGGGCAATTTTGGTTGCCGACCCTTCCTCCAATCACACTGGGCACTACATGAGTATTTTTGATCGCTTCTGGGGCGCATCCAAGAAGACCGTGGCACCGCAGGCCAAGGCGGTCGGGGCTGCGCAGCCGGAAGTCGGCGGGTTGGGCCCGGATGCGGTGGACCGCAGAAACCGCAAGCGCAAAAATGCGCATCGGGGTGCCAAGGCACTCATCATTGACGACTCGGCCACGGTGGTGGCCGTTTTGCGCAAGATCCTGCGTTCCGCCGGATACGCCACCCGGGAAGCGCCGGATGCGGAAAAAGGCTTGGCCATGATCGCCGAGGACAAGCCGGATTTGGTATTTCTCGATATTGTGTTGCCGGGCATGAACGGTTTTGGTGCCTTGCGGGTGATCCGCAAAGACCCGACCACCCAGCATATTCCGGTCATCATGATCAGTGGCAACGAACATGCCACCGAACAGTTCTATGCCAACCGCATCGGGGCAGACGACTTCATGAAAAAGCCGTTTTCCCGCTTTGAGGTGTTCGCCCACATCGAAACCTTGCTCGATGAAAACCGGGTGCCGCGCAGAAAAACCGACCCTAGAGCTGCGTCCAAGCCAGTTGACGCCACAGTTGCCGCACCATCGGGTGCAGCGGGACCGGTGCCCGAGAAAGCGCCAGTGCCAGCACCCGCAGCCCCAGTGTTTTGGTCTTCGTTGGATGCGCGCAAGGAGCTCACCGCCATGGGCTTGCAGTACTTCAACCCGGCGCAGTTTTTTGCCGCCATCCGCCGTGGTGACCAGTTGGCGGTGGAGCTGTTCATCGCCAGTGGCGGCATTACGGTGGACCAAGCTTTTGAAAACGAAACCGCGCTGAGTGTTGCCCAAAAAGCCGCTTCGCCCGCCATGGTGACGCTGCTGCAAGGCCACGCCGACGGGCCCCATTCTGGACAGTAATACCGCCTCCCTTTTCATCAACGTACAACTCAGGGTGAACCATGCGATTTTCAGAAGACAAACTGGCCTCATTGCAATGCAGCGATCAGGTCAAACGCCCGATCCATATCTGGGCACCTGAACGCCCCCGCGCCGTCATCTTGGCCATCCACGGTGGCATGGCGCATGCAGGTGACTTCGTCACTCCAGCCCTGTTTTTTCGCGAACATGGCTTTGCCACGGTCAGTTTTGACATGTGTGGGCACGATGGCCAAAAGCGCGTCGATATTCCCGGTTTTGACAGCTTTTTAAGCGACGCCGAGCTGTTTTTGAAGTGGGTCAAAGCCACTTACCCCGGTCTGCCGATTTTTGTCATGGGGCACTCCATGGGGGCTTTGATTGCCAGCCATCTGGAACTGGGACGCTTTGCCAAAGACCGCGATATCAAAGGTTTTGTCCTGTCCTCGCCGTACTACGTCAATGCCGTCAAGGTGCCCAAAGTGCTGGTGTGGTTTTCTGATTCGCTGGCCAAGGCCTTTCCGAAGATGAAAGTGCCACTGGAGTCCCTGACCCGTTTCCTGACCCACGACCCGGCCATCACCGCGCGGCACTTTGCCGACGAAAAAGACCATATCCGGGCCACCGAAGTGACGTTCCGCTTTGCAGCCGCTTTGCTGGGTGCGCAATCGGCGCTGGTGGGCAAGCTCTCCGCATGGACCCATCCCGTGTTCGCCGTGGTGGCAGGGGACGACAAACTGGCCGACGCACAAGCCGGGCAGGCCATGCTCAAAACCATTCCGCAAAAGTTGCTGGAGATGCACCTCTACCCGCAAAACTTCCACGAAAACTTCAACGAACTCAATCGCACCCAGATCTTTGGCGATATTCTGGGCTGGCTGAATAAGCGATTGTCAGTGGCCTAAAGTGCCTCCAGCCCTTATGCAGTAAGCGTAAGCAGCTATAAAAAATATAGCGATAGCTTGCACTTGTTACATAGGGCTATCGGATAACTCAGGGCTGATCAATCCCCAAAAACTCCGCCAGCGCGGGCGTGCTCAAGGCGCCGTTGTTGCTCACCACCTGGCCGGTGCGTGTATTGCGGGCCAGGATATAGGGCACGGAATCGACCCCCAGGCTGTTGAACAACTGGGTGTTTTTCTTAATGGCCTGCTCCAACTCGGCCGGTATATTGGCCGATGCGGCAATGCCCCCGGTGCCCGCCAAGACCGATTTTTCGTGTTCAGCCATCAGTTCCGCCGGGTTGGCCGCGGCCAGCAAGGCGGCGCCCTGGGGGGTGCTTTTGCCACCCATGATGGCCACCGGTATCCACACAAACTTCACTTTTTTGAGCAGCGGAACCGAGGCTTCCCACAGGTGGCCGCAGTGCGGGCATTGGGGGTCAAACAGCACATACACAGTGTTGGCACTCATCACCGCTCCTACGGTAAACCCCTTGCCCTGGGCTGCCACGGCCTCGTAGGGTTGGGCCGGTTTGCTGGTGGGTGCGGTGGCGGTGTCCGTGGAAGATTGCTGTGAACAGCCGCCCATGACCAGGGTGAGTGCGGCGAAGAGGGCAAGGGCCAGTGGTGGGGTTTTCAAGTGAATTCCTTTGGTGCTTCAGAAAATTGCGGACTGGTGGTGGAGCTTACACGGCGGACAAAGGTTCCCGGCGCACCCCGCCGGGTCTGAAGGGTGCGTTTGCGGTGCATCAACGCGGCTTGCAGCGCAGCGTGTCAGCATGGGCGGTTCCATTGCACGGAGGTACACCATGGACATCAAGCGTGTGTTGCTCATTCAAGGGCACCCGGACGCGTTGCTTCCCCACCTGTGCCATGCGCTGGCCGATGCCTACGCCCAAGGTGCCGAGGCGGCGGGCATTGAAGTGCGCCGGGTGGATCTGGCCCGGTTGGATTTTCCCCTGCTGCGCAGCCAGTCCGATTGGGAGACGGGCAGCCTGCCCCCCAGTTTGCAGGCCGCGCAGGACAACATCGCCTGGGCGCAGCACATCGTGCTGTTCTTTCCCCTGTGGTTGGGCGATATGCCGGCGCTGCTCAAAGGTTTTTTGGAGCAGGTGGCGCGGCCCAACTTTGCCTTTCGCTCCGAAGGCGGTAACCCGTTTGGGCGCAAGGGGCTGTCGGGGCGCAGCGCCCGCGTGGTCGTCACCATGGGCATGCCCGCGCTGGTGTACCGCTGGTATTACCGCGCCCACAGCCTCAAGTCCCTGGAGCGCAACGTGCTGGGCTTTGTGGGCATGGCCCCCGTCCATGAGACCTTGATTGGCATGGTGGACAAACTCGACGAGGCCGCCGCCAGCCAATGGCTGGCCAAGATGCGCAGCCTGGGGAGCAAGGGTGCATAAGGGGGCCTAAGGCCACGGCACTACCAGCGCAACTGAATGCAGGCAAACGTCCACCGGATTTCTCCCAGTGTTCCGGGTGCAATGCTGAGCCAGTGTTCGTCCGGGTCCGGGTTGCCTGCGAGCTGAATCAATGCGCCACTGCCCATATTGCCCCGGTGGAAGGATGCATACAGCCAGCGCGTCTCCTCCTGCTCGCAGTCAAACTCCGATTGCGTTTGCATCGACAAATAGGGACTGAGGCCTGCGGTGATGCGGGTTTCCTTGTAGTCAATCAAGTCGGAAAGTTTCACCCTGGCACCTACCCGGCGGGCGGAGTTGGGGTCCACGTAGTAGGTGAGCGTGGAGTCCGCATAGACCCGAAACCACGCCGCCCAGAGCTCACCACCGGTGCACAGCAGGGCCGTGGCCAGGACGATGAGCCCCCTGATTTTTTTCACTGCGGTGGTTCCTTGAGTGCTGTGGCTGTGCATTTTGGAATCGCCGCACCGCCAAGGCATTGCGAAAATTCAAGCGCACCAGCCCTCACTGAAACTGCTTGCGGTAGGCCGAAGGCGTGGTGCCAAACGCTGCCATAAAGTGCTGGCGTAGCGAGGTGGCTGCGCCCACCCCGGCCCGCTGGGCCACGGCGTCGATCGACAAATCGGTGGTTTCCAGCAGGCTTTGGGCCAAGGCCAGTCGCTGGTTCAGCAGCCACTGGCCCACGGTGGCGCCGGTGATCTGGCGAAAGTGCCGGGTGAAGGTGCGCCGCCCCATGGCCGCGCGCTCGGCCAGCGAGTCCAGGCTGTGGGCCTGCTCCAGATGGGCATTCACCCACTCCAGCACCTGGGACAGGCGGTGGTTGGCGCCCGTGGTGGGCAAGGCGCGTTCGATGTACTGCGCCTGCCCGCCCTGGCGGTGCGGCGCCAGCACCATGCGCCGCGCCACCCGGTTGGCCACCTCGGCACCCCAATCGGTGCGCAGCAGGTGCAGGCAGCAGTCCAGCCCGGCGGCGGTGCCCGCCGAAGTCACCACGCTGCCATCGTCCACGTACAGCACCTCGGGGTTGACGGCAATGGTGGGGAAGGCCTGGGCAAACTGGTCGGCCAGCTGCCAATGGGTGGTGGCCGGGCGGGCGTCCAGCAAGCCGGCGTGCGCCAGCACAAAAGCCCCCAGGCACAGGCCCACCATGCGCGCACCGTTGGCATGGGCTTGGCGCAACGCCTGCAACACAGCCTCGTTGGGTCGTTCGGCAGGGTCGCGCCAGGACGGAACAATCACCGTGCCCGCGCCGCGCAAGCCCTCCAGGCCAAACGGGGCCTGCACATGCACCCCGGCGGTGCTGCGCAGTGGGCCAGGCTCCGCCGCACACACCCGCACCTCAAACAAGGGCACTCCGGCATCGCTGCGGTCCTCAGCAAACACCAGGCAGGGCACCGACAGGTGAAACAGGCTGATCTGGTCAAACGCCAGCACGGCAATGGTGTGCGGCGCCAACGGGGTGGGGGTAGGTGTGAACATGGCCCGATTCTATCGAAGAACGTCATTCGGGCCACTGTTGCAAAAACCCTGAAAACCAAACAATACCTGCCATGGACGGCACGTTGCCGTCCCCAACCCCTAAGGAAAAATCGCCATGTCCACCCCCCCCCGCCGCGCCTTGCTGGTTATCGATGTGCAAGAGGCCTATGTCACCGGCAGCTTGCGTATTGAGTACCCACCCATTGAGCAATCCTTGCACAACATCGGCCTGGCCATGGACGCGGCACGCGCCCATGGCATCCCCGTGGTGGTGGTGCAGCACACCGGCTTTGGTGTGGACAGCCCCAATTGGCCCTTGCATGCGGTGGTGGCCAGCCGCCCCAAAGACCACCACATCGACAAAACGCTGCCCAGCGTGTTTGCCCAGACCGACCTGGCCGACTGGATGGCGCAGCAGGGCATCAACACCCTGACCGTGGTGGGCTACATGACCCAGAACTGCAATGCCTCCACCGTGTACGAAGCCCACCACCGGGGCGTGAACGTGGAGTATTTGTCCGACGCCACCGGCGCCGTGCCCTACGCCAACCGCGTCGGCCGGGCCAGCGCCGAGGAAATTCACCGTGTGCTGAGCGTGATATTCGAGTCCAACTTTGGCGCGGTGCTCAGCACGCAGGAGTGGATGGCTGCCCTGGAGAGTGGGCAAGTGCCGCAGCGTGACAACGTGATGGATTCGAATCAGCGGGCGCTATCGCACAACACCCCTACGTAAGCGCCCGCGAAGGCCGATATGTAAGGAGACAACAGGCCAATATGAGGAGCACGCCATGAGCAACAAAGCATTGATCTCGATTGTGTGGGTGATCGGTGTGGCCGTGGTCGTGTCCGCGGCCTATGCGGTGGCGGACCTCCTGCATTGGCTGGCGCGCAGGGGGCGTGGGGGAATGGTGTCTTAGCCAGTCCAAGAAGGCACGCGGGACGCAGGGCGCCGTGGCGCTCAACTCCGTTCGTGTCCCCCGCCCTGCGGGCTCCTCCTTTACCTCACTGCGCTGAGCGCCACGCCGCCCTG
>Ga0209343_10006291_pt1 | contig 14203 bp, 10 predicted proteins | sample RifCSPlowO2_02_FD_184026 | JGI IMG/M metagenome (GOLD analysis project Ga0209343, IMG submission 184026) | Groundwater microbial communities from Rifle, Colorado - Rifle CSP2_plank lowO2_0.2 (SPAdes) (version 2) | ecosystem: Environmental > Aquatic > Deep subsurface > Groundwater | place... | reverse complement strand
GAAGGAAAATATCCCAAGACCTTCTTGCTCGCGGGTCAACCTGCCAAAGGTCAGCAGCTCTAAGGGCTCTCTGCCGGTCTTCCGGAAAAGCGCGCAGCGCGCGCCAAATTCACCGGTTTTTCTTCATCCCTCGATGAGATGTCCTCTAGTCGTGTCAGAGGACATCCGCAAACCCCTTTCTGGTTTTCTGGAACCAGGCGTAACCCGCCCAGGCGACTGCGGTGGCGACGAGGGTGTAAATGCCCAATCCCACCCAATCCGGCAGGCGCCCCCAGATCAGCACTTCCCGCGCTTGCTCGATGATGAAGGTGAGCGGGTTGGCCATGATCCAGGGCCGGAATTCTTCCGGCAGCGCCGTCACAGGGTAAAAGATGGGGGAAAGAAACATCATGACCGTGGTGATGATGCCGATGGTTTGCCCCACATCACGCAGGAATACGCCCAGGGATGCAAGCATCCAGCCAAGGCCAAGCGTGAGGATGACTAACGGCAGCAGCACGAGCGGGGCGAGAACTGCCGTCCAGTGCAGATAACCGTTCAAGAGCACAAAAGCGGCCAGCAACACGCCAAGACTGATAAGGCTGTGGAACAATGCCGCGCCCATGGTAGTGACCGGCAATATCTCCAGCGGGAACACGACCTTCTTGACGTAATTGACGTTGGAAAGAATGAGGGACGGTGCGCGATTGAGTACCTCGGCGAACAATCCATGCACGATCATGCCGACAAACAGCACCACCGCGAACTGGGTTTTGCTCTCTTCGCCCCCAACGCCCCAGCGGGACTTGAAGATCACTGAGAAGACGAAGGTGTACACGGTCAGCATGAACACCGGGTTGAAGAAGGACCAGGCCAGTCCCATGGCCGAGCCTTTGTAGCGGCCTACCACTTCACGCTTGGTCATTTGCACGATGAGCTGGCGGTTGCTCCAAAGGGCTTTGCCCAGTGCCGCGAGGGACGTGGGCTGGGCGGCGTGGGGGTTGGTTCCCTGATGTGTGGTTGGTCGGGGGTGGTTAGTGGGGATCATGCGAATTACTCCACTTCCGCCGGACAAAGGCTTGGGTAAGTCTGTCCGGGCTGGGTTGGACGGCGTATTGCACGTTGATGCCCCACTCGCTGCCGTCGCCTAGGTGAGGCATAATTCCTCACTTCGGCGTTGTTGATTTGATGTCACTCGGTGTGCTCGTGGTCATATCCCAATCCGAATGGTAGCAAGCGCCCCGCCCGCCTGTCCCGAAAGCAATCCGGTCAGCCGCCGGGGAGTCACGGTTGCCCGCGCTGCGGGTGCAGAGATACACCCACCCGAGTGACGAAAATGCAAGTGACGGAGGCGTGTGAGGATACCGTGTTCCGGGAGAGCTTTCAGAATGGCCTTTCTTGGCGCGACACTGCAGCCGTATGACTCCTGACACAGCCAAGAAGATCTGTTTTCAGGAACCGTGTGTCATCTGGGGCGAAGCATCCCTCCGGCTGGGAGAGAACATCCACGTCGGGCGCGGCACAGAGATCATGGCCGAGGGTGGAATTACCATCGGCAACAACGTTGTCATCTCCTACCAATGCGTGCTGTGGAGTATCGACCACCGCTACGAGGGCGAGGCGCTGCCGTACGATCGAGCGCGCATCCGGCGCCCGATCGTCATCGGCGACAATGTCTGGATCGGCCGCAATGCGATCGTGCGTGGCGGGGTGACCATCGGCGAGGGCGCGGTGGTGGCGATGGGCAGCGTGGTGACCCGCGACGTGCCGCCGCTGGCCGTAGTGGGGGGGAATCCGGCGCGGGTGCTAAGGTTCCGCGATGTGCGCCGCTATTTCGACAACAAGCGCGCCGGACGCTCGCTGTGGGACGGTGCGGGTGGCTGCGGCGCCTGCGCCGGGGAGTTTTACGTGGTTGACGCAGACCCTACACCGTCGGGAACTTTCGCGGGCTTGGCGACTTGGCTCCGGTGGGCGCGCTGGCGACTGACCGGGCGCGTCTGAACCGACGACGAACGGGCACCAGCTTACCGGTGACTCCTGTTAATTTCGCGTGAGGCGGTGACCAGCAGGCCAGGGGGAAGTGCTGTGGGCAAGCCTTACAGGGACCGTTTGTTCAGGCCGGCGTGAAGCAGAGCATGCGCTGATCCCTCGGGTGTTGCCACTCGCCGATCAGTTCGGCATTCAGCCCGGCCTTCCCCGCCGCCCAGGTGAATTCCTCGAAGGAGAGATAGTAGGGGTCGCTGTCGTAGTGGGTGACGATGCCGCCGGGCTCGTCGCGGATCGGTTCGAGGTAGGTCGGTTTATTCGGCGGCCTCCCTTGGCGCGATCGCTCCATCGGCGAGGGCGATGTCCGGCACCATACCGAGGTCCACGATGCCGCGCAGCGTCAAAACGCCTTCGGGTTGGACGCGGAAGACGGTGGCATCGAGGATACGGTGCAAGAAAACGGCCTCGCCCTCGACGTTGGCGCCGCAGCCGGCATTGGCGAAATACAGGTCGGGCAGAAACAAGCAGCGGAAGCGGAATCTCACCCGCGCCTCCTGGCCCGGCCTCACCTGGGCGATCTCGTCGCCGGAATGGGCGGTGGTGGCGCCGGCCAATTCGGCGCCGAACTTGTTCTTGATCAGCATGCCGAAATGCACGTCGCGTGCTTCCCGATCGAAAGCGACGCGATAGGCAAACTGATATTCCTCGCCCCGCGCCAGCACATTGACGCGCCTGCCGTCCGGGGTTTCGAAGTGCGGATCGACAATAACCGCGCCAAGGCTTGCGTAGGCGACGGTGCTTGAAGGCGTCAGCCCGGCATCATAATCGGCGCCAGATCCGGTCTGCTGCGCGCTGGCGCGCTCCGGCTCGGATTGCGCTACCGCCCCTGGCGCCGCTGTCGATCCGTAGAGCAGCCGGTGGTAGGCGGTAATGACCGGCTTGGGCCTGTCATCCAGCAGTTTGCGCCCGGCATCGAGCAGCACGGCGCGGCCACAGAGTTCGATGACTGCGGCGGTGGCATGGGATACGAACAGGATGGCGGCGCCGTTGTCTTGCAGCGCGCGGACGCGCGCATAGCATTTGCGCTGAAACAGTTCGTCGCCGACCGCCAGGGCTTCGTCCACGATCAGGATGTCGGGTTCGACGCAGACGGAGACTGCGAAGGCCAATCGCACGATCATGCCACTGGAATAGGCCCTGACCGGCTGCTCGATGAACTCGCCGATGTCGGCGAAGGCGGCGATCGAGTCGAAGCGCCGGTCGATCTCCGCGCGGTCGAGTCCAAGAATAGCGCCGTTCATGTAAACGTTCTCGCGGCCGCTGAAATCGGGATTGAATCCGCTGCCCAGCTCGAGCAGGGCAGCGAGGCGACCGCTGACCTCGACACTGCCGCTGGTGGGTGCCAGCGTGCCGGCGATGAGTTGCAGCAGCGTGCTCTTGCCGGAGCCGTTGCGGCCAACGATGCCGACGGTTTCACCGCGGCGGATGTCGAGATCGACCTCGCGCAGCGCCCAGAACTCCCGGTACAACTGTTTGCGTCCGGGCCACAGGCTTTGCCAAAGGCGGTCCTGCGGCCGTCCGTAGATGTGGTAGCACTTGCCCAGGCCGCGTGCCTGGATTGCGATGTCAGGCGGCATCGGCGAATCCCCGGCGCGTTTCCCGGAATCGGACGAGAACGGGGCGGGCAATGCCTAAGGGCGAAGCTACCGCGGAAACGATATGATCCACTATTCTTGTGTTCAGCATCACGATACGCGCTGGAACGGACGGGCGCGCGGTTAGGCTAGGGCTGCTCAAGACCAAGGCTGCTCAAGATCTCCAGTAATCTTACCATCGCCCAACGGTGACGCGTGGGATACGCCATGAAAATCAAGCAAGCGATCCTCATCGTAGGCATGCATCGCAGCGGAACCAGCGTTCTGGCAAGGGGCTTGCAGGCGCTGGGCGTCTCCATCGGCGACAATCTTTTGCCCGGCAACGAGTGGAATCCCAAGGGGTATTTCGAGCACGCCGATATCGTCGGTCTGAACGACGCGCTGCTCGGGTTTGTGGGCAAGCGCTGGGACAGCCTCGCGTTGCCCCCGTGGGAGGAGATGGAGCCCTTGTTCGAGCCGTACAAGCCGCAGGCGCTGGCACTGCTGGAAAAGGACTTTGCCGGACAAGCCCTTTTTTCGATCAAGGATCCACGCGCCAGTCGCCTGATGCCTTTTTGGCAGTCGGTGTTCGCAAGCGCGGGCATACGGGATTCCTACGTCATCGCGTTGCGCACGCCGGGCAGCGTGGCGCGCTCCCTGTCGGCCCGCAACGGCTTCAAGCCCGAGAAATCCTGCCTTCTGTGGCTTCAGCATCTGGTTTGCGCCATTAGGGACACGCAGGGCAAGGCACGAGTGGTGGTCGACTACGATGCGCTGATGGCGGATCCGGCGGCCCAGTTGCGGCGAATCGCCGCGACACTTGAATTGCCCGTGACCACCGAGACGCAACAGGCGATTTCGGAGTATGCGGACGGCTTCCTGGCCGATTCGTTGCGCCATAGCGTCGAGGATCCGGTGGCGCTGCGGCGCGATCCCCGCATCGGCGAACTGGTTGCAAGCGCCTACGGCTTGCTGCGACGGCTCGCCCAGGACAGCGTGAAGACGCCGGAAGAACAGGTCGCCTTCGAGCGGGAGTGGCGCTCGCTCGAGGAGATTCTGCTCGCGATCGCGCCGTTCTTCCATTATCTCGATGCCTGCGAGGATCGCATCGATGCCCTGACGCTGAGCCCGGCGACAGCCGTATCCATGCCAGTGGCGTTGCCCGCGGCCGACACGCGAGCGCCGGTGCCGGCCGCGCCCGTTACCCTTGAGTTTGGCGCGGTTCCGGCGGTGGTGTCCGATCTTCGGGTGTCGGTCGTCATACCGCTCTACAACCACGAGGAATACATCGAGGCGGCCTTGGAAAGCGTATGGGCCCAGAGCCTTCGCCCTGCGGAAATCATCGTCATCGACGATGGCTCCAGCGACGGCTCGGCCGATACGGTGCGCCGCCTATGCGAGCTGCATCCCGAGATCGTTTTCTGGTCGTGGCCCAACCAGGGCGCGCATCACACTCTGAATGCGGCGATCCATCGTGCAACCGGCGATTTCGTGGCGATCCTAAACTCGGATGATTGCTACCACCCGGAGCGCCTTGCGGCCTGCCTAGCCATTGTGAAGTCTGACCCGGCGGTCGATGTGGTCACCACCGGGGTATCATTCATGGACCACGCCGGGCGAGACACGCCAAATTCCTGGTATGAGGAAGCCAGGGCGTTCTACCACGAGCAGGGCGATCTGTCGCTCGGACTGTTCCACGCCAATTTTCTCCTTACCACGTCGAACCTGTTTATACGGCGCGCCGTGTTCGAATCGGCCGGATATTTTTCACCGCTCCGTTATACCCATGATCTGGAGTTCTTCCTGCGCCTTATCCTGGCGAAGAAGCGTGTTCACTTCGTGGACCGTCCCCTTCTGACGTACCGTATCCACGGCGACAATACGATATCGGAAAATCAGGCCCGGGCGGAGGTCGAGCAAGCCGCAGTGTTTGCATTCTTTCTTTATCGGCACCGGTTAGCGGAAGGAGGGTATGGCGCGTGGCGCTCGTGGCTGGAGCGATACGTCGAGGTCTTGGGGCAACGAAGACTTCTGGAACTGGTCGAATACTTCGTTGCATTGCTTGAAGCGAATCAGCCGCCTGGCGATGCTGCCGTCACGAATCCACTGGTGGACGAATTCCGGGGATTCCTGTCCCGGCTTGGCGTCGATTCGGGCGCGCAGCCGATGCACGATTCCTTGCTGGCGCAGTTGGTAGCGGGGCGCGATGTTTCACTTCGGCGGTGGGAACGGACAAGCGGCGATTCGAGGATCGTGGCGGCGTTCGCGCAGCAGGAGCGCAATATCGCGGAGCTTCGGGCCGAGAGCCAGCGCATGTATGACATCCTGGCGCAGAAGGATCGGGACATGCAGGGGCAGGCCGACGAAATCCACCGCTTGAACCATGTGGTGATGGAGAGGGAGCGCGGCTTGCAGCGTCAGGCCGGCGAAATTCGCGAACTCGCGAATATCAAGCGGAGCAACTGGCATCAGCTGGGCGAGGCACTGTGCGAGAAGGGCTGGACCCTGGATAGGCTGGCGAAGGTGGCCTACCATTTCACGGCGTGCATCACACCGCAAAGCTGGAAACCCGCCCTGGACCCGTGGGTGGAGAGGCAGAAGCGGCGCTACCAGCGGCATACCAACCCGGCCGCCGGCGTGGCGCCGCAACCGGTGCGGGCGCGTGGGGAGGGAGCACCCGGTAGACCGCGGGTTCTGCATGTCATTGCCAATTTCATGCTGGGCGGTTCGTCGCGCCTGGTGGCGGACATCATAGAAGGCCTGGGCGAAGGGTACGAACAGAAAGTCGTGACCAGCCATCTGCCGTCGCCGCCGGCCTATGTCGGCGTCGATGCCGTCGAGTTTCGCTCGCCGCGGTCGCACGAGGATGTGCTGCCATTCCTGCGCGAATACGCACCGGCTATCGTTCATGTCCACTACTGGGGAGATGTCGACTGGTGGTGGTACGATATTTTTTTCCGCGCCGTGCAAACACTGGGATGCCGCGTGATCGAGAACGTCAATACTCCCGTAGAACCCTACAGGGCGGATTTCGTGGATCGTTATGTTCATGTCAGCCGCTATGTCGAGCAACACTTCGGGGACGGCGGCCCTCGCAACGTGACGATCTATCCGGGGATCGACTTCGGTCTGTTCTCGAGAACGGCTGGGCAGCGGCTTGCTTCCGACTGCATCGGCATGGTCTATCGCCTCGAAGCGGACAAGCTCAACGAGCAATCGATCGACGTATTCATCGAGGTGGTGCAAAGGCGGCCGCGTACCCGGGTGATCATTGTCGGGGGCGGGACCTATCTGGAGCCGTATCGGAAGGCTGCGCGTGTAGCCGGAGTGATGCCGAACTTTGAATTCACCGGGTACGTGGATTACACGGCACTCCCAGAGCTATACCGAAAAATGAGCATTTTCGTCGCACCGATATGGAAAGAGAGCTTTGGACAAGTCGTCCCGTTTGCGATGAACCTTGGCATTCCGGTGGTTGGCTATAAGGTGGGCGGCTTGGTCGAGATCGTCGATGACGATTCGTTATTGGCGCCTCCTGGGAATAGCGATGCGCTGGCGGATGTGACTATCGGATTGCTGGACGACCCCGCGCGCTGCCAGCAAATTGGCGATCGCAATTACGCGCGGGCACAACAATTCTTCTCTGTGGAGGGCATGACGAGCGCTTATCGCGCGCTCTACACCAAGTTGATGCAAACAGAAAAATGAGAGTGGCGCTCTTTGTCCATTGTTTTTTTCCGGATCATTTCTACGGGACCGAGACGTACACGCTCGAACTGGCGAAGCACTATCGGGCTATGGGCGCGGATGCGCGGGTGGTCAGCGCGATTTTCCCCGGGGAGCCGGCGGCACCGGACTTGATTACTCGCTACGATTTCCAGGGTATTCCGGTCATTTGTATCGACAAGAATCGGCTGCCCCATACCCGGGTCAAGGACACCTATTACCAGCCCGACATGAGGCCGGTGCTGATGCAGGTATTGCGCGAGCTGCGGGCCGACGTGGTGCATGTGACGCATTTGATCAACCATACTGGCGCTTTGCTCGAAACGACGCGCGAACTCGACATTCCCACTTACGCCACGTTCACGGATTTCTTCGGCTTTTGCTACAACAACAAACTCGAAGCCGCCGACGGCAGCCTGTGCGGCGGTCCTTCTGCGAGCCGGAGCAATTGCATGGCTTGCTATATCAAGGACGCGGGTCAGCATCCGGGGGTTGATCGACTGACACGCTGGGCTTCCCGCCCGGCCAGGGCGACCTGGGTGGCGGGCGCCGTCAACCTGTTGCGCAAGCTTCCCCCCTTGCGCGGCGGGCCGGTGGATGGACTGCTGGAGGATCTCGCCCGTCGGCCCGAGACGCTGCGATGGCTGTATTCAGTTTACCGTGGCGCGGTGACACCGACCCGGTTCTTGCGCGGCGCCTACGAGCGCATCGGCTTCTCCATGCCGATGCGCAACATCGCGTTCGGGGTGGACATCGAACGGGACCACAAGCCCCGGCGCCTGGCGGGACAACGGCCCGTGATAGGCTTCATCGGGCAGATCGCCCGCCACAAAGGTCCCGACATCCTGATCGAGGCCTTCAAGCGGCTGCCCAGAGGCGCGGCAGAGTTGCATATCTACGGTCCTCCGGATCAGGACCTGGAGTACGTCGGCCGGCTGAAAGTGTTGTCGGAGGGGGCGGCTGTTCAATTTCGCGGTACGTTTCAAAAAGAGAGAATGGGCGAGGTGATGGCCAGTCTCGATCTGCTCGTGATTCCGTCCCGGTGGTACGAAAACAGTCCTCTGGTGCTGCTCAATGCGCTGGCGACGCATACGCCGGTGGCCGTGTCCGACGTGGCCGGCATGACGGAATTTCTCGATGCGGGCCGCAATGGATTCTCGTTCCAGCGGGGTAGCGTGGATGATCTCGAAAGAGTGCTGCGCGAATTGCTCAATGACCAGGACAAGTTGTACAGTCTGCCACTTACGACTGAGTACGGGCGCACAAATCGGATCATGGCCGAGGAAACGCTGGACATGTACCGCGGTTAGAGCGTGAATTACGCGGGATGACCCGTCTATGGTAGAAAGGGCCGGTAGGCGCAGTGTTTCTCGTGTACCCATATCCTTGTGCACGTCCAGATCCACAAGAACCTTGCTACTCTTATCCGCGGCCCGTCTCCTTTCGCTTTGCTGATGACCCTGTCTCAGCATGTAGCTCGGCACGGCTTACCGTGCAACCTACGTCACCGGAGACGGGCCACCCGCGTTCAGAGACGCGGCCATAATGTCTAACGCACTATTTCGTCTTCAGTTCGTTTCGGTTACTCTTGGCTTTTATGAATGACAATACCGCGACCCGCGTTTCTCTCGTGATCCCCGTATACCGCGGAGAGAAATCGCTTCCGGCGCTGATCGACGAGATCAGGCCATTGACGATTGAGCAGACAACACCAAGGGGGAATCGTTTCGTCATTTCCGAAGTCTTGCTTGTGCATGACTGCGGTCCTGACCGGTCAGATATTACCTTGGAAGTTCTAAGCGCCCAACATTTGTTCGTCCGGCCTGTGTGGCTGTCCAGGAATTACGGACAGCATGCCGCGACGCTGGCGGGCATGGCAAGTGCAACAGGAGATTGGGTCGCGACTATTGATGAGGACGGGCAGCAAGACCCGGTAGACATTGGCCGCATGCTTGATGCCGCATTGGCCGAGTCGCTCCAGTTGGTATACGCGCAGCCGACGAATCCGCCCCCCCACGGCTGGCTGCGGAATGCTCTGAGCCGAACAGCCAAGGCTATCACCACGAGATTGCTCGGCGACGACAAGATCGGGCGGTTCAACAGCTTTCGCCTCGTGGATGGCGAGATTGCAAGAACCCTGGCGGCTTACTGTGGCAATGGCGTCTATCTGGACGTAGGGCTGTTTTGGATCACCGCGCGCATCGGGCATGCTCCGGTGCGGCTTAGAAACGAAATGGGGCGATCCTCCGGATACTCGTACGTCAAGTTGTTCGGCCATTTCTGGAACCTGATCCTGACTACCGGCACGCGTCCACTGCGATTGATTACCCTGATGGGATTCGGTTCGGTGGTCTTGGCCGTTGCCATCGCCGGCTATGCCATATATGGGAAATTGTCTGGCAACGTGCCTGTCCAAGGCTGGGCGTCGCTCTTGATCGTCGTCGCCTTTTTCTCCGGGTGCATACTGACCGCGCTGGGCGTTATCGCTGAGTACCTAGCGGTTACCATGAGCATTGTCATGGGCAAGCCATTGTATGTCGTCGGCTCCAAGCCGACGCGGCCCGCGGTTCGCCAATGACAATTGGCCGGGTCCCGGGAATCGGGAGCCCCCTGGGCGCGGCGATGCGCCGCATCGAGCGCCAGATCGGCCTCCGATGGAGCGGGCTCGGACATCCGCTAGTGGATCGTCTTATTCCCATCCAACCTCCACTTCGGATATGACTTTTGGAAATCCTCCAAGAGCTTATTGACTTCGCTGTCACTTAGTGGGCGTGTTCTTCGGTAAAGGTAGGCCTTGAGCCCACCCGCAATGAAATATGGACCCGCCGCCCGGTCATATGCCGCTCCGAAGTCCACGCCTCCCAGAATTCGCTCGGCAGGTATCGTGATGACCTTCTGGGGTTCCGAGGAGGCGCGAGAAGTAGCGGGATCCGTCACCAACGCAAACTCGGCACGCAGCGTGTCAAGGCGCATGCCGTCGATCAGATCAATATTAGAAACCCACGCCAGTTTCTGGAAAAGCGTGGGATCAATCGCGTGCAGCAGCGAATCCGACATTAGATAACTTGAAGCAAACACGGCGAACTTTTCTGAATCCCCGACCAATCTATGAATATCCGCGATCAACCGCTTATATTCCCCGAAATTTTGAATTTTAAGAGGGAAAAACGTCCTGACCGGAAATATCGCCCGCATGAACGCAAGGTCATTTCGCACCGCTTGGGAAAAAACGCTTGCAAAGGAAGCCAGCAATAATGCGAATACAATGGCCATCGACATGCGTCTGATCAGGTTTGGAAGCGATCTGAAAAGGCAGATTAGCCCGTACCCAAACGCTGGGAATATCCAGAAACAGATGGGTAGCATGTGTTGCATGGTCGGCGCCTGCGTCCGGGAAAACGAAAAAAAGGTAATCACCGAGGCGCACAGGCCGAATAATACGGTCACGTTTCGCGCTCGGACGGCGAATGCCGTACCTATGGCTGCTACAGCGCATATAAGGGGTCCGAGCGTCTCATAAATCGAATAGATCTGAACCACAATTGGTTGCTGATATGCAGCATAAAGTTGGTTGTAGTCGGTCGTCAGAATACGTATTGCCAAAGGCCGCTGGAATATTGCTAGACAGCCCACAATCACCATCGGCACGGTTGCAAACCCTATCACCGCCCGCCAGCAGTAACGCCGGCGATCTTCGGCAAACTCATGAATACGCAGAAGGCAGAACAGTCCTGAAGATACGATCAAGCCTACGGCGGCGAACGCATACCAGCGCCTCAGCAAGAAGGCCAACCAGATCAATAACCCAATTCGAAACGCGTTCCGAAATGAATTGACAGTCAAGAAGCGAGAACGGAGCATCAAATGCGTAGCGACGCCTAAAGGTAACAGTCCGACCGCATCTGGAAAGCCCCTTAATGTCGGCGCCCAAAAGGGCCAATAGAGCAGGGCGGCAAGCACGATAAGCGTGAACCGCTCGACCGTGATCTCATCGTTCTCCGTAATTGCGTTGGCGACTAATGTGGCTGAAAGAAGTGCAGACGGGATAAGGAAAAGAAGAACCGTCCCGAAAATGTAAGCCGTTCTTGAGTCACCGAAGACGACGTAAACGGGCAGAAGAGGAACAACGAAAGAGGCATTATAGTCATCGTGCATTATTGAACTAACCAATCGCGCAAACCAGTCCGACCCTACGGACGTAAAACTTTTTCCATAGGATCTGTACATCTCAAAATATGCGCCATAATCCCAGAGGTAAGCCGGGTCCTCGTGTGCGACGTAAACATAGCAAAAAGCGCATAACAGGAAGCCGAGGGCAAGCACTCCCATTAGTGCCGTGAACTGGGCTGCCATGATCGGTCTTTGCTGCATAACGGGAAGTCCTAGAGGTAACAGCGATTAATGAATGAAAAAACCCTACGGCCCGGAACGGCATCAATACTTGATCAGTTCCCGTAGCTGGTAATGTCGACACCTCGAATCGGCCATTGGCCAAGACCAACAATCACTAACGATGTTCATCTACCTCCGACTGGTTATCTGCCGAAACTCCAGAAGCGCTTCATCGATGAAAGCCAAAACGTGAGCAAGATCTGCCAACCGAGAAAACGGACAACAACCATGAATGCAAAACGCCACACGCGCATATCAGCTCTCGCGTCTGACATTAGTCAAGATGCTTCCGGGAAAAGACGAATAGTCGTGACGCCATGTACATAGAAATTACGTAGCAACAAACGGCTATTCCCTGTCCGATGATGGGATCTATCGAGTATTGCGAAATGCATAGCAGCAAAGCGCCAGCATTTATGAGGTAGCAAACGGCAAACGAACCCAAATAACGGATTGCCTCTGCCGTAAAGCGCCCTTCGCTTCGAAAGACAAAACGCCTGGCACCGAGAAATCCGATCGACAGCGCAACCGCATATCCTAGGAAATTCGCAACGATTGGAACGGCACCTAACTTGGTCAAGCTCCAAATTGTCGCAAGCCCGACCAGGCTGTTAAATACGCCAGTGATCGCGTAGCGGCTGTTTAACTCAATCTCGTTTCGCCATCTCAACACAATACTGCGCCCCTAAAGGCAGCCACTCGAGCATCCGTTCCAAAGGGCGGAGAACTGCAACTTGGCGAGGAAAAAAAAGTGTATAGCCCGAGTGTAAGACGTTTAACCCGACTTCTTTCGCAAGCAGCAACACTTTCCGTCGTTCAAGCATTGAGGCCCCTTTATCGAAAGGGCATCGCTCAAATATGAAACGCGTTATGGGGTTGAATGGATTATGTTCGAACAAATATATTCTTCCGCCACCACGAAGTAGATCCCTGCATCTGGCTAGTGCATCCTTTCTTTCCGAAGACGAAATGTGGTGAAACACGTTGGCCGCGAATATTACGTCAAACTCCGCCAAGGGCAGGTCCGCAAGGTTGCTTGTCAGATTGGCTATCGCCCGATGTTGGCGCGCTAATTCAATGGACTTCGGAGAAACGTCATAGCCCCAAAGTTCAGTCCCAGGAAACTGCAGGTTGAAGAGAGACAGGCTTCGCCCTATGCCACAACCGAAGTCCAGAAGCCTGCTTGGAGCGTTGTTTTGCATTCGCCTGGCAACGTAGCGTATTTTGTATTCTGCAAAATACTGGTTTTCGGCAAGGGCTGCAGGAATGCTTTGCTGCATATCGGCTTCATAGCGATCTGCGTGGCGGTCAAATTCATGCGGAGAGGACTCGTTCATCGAGATGTTTGTCCACGTTACGTTACGCGCCAGGAATCGATCTTCCCTTCTATGCCATTCTCCATTAGGCCTGGATAGTCACCGGGGATTGAGTGGCGCCAGAGATCTATCGTTGCCCCCGTTATATTAGCGCGAATCTATGGCGTAGCCCGCATCAGGCCTCTGCTTGTAGCGGGGTTCATGGCATCTTCCGCCCGGACAATGGCGAGACACAGTCTGCTTCCGAGCCGTCCGACCTGCTCATGCAGCGAAACGGTAAATGCGCTTGCCGGCCTGGATTTCCCGGTGATACCCTCGAAATGGGACGAGAACAGTGCGCTTGCGCGGTGCTGTTCCCGGGCCAGCAGTGTTCCGGTCGTCGTGGCCGATGTGGAAGGGTTGGCCAAACTTGTCGGTTCCGGCGTTGTCGGCGTGGCCGCTGCTCCTGGCCGGCACCAAGGCCTGGTTGAGCGGCTGAGCAAGAGAAGAACAGAATCGATATGCGACGGCCTGCTCGATCTTTCGCGACGGCGCGGGCTGCGATTGCCTGGAATGGGATGAACTCATGTCATCGTTGACGCATCTTCAACGCCTCGAAGCGGAGGCGATTCACATCATGCGGGAAGTGGTCGCCGAGGCCGACAACCCCGTGATGCTCTATTCCATCGGCAAGGACAGCTCGGTGATGCTGCGACTGGCGATGAAGGCGTTCTACCCGGGCAAGCCGCCCTTCCCGCTGCTGCACGTGGATACCACGTGGAAGTTTCGGGAAATGATACTGTTTCGCGATCGCATGGCTGCGGAACTGGGGCTCGATCTCCTGGTGCATGTCAATGCCGAGGGGCTGGCGATGAATATCAGCCCGATCGATCACGGGTCGGTGGTCCACACCGATATCATGAAGACGCAGTCGCTGAAGCAGGCGTTGGACAAGTACGGGTTTGACGCGGCGTTCGGCGGAGCGCGGCGGGACGAGGAGAAGTCGCGGGCCAAGGAGCGAATTTTCTCGTTTCGCACGGCGCAGCACCAGTGGGATCCGAAGAACCAGCGGCCGGAACTCTGGCGTCTCTACAACGCGCGCAAACACAAGGGCGAGAGCATGCGCGTGTTCCCGCTCTCCAATTGGACCGAACTCGATGTCTGGCAGTACATCTACCTGGAAAATATCCC
>Ga0209343_10006288_pt1 | contig 14208 bp, 12 predicted proteins | sample RifCSPlowO2_02_FD_184026 | JGI IMG/M metagenome (GOLD analysis project Ga0209343, IMG submission 184026) | Groundwater microbial communities from Rifle, Colorado - Rifle CSP2_plank lowO2_0.2 (SPAdes) (version 2) | ecosystem: Environmental > Aquatic > Deep subsurface > Groundwater | place... | reverse complement strand
TGCTAAATTCTGCATTAGGCTATTCCTCCTTTTCTTTATTATCCTCGTCGGGATTTTATTTTGATTACGGAGAGAATAGCCTTTTTTGTTACTTATTTCAAAATTACACAGAGGATTTTACATTACCCAGAGGGTCTAAACCTTTGACAGCATTCCTTTTATAGGCTATACTTCAACTAAAGGAGGCCTCTATGACTTTTACCGTTACTATCTCTGAACTTGCGCTACTGCTTGCTGCCATAGCCTTTTTTATATTAGTAATATATCTTATTCCTGCAATTATTCAACTCCGCAATACTGCAAGGGCAGTTGAAGATTTATCGCAAAAAGGGAAAGAGGCAATAGAGGATATAGGCTCGCTGGCCAAGAAGGTGAATGGTCAGAGTGAAGATGTGGGAGAGGTCGTAAAAAAGATTAAAGAGGTCGGATTGAAGGCTGTGTATTTGGCCGATGTCGTGTTAACCCAGCTGAAAGGGCCTATAATCACTATTACCAGCATTATAGCCGGTGTTGAGTTTGGTTTAAAACATTTTAGAAAAAAAGAAAAGGGGGGTGATAAAGATGTCAGAGAATAACGGCAACACGCTATTGGCGTTTATAGTTGGAGGAATTATCGGGGCGGGACTTGCCCTGCTGTATGCGCCGTCTTCGGGGGAAGAAACAAGGAGACGTTTAAGAGAACAAGTAGATCAGGCGAGAGACAGGGTGCAGCAAGGTTATGAATCAGCAGTAGATACTGTGGAAGAGGGTATGGGTAAAGTGACGGAAATTATTGAGGAGAGGAAAGGCGAGGTTGTGACAGCTTACCAGGCAGGTAAAGAGGCTTACCAGAGAGAGAAGGGAAAACATATAAAGGAAACTGCATAAGATACAGCTTATTGCCATTGACATTTCAAAAGAGCAGAGGCAAGGGCATATGAGGCAAGAATGATAATTACCTGTCGTGTTCTTTTATGTCTTTCACTTTTTCAATAATAGCCTCTGCCCTTGCCTTATAGTCTAATGCAGTCTTGTTGAATGGGTCAACTTCAAGCACCAGCTCCCATTCTTTTATTGCCGATTCCAGCTCTTCTTTCTGAAAATAATCAATCCCCTTTTTAAGGTGTAAATTAACAAGCTCATCTCTTTCTTTTTTAGCTGCATCTAAAAGTTTATCCGTATCCTGATAAGAAGGGACTAATTTTATTACAACATTAAACTCATCTATCGCTTTGGTGAACTGTTTTGAGTTAAGCAATATAACGCCCTTATTATAGTGTGTCTTTGCAAGGCTCTCTGGATTTATGCCTTTTGCCTTTCCTTCCTGAAGTGGTATGCTCCTCTGTTCTACAGAATCAAGTTTCTGGCGAATAGGCTGATTCGTAGGATCAAGTTTAAGCGCTGTTTTATATTCATCTGCTGCAATGGGATAAAGGCCTGCCTTTTCGTACTCCTCGCCGAGATCTCCATATCTCTCTGCAAGCCTTGATGCAAGGATGTCTATCCTTGTAAGCAATTTTTGCGCCTCCTTATAGTTTGGCTCTCCTCTTTTGATTTCTAAAGCCTTTTCCCTTGCCTCAATGAGCATTCCAGCATTGTATAAAATAAGCGTTTTCTCATACGCTGATGCCGTAATATATTGAGGGGTTAATTGAGCACAACCGCCAGAGATTACAAGCAGTGTTATTATCAAATATTTAACCTCATAAGAAAGTTTTTTCCATAAGGTTATACCGCTGTCTGATGATAACCTTTCTAAATGGTTCTTTCTGACCGGGTTAAAACGCAATGCCTTCCCTCCTCATATTATTCATGGTGGAATTGACAACAGTGTCAATTTCTGTTTTCCATCCCTCTTTTGTATCTAAAATATTGTAAATTGGAAATGGTTTTTCAATACCTTTTATGTTTGCATCAGGCAGTTTTATGGTAGAGATGTATTCCTGCATCTGCATATAAACCTTTTCACCGATAAGCACTTCACCCTCTTTTGCAATGCCTGTGAGTCTTGACGCCACATTTACTGCGTCGCCTATCGCAGTGTATTCCATTCTCACCTTGGAACCCATGCTTCCTACAATGACATCTCCAGAGTCAAGCCCAAGCCCCATGGGGAGCAGAGCCAACCCCTGTTTCTCTCTGGAACGGTTTACCTCTGACATTATCCTCTTAATAACAAGGGCAGCCTTTATGCCCTGTTTAACATGGTCTTCTCTGGGAATGGGGGAGCCAAACACGCCCATGACTTCATCACCGATAAATTTGTCCACGGTTCCATCAAAATAGAATATAACCTCTGTTAGAATAGTAAAATATCTGTTTAAAAGCTCTACGATGGTTTCCGGTTGCATCTGTCTTGTTAGGGCGGTAAATCCTCTGATATCTGCAAATAGCACCGTTATCTTTCTTCTTTCTCCGCCCAACTGTATCTTTTCGGGGCTCTTCAGTATCTCATTTGCAACCGGCTCGCTGACATATCGGTTAAAGGCGCCTTTTAGTATCTCCTTTTTTTCCAACTCCGATGTCATGTAATTAAATGAATCAATAAGGTCTCCAATCTCATCTTTTTTGCCAGGGGGGATGCGGTACCAGAGATTACCGAGGGCTATTTCCTTTGTCCCCTTGACGAGCATAAATATCGGCTTGAGCAATTCAGATGCCAGCGGGACTGAAAGAAGGACAACAATGATGATTACGGAAATTGTTATTAAGACTATTTTATTCTGCGACTCCTTTATTTTCTCATTGATAAAGTCTTTTGAAAATGCAATGACTACATAACCAACCGTTGTTTCTTTAAATGTGACAGGAGAGGCAAAGGTAAAGGCATCTGGTTTATTGTGGATAAGCCATGGATGAGGCCCTGTTGCATTTGATATGTTTTTTTCATCCCCATAGTACTTTATGCCAACCTCGTGCAGTTCTTTGTGTCCCTCAATAAAGAATTTTTCATTGAGTATATAGGCATTAACTATGCCGCGGTATTTAAGGGCATTCTGCACAAGGAGATTCATAGTGAGATGGTCATTTTGTAAAAGTGGCATCTTGGTGTCGTTGGCGAGTGCATCCGTAATAGTGCTTGCCATGTTTTGCATCTGGGCTTCAAGTGCGGTTTTTTGGTGCGCTACCATGATAATGCCTATAGCAATGGTTATAAGAGACATAGTGATGGACAGGACTAAAGTAAGCTTTGTTCCGACTGAAATTCTGAAAGGAGGATGTATATTGTTTTTTCTCAATATCTCCAGATTCATCAATTTTTGTAGAATATCTATCTTCACTGAATATCCTATTAGAAAGAAAGCTCCGCCATTTATGGCGGGATTATTCTCAATTGCAGGTTTGAGGTTTTATAAAATAGTATGCAGGTATTAAGAGTTAATATACCCCGCCCACAGGGCAGGGTATATGGCTGGCCATGGCAGTTAAACCAACACCTTGCATAATATACATACCCAATAAAGCTATTTGCGCTTGGTTCTTAGAAGCTCAATGCTTGTCTTAGCGTCTGCTGATAGCTCATGGTCTGGATAGTCTTTTAAAAAGGCCTCAAATGTCAATCGTGCATCATCTGTCATGCCCGCTTCTGTGTAAGCATAGGCGAGAGATAAAACAGCTATCGGTTTTAAAGGACTATCAGGATAGGTTTGCCCAAACGATCTGAGAATCTCTATAGCGCCTTCAAAATCCTTTTTATTTATCAGAGACTCTACGGCTGCCATTGCAGCGCCATCCTTGCTTTGCTCCTTGCCTTTCCAGTAAGGTGTCAGCTCTTTACCCTTTTCTTGTTCAGCGCCGCGCAATCCTGCCACTGAGGTTGGAACATTGGTATGTCCTTTTTTGCCCATCTTTGCAATCTTTGACCAAAAGGAGGCCATCCAGTCTTGTATGCCGCTTGTTGTTGTCTCAGTCTTTTTAGCCTCCCTCCCTTTCTCTTTGCCTGCTTCCTGAGCATTAAGCTCAGAAAAACCAGCATAAAACGCCAGTATTGCTGTGAATATTACAATGAGTAGCTTCATAGTAACCTCCTTAAAATACAGGCTATGGGCAACGGGCTATAGGCTATGGGTTATGGGGTTTTTTCCATTACCTATTGCCTATTACCCATCGCCTGTCTTCTTGCCCATTGCCTTTTGCCTGTTCTTACTGAAACAAAAGCGAATCCAGAAAGCCCTTTTCATACTTTATCAATGGTTTTATGTCAACTGCCTCTTTAAACTTTGTCTGCGCCTCCCTCAGCATCCCTTTTTTATAATATGCTATCGCAAGGTTTATCTTTATTTCTGCATCATCTGACGAGAGGGCCTCGGCCTTTTTATAATTTTCCAGGGCATTGTCAATTTTCCCGCTGAGCAGATATATGTTGCCAATGTTTGTATACGCATCTGTGTATGTTGAATCTAAGGCAATTATATTGTTAAATTCATTCATTGCCTCAGCATAAAGTTCATTGTCAGCATATATCAGACCAAGTTGCATACGCACATTCAAGTCATTAGGATTTTTACCCAAAATCTCTTGATAAGGTTTTATTAGCCCCATTATCTTTTTAGCCTTTTGCAGATTAATCTCCAGCGCCATGATAGCGTCTATTTTATCCTTTGTTGGCAGTGTCGGACTCCAGGTTGCGGGCGGCAATGTGGCAGGTTGGTAAGCAGCCCACGCATCATGAATCTTCGTTATCTCCACCTTTTTATTTTTCTCCCACCTATAATAAATTTCGCTCCCCTTATACCATGCTTCATTGAAGGGAGAGCCAAGGGCTGTTGCCTCAAGCGGTATCCATATCTGATTATCAAGGATTACATATTGTTCAGGGTTAAGGGATACAGTGTCTGCCCTTTTGGGGTCAATGTCCAGTTTGAACATCAGGTGCAGATGGCCCGGCGTGCCAATCAGAGCAGTCTCTATGCCGAGATTTTCCAGAAGGGCGGCAATAAGAGTTGAGAGGTCATCGCAGTCGCCGGTCTTTAGTTTCAATGTTTCTCTCGGATATTGCAGGGAATCGACAGCGCCTATGTCTGTTGATACCTTTTCATACGGATTATTCGGGTCAGGAGAATAGACAATGCCATAAGCGCCCAATGCGTCAAATATGAGCATGGCTGCGGCCATTTGTTTATTTGTCAGGGCTGTGCTGTGCTCAGGATACATCTGCACAAGCCCTCTTGCAAAATCCTTTACAGGTTCATCTTTTGGCGTAACAAATGCCGCTGTCATGGCCGGCGTAATCCATGTAAGCGCATTTCTGTTGTATATGGTAAACGGGATAGTTAAGGTAGTCTTTTCTTCTTTCTGCTCTATATAGTAACTTGCCTCGATAGCTGCCTGAGCCGGGGTATCTTCTACAATCTCCAGAATTTTGTTGTTGAACGAGGCATAAAGGGGAATAGTTTTAGTTGCCCCCGGTTTAATATTCTTGACTTCTCTATCTGTTGAGAAGTCCATATAATTCAAAACCTTTAAACTTACCTTTACCTTTGGGAATGTTTCTGCAGAGTTGTTGGTTATCTTAATTTCGCCGATTGGGGTTGTATTGTAAAATTTGTAAAGCGAAGAAAAGACCTTATTGATAGTAACATTTTGGATATCTATAAGAGGACCGGCCATTTTGCCTTGTTCTGCCCTTCTCTTTTCTTCATATGCCTGATTGAGGTCTTGTTTGAAGGCATCGCTGACAGGATCAAGCTTTGATGCCGTTGCAAATGCGTCAATTGCCTCGCTGAACATCTTCTTTTTTAAGAATGCCTTGCCCATCAGGTTATATGCTATCGCTTCTTTGGGAAGAGTAGCAGTAATGGCCTGAAATTCTGCTATAGCCTTGTCAGGCAGATTATTATCAATATATATCCTCCCCAGTTCAATACGGGCCCTGGTATCATCATTATCTGTCTCAATTGCTGTCTTCAGGATATTCATAGCCTCGCCGCTTTTGCCGAGGGCATTGAGGCTTTTTCCCATTAACAGATAGGCATCAATATTCTTTGGGTCTATTTTTATAACCCGTTCCGACTCCTGTATTGCGCCCTCATAATCTTTTTGAGTAAAGAGAAGAAAGCCGAGCGGGTATACAACAGCCATAGGCCCTTCTAATCCGCCTTTTGCAACTGTTGTAATGCCGTATATGGAATACGGGTTGTCTTTTTGATATTCAAGGTTAAATGATGGTGTTGATATTTCATCAACAACCCTGAAACCTGCGGTATTGTCTTTCGCTGCATAAATCTTATATCCTTTAACAAATGATTCTGGCGCCTTTGTCCATCTGATATTTGCGCCATTCCCTTCTATGGCAGCCATGTGGATGCCTTCCGGGGCATTTGCAGGGGCATCTTTTAAAGATAATAGTTGCAGCCGTTTATTTACTGTATCGGCTACGGCAATGAATATATTATCCGCTTGAGAGATAAGCGTTATGGCAGATGCCTTGCCTATATCCAATATGCCGTTGCCTGCTGCGCCAAATTTTCTCAAGTATCTGTCCATAGAATCAAAGACCTGAACCCTGTTTTTTTTGTATGACTCCAGAACAAAAACCCTGTCCTCGCTGTCTATAAATATGCTCCGCGGTCCTGTAAACTCACCGCGACCTTCTCCTTTTTTGCCAAGAGCCCTTAAAAACCTCCCGTCCTGGGAAAATACCTGTATTCTGCCGTTTCCAAAATCTGCCACATATAGCTCACCCCTGCTACTCATCGCTATATCCATCGGTTTATTGAGCATACCATCTTCGCTGCCGCTTTTCCCAAATTGTCCAAGATATATGCCGTCTTTGCTGAAGGTTTGAATTCTGTTATTTCCTGTGTCGCTAATCCAGAGTCTACCTTTTGTATAAATTATTCCCTGGGGGTTATTTAATTTGCCGTCACTGCTTCCTGAGCCTCCAAACTCAAAAAGATACCCGCCGCTGTTATCAATGACCTGAATACGGTTATTGCCTGTGTCAGATATATATATATTGCCATTTTCATCCAATGCAATACCTGTGGGATCACTGAGCATGCCCTGTTTTATACCCTTAGCGCCAAAGCTGTTAATGATATTTCCATTCATATCCATGACTATAATCTTGGCTGCTTCTTTATCCAGAATAAAAAGATTCCCTTTGCTGCCTACGGCGATGTCTGCTGCTGATACAGGAATGGTTTTATGAAAAGAGACCCTATCTTCTAAAGGCGCCTGTATAAATGGATGAAATTGAGCAGGGTCTTCTTCTTTGCCAAGATTAAAGACCTGAATTCTGTGGTTGCCTGTATCAGCGATATAACACAGACTGCTTGTTGAAAAAACCGATTGAGGCTCTCTGAACTGCGCCCTTCCATTGCCTTTGCTGCCAAATAAACCCAGAAAAACCCCTTTGCTGTTCAGCACATGCAGTCTGCTGTTTCCGCTATCAACTACTATTACCTTTCCTGAAGGGTCAATTGCAATGCCTGTTGGCTTCAATAAACTATTTCTTTCAGACCCTTGAGAGCCGATGGATGATAGATATTTTCCTTTGGTGTCAAAAAGCTGCACCCTGTTATTTCCTGTATCAGTTATCCAGACCCTTCCGTCAATAGATATTGCTACGGCTGTTGGTTCATACAACTGGTCTGCGCCATTGCCTTTTGTTCCAATATTATCAAGGAAAAGGCCGTCTATAGTAAATACGGCTATACGGCTATTTCCAGAGTCAGCTACAAAAACCCTTTCTTGATCATCCAATGCAATTCCCATGGGATAGCTTAATTCGCTGTCACTGCTTCCGTCTCTTCCAAAACTGTATAAAAATCCGCCATCTTTATCAAAGACCTGTATCCGGCCATTTTTACTATCTGTTATAAATAGTCTGCTGTCTGTTCCAATGGCTATGCCGAATGGAGCGCGAAATTGTCCGTTGCCTTTGCCTTTTGTGCCAAATGTTTTTATAAACTGACTGCCACTGTTAAATATCTGCACCCTGTTGTTTTCAGAGTCTACAACATAAATATTTCCATCAGGCGCTATAGCAATTCCGGTTGGTTCAGAGAATTGACCATCGCTGATGCCTTTTTCAGAGCCTATCTGGAGGGCAAAGGAAACATTCACTGCATGGGCATTTACTGGAATGCAGAGGGATAGAAATAGGTTTAGTAAAATAAGACAAGAACATCTGAGGGTTTTCTTCATCCCGTTATAAGGTTTCCACACAAGAAAATGTAAAGCCATGTCCCCGAAGGTTTTAATCGGGGATTGGGTCCGGCAATAATAGTATTGAGATATCCTTCTAACGGGGTTCATAGTGCAGCTCCTGAGCTTAAATTTAATACAAATTGTAAATCCTTTTAACCCTAATGTCAATCTCCATGGTCCCGCTGCACATAACCATATCTGCTTGTAGTTATTGACAATTTTTATTTTAGAGTATATCATCTTGTTGAACGGGATGCCCGCTGTAACCCCGCCCATTTAAGGATAGGCAGAGGCGAACGTTGTAAACAACAAATTCCTTACCGAGGAGAATCTCCGTCATTTATGGCCGGGATTCTTCAATGACATAGAAATAGAGAACGAACAAGCTTTGATGGCCGAATCTCAAATTCTTTTTTATACAGAGCGTCATAACTTCGCATACCTGTCCGCCTTAGGCGGATCGCGCCTTGGTCTGCTTTGTTCTGACGCTCTGTATGCTGTTCTATTTATGTTGCTGTGAATAAGAGGAGGCGTAGTTGTGCTAATAAGATGCTGGGGCTCAAGGGGGTCTATACCTGTTTCAGGCAAGTCGTATCTGAAATACGGCGGCGATACCACATGCATTGAGCTTCGGACAAAAAATGATGACATCATTATCATAGATGCAGGTTCCGGCATAAGGAGGCTTGGAAACACCCTTATAAAGGAAGGCAGAAAAGACCTCAACATAATCTTTACCCATGCACACTGGGATCATATCTTGGGTTTCCCATTTTTTAAGCCATTATATTTTGAAGGAACAAGCATAAACATGCTTGGTTCCCCCATTGCCCAGGATTCTATAAAGCATATTATATCCAAGACCATGCAGGCGCCAAATTTCCCTGTGCGGTTTGAAGATATGAAGGCAGAGATATCGTATATAGGCGCATGCCCTGACTGGTTCAGGATAAAGGCGATTTCCATAGAGCCCATCCGCATCAGCCATCCTAATCAAGGAATGGGCTACAAATTTACTGAAGACAGCAAGAGTTTTGTATTCCTTACCGACAATGAACTAACCTATGTGCATCCTGGCGGGCTTACGTATGAGGGTTATTGTGAATTTGCCAGAGGCGCAGACCTTTTGATCCATGATTCTGAATATCTGCCTGAGGAGTATGCCAAACATACAAAAACATGGGGGCATTCTATCTATCTGGACAGCTTAAATCTTGCATTAGAGGCTGGTGTAAAAAGTTTTGGGCTGTTTCATCATAACCAGGAAAGGTCAGATGAGCAGATTGATAAAATGGTTGAAGACTGCAAAAGTATAATCAAGGAAAGGGGTTCCAAAATGGAATGCTTTGCAGTTGCCCAGGATATGGTGTTGGAGGTGTGAATATAAAATGTCGATTTCCGGTTTTCGATTGTCGAATTTAATTCGTAAATCGTAAAAGGAGGTGCTTTATGCTGGCAGAATTTAGCGTTATTCCTATTGGCATTGGTGAAAGCATGGGTGACCAGATTGCAAGGGTTTTAAAAATCGTGGATGAAAGTGGTCTTGCATATAAGGCAAACCCCATGGGAACAGTGATTGAGGGGAGTTGGGAGGATGTGATGGCAATTATTAAGAAGTGCCATCAAGAGGTCATAAAGAGTTCTCCAAGGATTGTGACCTCCATATCTATTGACGACAGGCCCGGCAAACCAAACCGCATCACAGAAAAGTTAAAATCAATTGAAAAGAGATTGGGGAAAGAAGTAAAAAAATAAGAAATTGTTGGCGGAAGCTATAGTCAAAATTGACGGCTCTCATGGCGAAGGCGGCGGCCAGATACTCAGGACAGGCCTTGCCCTTTCAGCAATATTAGGAAGACCTCTTGAGACTTTCAACATCAGGGTTGGCCGCAAAGAGCCTGGCTTAAAGCCTCAGCACGTAATGAGTGCAAAGGCAGTAGCAGCGCTATCTGATGGGAGACTGGGAGGCGCCGAGTTAAATTCCCAAACCATGAGGTTCTTCCCATGCAAAATTTTAAACGGCAGATATTCTTTTGATGTAGCAAGTATCAAGGCAAGCGCTGGCGCAACAGGTCTTATTTTCCAGACGATAATCCCTGTATTATCTTTTGCAAATGGTCCATCCGAGGTCAGTATGGCAGGCGGAACCCATGTGCCATGGAGTCCGCCTGTTGATTACTTGCAAGAGGTATTCATTCCCACAGTCGCAAACATGGGGCTTAAAGTCAATATGACTATTCAAAGATTTGGATTCTATCCCATTGGCGGCGGCAGAATAGACATTGCAGTAAAACCGTGCTCAAAACCATTGGAGCCGATTAACCTCATTGAAAGGGGAAAGATAAAAAGGCTTACAGTTACATCTGCTGTTGCAAATTTGCCTGTATCTATCGCAGAGCGGCAGAAGGACAGGGCATTTAAAAAATTGCAAACTGCAAATTGTAAATTTCAAAGCGAGATAAAGGAAGTATCCTCCCCGGGGAAAGGGACATTTCTTTTTATTTTGGCTGATTTTGAAAATGTAAGGGCTGGCTTTATCGGCCTGGGGGCGATAGGAAAAAGGGCGGAGGCTGTGGCAGATGAGGCAGCGGATGATTTTTTACAATATTGGAAGAGAAAAGGGGCATTAGACCCGCATCTATCTGACCAGATAGTCTTATACATGGCTTTAGCAAAAGGACAATCTGCATTTACAACAACAAGGATTACAAACCATCTTCTAACCAATATTTGGGTAATTGAACAATTCTTGCCTGTGAAGTTTGAAGTAAAAGGAAATGTTGGCGAGGAAGGGATGGTGTTTGTAAAAGGGGCGGGATTTAAAATTTGCCTTTAAAAACTATGCTTCAAGACCTCATCTTAACTTTTATCCCGCTTTTTGTTGCATTTGATACTATCGGACTTGTGCCGATTTTCATTTCCCTGACAAAAGGGATGGAGCAAACAGATAGGAAGCGGATACTCCGTCAGTCTGTTATTACGGCCACTGCCATCACACTTGTTTTTCTCATAATAGGCAAGGGGATATTTATTATCCTTGGCATTACAATTCCTGACTTTCAGATAGCAGGCGGCCTTATTCTCCTTGTTATCGCTATAATAGATATTGTTCAGACAGCCAAAGGATATATGGAATCGCCTATCTCACCAACTGTTGGCGTGGTTCCCATAGGCACGCCTATTATTGCAGGCCCTGCAGTATTAACCACCCTCATTATGCTGAATGATATCTATGGTTTTTCAGCTACCGTATTGTCGTTATTGGTGAATCTGACAATCATATATCTAATATTTTCATGGGCAGACCGTATCCTTAAATTCCTTGGCGAGGGCGGGGCAAGGGCAACATCAAAGGTAGTCTCCCTTCTCTTAGCCGCTATTGCCGTTATGATGATACGGATTGGACTAAAAGGGGTAGTAGGATAAACTCTCATGGGAAACCATCTGAAATTACTGTTCCCGCCTGAGGAAATACAACTCGCAGTAAACAGGCTTGCCAATGAGATAAAAAGAGATTACACAGACAAGACGCCGCTTCTTATAGGCATATTGAAAGGTTCTTTTATCTTTTTCTCAGATTTGGTAAGGGCTTTAGACATGCCCCTTGAGATAGACTTTATCAGGGCTGCAAGCTATGGAGATAGAATAGTAAGCTCTGGCGAGGTAAAGATTACAAAAGATATAGACATCAATATCAAAAATCGCGACATATTGGTTATAGAGGATGTTGTGGATACGGGCCTTACGCTCGATGTGATTTTGGAACATCTTAAGACAAGGAATCCTGCATCTCTAAAACTCTGCGCCCTTGTTGATAAACATACCCAGGGGCAATTACCCGTCAAGATTGACTATCTTGGTTTTTCCATAAGAGACGGTTTTCTTGTTGGGTACGGCCTTGACTATAATGAAAAACACAGATATTTGTCAGGGATATATGTAATGGAAAAATAGTTATTACTCGGAGCATTAAAGCATACTGGGGACAGATTTCAAATCTGTCCCCAAGTGATAAACTGCCTTATGCTCTCCTTAATATATATGTAGTTTTTTGGAGGGTTAGAATATGCCCCTTCCGCCAATTATAAATGCGCTGCTCAAAAAAGACGCCCATTCCCTGACAGAAACATTCATGGACAAGCCTGATTTACCGCACACCATTGAACTCAGGCAAACCCACATATCCTATCTCATCTTTACGCCAAAATTTGTATATAAGATTAAAAAGCCTGTTGACTTCGGCTTTCTCGATTTTACGACTCTTGAAAAGCGAAAGTTTTTCTGCGAGCAGGAGGTTATCTTAAACAAGAGGCTTTGCCCTGATATGTATCTCGACGTTGTTGAGATAAGAGAAAAAGAGGGTGTTATAAAGCTTGCCTCTGTGGGTTTTAAACAGGGGATTGAGGGCGACGGCAAAATAGTAGAATACGCAGTAAAGATGAAAAGGCTGCCGTCAGAAAAAATGATGGATATTATGATGAAAAGCAGCGCTGTTACTGGTGAAATGATTGAAAGGATAGCAAAGAGCACGGCAGAATTTCACAAAAAGGCAGACACAAGCCCGCATATAGCAGAATTTGGCAAGCTTTCTTTGATTAAACAGAATACAGATGAAAATTTTTCCCAGACCCTTCTGTTTATCGGTAAGACAATCAGCCGGGAAAGATACGATAGGATAAAGAGTTATGTAAAAAGTTTTTTCGATGAGCACAGCAAGACCTTTGAAAAGAGGATTGAGCAAGGTTTTATCAAAGATTGTCACGGAGACATGCACTCAGAGGACATCTGCATAGCAAATGGCATTTACATCTTTGACTGCATTGAGTTTAATGAGAGGTTCAGATATTCGGACACAGTCTCAGACATTGCATTCCTTGCAATGGATTTAGATTTCTATAATTGCCATAATCTTTCAAAAAGATTTGTCGATGCCTACATAAAGGCGTCTAAAGATAGCGGTGTTCTTGAACTTCTTAATTTCTACAAATGCTACAGGGCGTATGTCCGGGGAAAGGTTGGGGGATTTAAATCTGAGCAAAAGGAAGTTCCAGACAAAGAAAGAGAACACGCAATCATAAAAGCCAAAAGATATTTCTATCTCGCAGACCTTTATGCAACAGGAGGTTTCAGGCCAACTCTTTTGGTCATATGCGGGCTTACAGGAACAGGCAAGACAACCCTTGCTCGGGCATTTGCAGAAGAAACAGGATTCAAAGTAATATCATCAGATGTCGTGAGAAAAGAACTGTCTGGTATAAAACCAACCGAACATAGATACGAAGAATTTGAAAAGGGAATCTATACAAGGGATTTTACTGTCCAGACCTACGAAGAAATGATGAGAAGGGGAGAAGGTCTTTTAAAAGATGGGATTTCAGTGATTCTTGATGCCACATTTATTGCCTCCAGGTTCAGGCAGATGGCAATAAAACTGGCAAAAGATACCGATGCGAATCTTTATTTTGTGGAATGCGTTCTGGATGACGCCATTGTCAAAAAAAGGCTTGATGAGCGGATGAAAAAAGAAGGCATACCATCCGATGGGAGGTGGGGGGTGTATCTAAAACAGAAAGAACAGTATGAACCACCCACACTCCCCTCCCTTGAGGGAGGGGGCAAGGGGAAGGGTGAAAGGTATTTTCAGATAGACACCTCCGGTAATGTTGATGGATTAAAAAACATTGTGTTGGATAAGATGTTTGGGTAAATTAGAGGCAATACTTAAGGACTCTCTGAAAAACTACCGAACTTGTCATTGCGAGCAAAGCGAAGCAATCTCGTTTTTATATAAATCAATATGTTAAAGATTGCGGAGCCTGTTCCGAGCAAAGTGAGGAATCTCCGAGTTTGCTTCGGCTTTGCCTCGCAACCGCAAAAATCGCTCCTCGCAATGACATTCTAATGGTTTTTCAGAGATTCCTTAACCGAAAATGCATTTGGTTTTTATTTTATGGAGCCTTCGTGACCAAAGAAACCTTAAAAGAAAAACTCAGCTCACTTGTCCAAAAGTTTGAAAAGGACAAGCAGCACTATCTCTCCAAAGATTATATTGAGGCGCAGGTAAGACAGGACTTC
>Ga0209343_10006283_pt1 | contig 14221 bp, 10 predicted proteins | sample RifCSPlowO2_02_FD_184026 | JGI IMG/M metagenome (GOLD analysis project Ga0209343, IMG submission 184026) | Groundwater microbial communities from Rifle, Colorado - Rifle CSP2_plank lowO2_0.2 (SPAdes) (version 2) | ecosystem: Environmental > Aquatic > Deep subsurface > Groundwater | place... | reverse complement strand
TGGGGAGAGGCCGCGGCGGACGGAATCCGCCGCCATTCGGTAACCGGAGGGCGGGCCTGGGAGGGCCGCACCTGTGTGCTCTACTAGCCGGGGATCCCGTCCGGCCGGGGACGAGAGAGGATGGGGAGATAGATCCAGAGGTAGAGGATGAAGGCCGCCCCCCACAGCGCTCCCGAGATGACGAGCGCCTCGCGGTAGCTTTCGTACAGCGCGATCGGCGCCAGGACCCGGAGCAGCGCGGCCGCTGTTACCAGCAGATAGGCCGCGATGACCGTCGGGTGGATTTGGGGCGGCCTGCCGGTGTGCAGAAGGCCCACGATCGACATGACGGCCAGGATGATCGTGCCGATCCCTCCCGCCGTGACGGCATGCAGCCCGCTGACCCACGGCACGGGCCCATCCAGATACGCCCAGCCGACCAAGGCCAGGCCGGCCGTCAGCCAGAGGTAGCCCAGGTGCAGGGCCCACATGAATGGCTTGAGCGCCTCGCGCCCCGCGCGCCAGACCGCCATGCGGGCCGCCTGGGCGAAGGCGGCCGCAAGAGCCATGCCTCCGGCCCACCGGGATTCCGGCATCGCCGCGTCCAGGATGACGAACAGGCCGGCGGACCCGATGCACAGCCCTTCCAGCCAGGGCCGGGCGGCGGGCGGGCGGGGCTTCCCTTGACCCAGCCTCGCCACGTTCAGGAACGTCGGGACGATGCGCCCGATGATGATCACGATCAGCAGCACAAGAAGGTTCACCCCGAGGCGAAGGCCCGAGGCCGCGGCTCCCGCCACTCCCCCCCACGCCTCCAGGTGCACCAGGCCGTTCGCGAGGAAGAACAGGCCCAGGACCGCGAGGAAGACAAGGCTGTGGCGGTTCCCCGGGGATAAGAGCACGGGCAGTATGACCACCGCGAGGACGGGGAAGAGCGCGAGGTCCGCGATCGCGACGAGAATGGGAGGCAAGAAGCCGGAGAACCACACCGCGACACGGCCGGCCACCCACACCCCCACGACGGCTGCCAGCCTTCCTCCCGTCACGGGCGGGATCGGGCTCCACGTGGCCGAGGCCGTGAGGAGGAACCCGCACACCGCCGCCGCCGCGAACCCGAACACCATCTCGTGGCCGTGCCACACCACGGGGGGGAAGGCCGTCCCCGCCGGCATAGGCCCCACGAATGTGGCCAGCCAGAGGGGCAGGAACAGCGCCCCATAACATGCCGCCAGCAGGAAAAACGGCCGGAACCCGTGGGCCAGGAGCGGGGTGACGGGCGCTTTCTTCTCGGGCGCCGTGGAAATCGTCAGCAGTTGCGCCACCGTCTCTCGACCCTTAGCCGCCGGGAATTCTCCACAAGAAGTTCGTGCGGGGGCCGCGCCGCCCGTGGCAGGGCCGCATGCGGTCTCTCCCACGGGCGGCCCCCCGCTGAATCGTAGCGCGATGTTCCCTTCCGGCGCGATCCGCAGCCGCGGCATCGGCTTTCCCACGTCCGGCGCCACCTCACTCGATCCGGAGCTTGTACCAGGTGGTGACGGATTTCTGCCCGTTCCGGTCCCGCCGGGCGCCGTCCCACACCGCGAAGCCGATCGGATGGATCGAGCCCGCGAGGAGCTGGGCGTCCTGCTTGCCCGGGCTCTCCATCGTGCGGGTGAACACCACCCGCCACTTTCCACCGGCCCACCGGGCCTGCCCCTGGACGTTCTGGTCTTTCGGGCCCTGGGGCTGGAGGGTGCCGAAGCCCCCGGCGTTGAGGTCCATGAAGGGCCGTGCCAGCCCTGGCGAGGAGATGGGGTTGCCGGCCGCCCAGGCGGAGATAAAGGGCGGGCGCGTGGCGCGCGAGGCCACGATGTTGGGATGCCCCATCGCCCTCCGGGGGTAGGGTTGCCCGGCGAGGGGATAGTCGTCCACGGCCATGCCCGCGTAGGTCGCTTCCACGTCCGCGGAGGGCGCGGTCCAGTGCCAGATGTTCACCAGATTGTCGCGTGCCCCCATCACGAAGAGGGGCGGGTCCTTCTCGCCGAGGGAGAACTGGATGGCCACGGCGTCACCAAAGGTGTTCACGGACCCCATCCGGTCGAGGGTCGCATCGTCCCATTCCAGCAGGATGGAGATGCGCGTCTCGTCGTGGAGGGCGCGGACGCTCAGCTCGATGGGGGGCCTACCGTCATTGTAGAGCTGCATCATGGGAATGGGGGTCGGGATGACCTTGGCCCATTGGGAGTCGCTCATCCGCAGGGGCGTCTTGCCCTGAGTCCGGCGCGCCGGGATGACGCCGGTGCTCGGCTGCCAGAAGTCGCGGCCCTTGGAGAACTGCCGCACATAGTGGGCAAGGGCGATTACATCCTCCTGCTTCTCCAGCACCTCGGCGTGGGAGGGCATCGGAGTGCCTTCGATCCCCGTCATGATCCGGGTGATGATGGACTGCGGATCGCCGCCCCCCTTGAAGACGCCCCGGGTGTAGTCGTTGGGGCGGATGGGCCGCTTCGCGTAGTCCTTCAGCTCGGCGGCGCTGGGGCCTTTCCCGTCCCCCTTGTCGCCGTGGCACTTGTTGCACTCGTACTTGGCGTAGGCCGCCTTGCCCTTGGCGATCCACTCGGGCGTCGCGGGCGGCGCCTTGGGGATTTTGACAAACTCGGCGGGCTCGTTCTCGAAGCCCGTGAGGGAGAGGACGTACTCGGCCACCGCCCGGAGGTCGCTCTCGGGGAGGGAGACGAAGCTCGGCATGGTGGAGCCGGGGAGCCCGAGGAGGAGGACGCGCACGATGTCCGACCGCTGGGGCGCCTCGCCCGGAGGGGTGGTGCGGACCTTGAACATCTTGGTGGTGAAGTCGCGCGGCGCGGGGAAGAGGAGGTAGGACGCCTCCCCGTCCCCCTTGCCCGCGGGGCCGTGGCAGACCGAGCACTCGCGCGCGTAGATGGCCTTGCCGCGCTCGGCGAGCCGGGGGTCGATCTTCAGCGGGGCGGCCCAGGCGGGCGGGGCGGCCACGGCTGAGAGGAGAACCCAGGCGGCGAGGAGGAATACCCGTCTCGGAAACATAGCGTGTCCCTCTCAGAGCGAAGCCGGGGCGTTCTCCCCGGCTGTTTGCCAATCGGAGGCGTCCCACTCGTCGGCGGCCATGGGGAGGAACTCCCCCCGGGTGACGTCGGTGACGGGGGCGGGAGCGGCGGCGTGCGCCTTGAGCTCGGCGGCGACGAAGCCGCTCAGCATCTGGGCGGCGGCGGCGTAGGGCCCCTGCGGGTCCTTCCGCCCCAGGCGCTTGGCGAAGACGCCCGCCCAGCGGCCCAGGTGGTCCTCGATGAAGGCGGCCTGGGCCTCGCGGCAGACGGCGGCCGCCTCGGCCTCCCCCCGCTCCAGGGCGCGGGCCTCCTTGAAGCTGGCGAGGTGGAGGAACTCGAGCTGGATGGCGAGGTGGTCGAGACGTTCCGTCCCCTCCTTCACCTCCACCCCGAAAGCCCGGTAGAAACCCGCCAGGTCGGCGAGAAAATCGGACTGCTGGAACAGGTGCATGTTGGTGTACTCGGTCTCGTAGGGGGGGCACTGCTTGGAGATGGTGTGGCCGAAGACCGCCTCGTAGCCCTCGCGGAGGGCGTCGAGGCTCTCGATCCCGCGCAGGGGGATCCCCCCGCAGTGAAGGCGGAGGGCCTGGTAGGGGGCCTCCTCGCCGAGCAGGGCGCAGGCGAAGGCGAGGGTGGAGCGGGCCTCCTGGCAGGTGAGCTCCCGCCAGGCCGCCTCGTCGGGGTAGCGGAAGCAGGCGGCGAGGTAGGCGTAGAGGCGCGCCCTCGCGTAGGCGGTGAGCGACAGGGGTTCCGGTGGAGCCGTCATGGCGCGTCTCCTTAGATGCTGTTGGGCCGTTCACCGGGCCGCTTGAGGAAGGGCTCCTCGACAGTCACTCGCACCAGTTCGCGGCCCTTGTCGTCGTAGCCGATGACGGTGTCGTTGTAGAGCGCCCAGGGCTTGCCGTTGATGGTGGTCTCGAAGACCTTGGGGCCCGGCTTGATGTCGTAGCGGGAGATGACGGCCTGCTGGGCCCGGAAGAGCTGGAGCACGGCCAGCAGCTCGCGCGAGGGGGCGGAGTACTTCTCGACCGCTTCGTCGGCGCCGGGGCCGAACATCTGCCGCAGGTAGGCGCGCGGGACCCAGCGCGGCGGGATGTAGTAGCCGTTGGGCTCGGTGCCGAACTGGGGATAGAGGGGCAGGGCCACCTTCTCCTTCTTCACCAGGAAGTGGAGGGGGTTCTGGGGGTCATCGGCCCAGCCGCCCGTCTTCGGGTCGATCGTGACCAGCCCCTGGAGGCGGATCTTGCCCACGCAGGCCGTCATGCACCGCGTCTCCCAGACGGCGCCCTTCGCGAGGGGCTCCTTGCCCTCGATGCGGGGGTAGCAGCCGACGCACTTCTCGCTCGTGCGCGTGGTCACGCGGAACATGGACTTCTTGTAGGGGCAGGCCTCGACGCACTTGCGGTAGCCCCGGCAGCGCTCCTGGTCGATGAGGACGATGCCGTCCTCGGGCCGCTTGTAGATGGCCTTGCGGGGACAGGCGGCCAGGCAGGCGGGGTAGGTGCAGTGGTTGCAGATGCGCTGGAGGTAGAAGAACCAGCTCTTGTGCTCGGGGAGCCGGACCCCTTCCCTGTCGAAGCTGAGGGCGGCGCCCTTCTGCCCCTTGGCGGTGTCCTCCCCGATGTTGGGGAAGCGCCACTCCTCGTCGGTGGGCAGGTAGCCCAGCACGCGCTGGGGCCCCTCGGGGCCGATGCGGCGCTGGGCGGCCTCAAAGATGGTCATGCCCCCGAAGGCGCCGTAGGGCCGCTGAGCGCCGTTTTGGGTGGCGTCCCAGACCTGGCCGTCCGGGTTGGCCTCCTCGAGGAGCTGGAGGGTCTTCACGTCCCAGTGCTGGGGATAGCCGCCGTAGGGCTTGGTCTCGACGTTGTTCCACCACATGTACTCCTGGCCCTTGGAGAAGGTCCAGGTGGACTTGCAGGACATGCTGCACGTCTGGCAGCCGATGCAGCGGTTGATGTTGAACACGAAGGCGAACTGCCGCTCGGGGTGGCGCTCCTCGTAGGGGTACTCCATCTTCCTGCCGAGCTGCCAGTTGTAGACCTGGGGCATGGGGCGCTCTCCTTATCGAACGGCCGGGGGCCAGCCGGCGTAGGCCTGGGTGATGGCTTGGCGGATTTCCGCCTCCCCCCGGGACCGGCAGAGGTTGTGGAGGACGGCGTAGAAGGGATCCCGGAACATCCCAAGCACCTCCTCTTCGGTGTGCCCCATGCGCAGGAACTCCTCGGCCAGGCACCGCGCCATCTCGCGCTCGGCCTCGGCCGCGTCGCCAGGCATGGGGATGGAGACGAGCTCCATCGGGTCTTCGAACTCGAATTCGTCCTTGGGCATCGGATGTCTCCCTAGGCCTTCTTGACCTTGACCATGCCCTCGAGATAGCGGCGCATGAAGTCGTTTTCCGCCCCGGCGGAGAAGCCCGTGGCCGCCGGCGCCCACACGCCCCGGCCGCCGAGCCCGCCGTCCTCGGCCTTCGTGATCTTCACGAGCGTCTCCTTGGGGACGGTGTTGACGGCGTGGTTGTCCGCCTCGCCCCCCATGATGAAGCTCATGGAGGCCTTGGACTTGTGAAAGAGGGTGTCGAGCTGGTGCATGGGCATGAGCCAGCCCCGCGTGATGGACTGGTGGGAACCGTAGCGATAGCTCGCCTGGTAGCCTGTGTCGGCCGAGACGGCCCGGCCGTCCTTGCGGGTCTCATGGCCCTTCACGCTCTTCTCGGTGGCGCACCAGGCCCCGTGCTTGATCATGACCACGTTGTAGGGGTAAGCCGGGTTGAACTTCACCCGGAGCATGAGGCGCGCGACCCTGTAGAAGGGGTCGTCGGGCTTCCAGCCGATGTAGGGGCGGTCGGCGGGGTTGGCGTCCACGTAGACGTAGTCGCCCTCCTTGAGCCCCAGCGCCTTGGCGGCCTCGGGGTTCATTTGCGCCTGGTTCTCGGAGACGCCCGGCTGGCGCTTGTCCATGCGGTAGGGGTCGCCGAAGTCGCTGCCCCAGATGAAGTTCCAGTCCGTCACTTGCCAGGAGGAATGGGTGAAGTGGCGGCTCTTGGGGGTGAGGCAGTAGAACTTGTAGCCGGCCTCCCAGAGGGGGTTCTTGGTCTGCTTGGCTTCATTCCAGGTGAGCTTGACGTTGCGCACCTGCCGCTCGTCCCAGCCCATGTGGCCGCGCGGGATGCCGTAGTCCTCGGGCCGGACGTAGGGGTTCGAGCTCACGATGACGTTCGGCAGGTAGGGCGTGGCCTCGGGCCCCTCGCGGTGGACGATGAAGTTCTCTCCGTACTCGATGGTCTCGGTCTCGTCGTTGTAGGCCTGGAGGCGGCCCGTCGCGGTGTAGAAGGGGACGGAGTCCTCGACCTGCTCGAGGAAGGGCACCCGCGGGTAGGAGCGGAAGAGCATGAGCGCCGAGCCCGGTTCGCCGTACTTGCCCGCCATGATGTCTGCGTACTTGTAGCCGCGCGTCGTGGTGGAGGAGTCAAGCAGGCGCTGGATGTAGACCTCGGACTTCCGCTCCAGCGCGAACTTCCAGTAGTCGGCGAAGCGCCTGTCGCCGAGCAGATCGCCCATCTTCTTGGCCATCTCGGCCATGATGAGGGTGTCGTCCTTGGTGTCGTAGATGGGCTTCACGCCGCCCTTCCAGATCTGGAGGAAGGGGTTGGAGCAGGAGGCCGTCACCTCGGGCTGCTCGAACTCCATCCAGGTGTTGGCGGCGAGGATGATGTCCGAGTACTCGGCGGTGGAGGTCATCTCGATCTCGGAGCAGACGATCATCTCCACCTTCGGGTTCACGTTCTTGAGCATCTCGTAGAGCCACTTCGCGTTGTTGAAGAGGTTCACGTTCGTGAACCAGAGCGCCTTCGTGGGGGAGGGCATGTGAGTTTTACCGGTGAAGACCTTCCGCCCGTACTTGGGGGTCTCCACGACGAGAGGCTTGTCGCCGTAGTTCCAGTAGGCGGGCTCCTCGTCCTTGGTGTAGCTGTGGGCGTGGATATCCTTCCCGTCGGCGTTGGGATCGAGGTTCATCTCGAAGGGGTCCTCCCCCACCCAGCCCTTGAAGCCGGGCCCGCTCCAGTCCGACCCCTGGAACAGGGCGGCCTTGTAGTTGCCCGCCCAGGTATGGGAGCCCGCGCCGGGCTTGCCGATGTTCCCCGTCAGGATGAGGGGGAGGTAGGTGGCGCGGTTGATGCCCGTCGCGTGGAACCAGTGGTTGATCCCCTCGCCCACGTGAATGGCGGCGGGCTTGATGGTGGCGATGTCCTTCGCGATCTGCTCGATGAGCTCCTTGGGCGCCTGGGTGATCTCGTGGACGGTGTCGAGGTCGTAGTCCTTGAGGTGGTGGGTCTTGTACATCTCGAAGAGGGGCATGACCTCGATGGGCCGTCCGTCCACGGTCTGGACCTGGAACTTGCCTTCAAGCGCCGGGTCCAGCCCCCTCTTCGTAAAGCTCTTCCCCACGTCGTCCCGGGTGATGGGGACGGGGCGGTTCGTTCGCCTGTCCCACACCATGTAGTCGCCCGCCGCCTCCCGGAGCTGGGGAGTGAGGCCATGGATCTTGACGGAGGGCCCCTGGGAGATGTCCTTGTTCTGGTAGCCGGGGATGACGTCCTGCGGCTGGAGCCTCTTCAGGGTGTCCGTCCGGACGAGGAGCGGGAAGTCGGTGAACTCCTTGACGAACTTCTCGTCGTACCACTTGCGGTCGATGAGGATCTTGGTGACGCCGAGAAGGAGGGCGGCGTCCGACTGCGGGCGCACGGGCACCCAGTAGTCGGCCTTGGTGCCCGCGGGGCTGTACTCGGGCGTCACGACGGCGACCTTGGCCCCGCGCTCCATGCACTCGATGAAGAAGTGGCTGTCCGGCCGCTTGTTCTCGACGAGGTTCTTGCCGATGTGGAGGTGATACTTGGTGAAGCGGAGGTCGTTGAAGTCGCAATCGGACGCCTGGAGCCCGTGGACGAAGGGGTGGCCGGGCGCCTGGTCGCCATGCCAGGTGTAGTTCGACCAGATGCGCCCGCCCATGGCCTTGTCGGGGCCCACTTTCCGCACGTGGGTGTCGAGGAGGGCCATGGTGTTGGCGAAGCGGTACATACCGTACTTGCCGATGACGCCCAGCAGGCCCATCCCGCCCCGGAATTTCATGGTGCGGGTGCCAGCTCCCTCCACGTGGGTGAGCATCTCGGGAGCGTAGCCCTGGGCGAGGAGGCGCTTGCGCCCTTCCTCGCCGCTGTAGGCCGTGGCGATGTGGATGAAGCCCTTGCAGGCGTAGGTGTAGGCCTGGTCCCAGCTCACGCGGACGAAGGTGTCCTGCCCCCGGGCGTCGAAGCCGTATTTCTTGGCGTTCGCGGGGTTGAGCTCGGGAAAGCCGTCGTCCGCCCACCTCTTCCACCCGCGGCGGATCATGGGGTAGCGGACGCGGTAGGGGCCGTACATGCGGCGCTGGAAGGTGAAGCCGTTGGGGCAGCCGCGCGGGTTCCAGTGGTGGGTGGCCTGGTTGCCGTAGAGGTCCTTGATCCGGTGCTGGTCGTAGTTCTGCTCGGCCCGCAGGACCACGCCGTTCCGGGTGAAAGCCCGCATCCGGCACTCGTGGGTGCAGTTGGGCGAGCAGACCCAGGTGAAGGAATTATCCCACCGGTACTGGTCGCGGTAGACCTTCTCCCAGCCCCGGTCGGGATAGCTCTCCAGGGGGTTGCCCACCTCGGTCACCGGGGACAGAGCGGCGAGGGAGAGGCCGCGGGCGCTCCATGCGAGGAGTCCGGCGCTGCTGGCTGCCAGGAACTGGCGTCGGGAGACGTTCATCGGATTGAGCCTCCAGTCAGGGATGCGGCAAGAGTCCGGTCATCCGAACGGGGCGCCGGGGCGAACAGGGCCCCGAGGAGATAGCGGTTCGCGCACTGGGTGCAGAGGCCTTGGGAGGGGGTCCAGGCGGGGTAGTCCGCCCGCACGGCCTGGGTGAGCCCCGGGGTAACTTCGCTCCACTCGAAGGTGGTGAAACGGCACAGGGGGCAAGGCGCCCCTCCGGGGCGGGGGGCGAGCCGGCTCGCGTGGGCTGGGGCGCGGAGGGGGACGCCGAGGCAGGCGCACAGCTCCTGCGCGCCCTTCACCATCCGGCGGAGCTCGGGGTCGGAGGGGCGGGGGCCGGACCACAGCACCCCAAAGACCTCCGCCGCGTTCTCCTCGTCCAGGGAGGGGAACAAGGAGCGGAACTCGGCGGCGCGCCGCTCGCGCATCTCCGGCGGGAGCTGCCCCCTCCGCTCAAGCCTCCCGTCCACTGTGAGGTCCCACAGGGTGCGGTAGCGGTCGCGGAGAAGGCTTTCTTCGAAAGGGGTTTCCTGGCCGAGGGGGGAGATGGGGTCGTGATAGAAGGGGGGGTCCAGCAGGTCTTGGATGTGGGTGAGCTCGTGGCGGAGCAGGTAAGCGCTTGCCGCCTCGTCCAGGAAAGTCGCGGTGCGGATGCGGATGCCCAGCATGCCGCGCCCCTCGCTGAGCTGGGCGCCCTCCTCTTCTCCCTTGAAGGCGCGGAGGAAAACGCAGCTGGCGGGCAGAGAGCCATGGGGCTCCATCTTTGCGATGAGCGCCTTTAGCCGACCGGGGTGAAGGAGGGATGACAGGGTCTTCTGATAAAGACCCTGGAAGGCCGCTTGGCGCTTCGGGAGGGGCACGGCGCGGTAGACGGCGTCGGCCGCCTTGCGGAAATCCTGCCCCAGGGCCAAGTCGCCCCCCAGCGCCCGGTTCTCCATCTCTCTCTCGACAATCTCTTCACAAAGAGCGTCATCGAAGAGAAGTTTCATGGGTACGACCCCCAGATAACAGAATATAAGATGTTTATTTCCTGTATATGTCCAAAATAAATCCGCCTCTTCTCACCTCTCAACCAGCTCGGTCTCGCGCTGGGCGGCGTGGAGCATGTCCTCGAGGGAAGTGGTCTCGAGGAAGTCGAGCATCTGCTGCTTGACCAGGGCCCACTTGGAGTGGAGGGGGCACTCGGGGTGGCCGGTGCACTTCTTGTAGCCGCCGATGCACTCGGCCATGAAATCCTCGCTCTCGACCGCGCGCACGATGTGGGCGAGGAGAATCTGGGCGGGCGGCTGGAGGAGGCGGAAGCCCCCGCCCGGGCCCTTGCGGGATTCGAGGATGCCGTCGCGGGCGAGGGATTGGAGGATCTTGGCCGCGCTGGGCTCGGGGACCTCGGTGGCCCGGGCGACGCTGCGCACCGTCTGGATCCGCTCCCCCCCCTCGGCCGCCATGTGGGTGAGGATCCGGACGGCCATCTTGGTGGGCCTTGAATAAAAGCTCATGGCTTCCTATCTCTCGCGAAAATCGCAAAAAAGAAATAAAAGTCCTAAATAGAATTTAGAGTATTTTGTCCGTTTTGCAACACCTCGGGAAAATTTTTTTGTGAATCACTAGAGCGGAATGAATAACACATTAGATATCAATAAGTTGTGATGTTCAACGTGGCTTCCATCCTGGCTCCAGAGGTGCAATTTCTGTCCTGTCCGACAAAAGAACCCCGGGGCCAAAAGGGATGGACCCATTCTGAGGTGGCGACGCCTCCGCCTGCCGCAATTGCAGGCGACGGTTCGGGGACACTCTGGGAGAAGATAAACCACTTTTGGGTGAATTTGACCCCCGCCGGAGCTTGTAATGGGTGTAAAAATCCCTGGAAGGGCGTAAATTGAAGGCGGTAAGGGGGTCCTGGCAAGGAATTCCGCGAAGGATTCTGAGGAAATGGGGGTCGGCTCTCCCGGCAGGTTGGTCATCAAGGGGGAGCCGCTATGTCCAAGGGATTTCCGACCACCCCCGGGGAGGGACTGCAGAGCAAGGCCAAGATCGATGAAGACGCCATCCGGCTTCATGCGTTTTACCGAGGGAAGATAGAAACCACCCTCAAGTGCAGAATGCGCGGGTGGGACGATTTCGCCATCTGGTACACCCCCGGCGTCGCCGCACCCCGCCTCGACATCAAAGCCAACCCCTCTAAGGTCTACGAGTACACAGGCAAGTGGAACCGGGTCGCCGTCGTGAGTGATGGGACCCGGGTGCTGGGCATGGGCGACATCGGACCCGAGGCCGGCCTCCCCGTCATGGAGGGCAAGTGCCTCCTCTTCAAGTACCTGGGCGGCGTCGATGCCGTGCCCATCACCCTCGACACCAAGGACCCCGAGCTCATCATCCAAGCGGTGAAGCTCATCCAGCCCGCTTTCGGCGGGATCAACCGCGAGGACATCTCGCATCCGAAGTGCTTCGGGATCCTCAGCAGGCTGCGCGAGGAGGCGAAGATACCGATCTTCCACGACAACCAGCAGGGCACGGCCACGGTAACCCTCGCCGGGCTTCTCAACGCGCTCAAGGTGGCCGGCAAGAAGATCGGGGAAGTCCGGATCGCCTTCATCGGCAGCGGCGCGGCCAACGTGGCCACCGCCCGCTTGGTGTTCGGCGCGGGCGCCCGGTCCGGCCGCTGCTGCATGGTGGACAGCAAGGGAATCCTCCACACGGGGCGCGAGGACATCAAGAACCGCTCGGCCGAGTTCGAGGACAAGTGGCGGCTGTGCCGGGAGACCAACGCCGAGGGGCGGAGGGGCGGCATCCGCGAGGCCCTCGCGGGCGCCGACGTGTTCATCTCCATGTCCAAGTCCGACCCCGAAACCATCCAGTCGGATTGGGTGGCGCGGATGAGCAAGGACGCCATCGTGTTCGCCCTGGCCAACCCTCTTCCCGAGATCTGGCCATGGAAGGCGAAGGAGGCAGGCGCCCGCGTCATCGCGACGGGAAGGTCCGACTTCCCCAATCAGGTGAACAACTCGATGGGCTTCCCGGCCATCTTCCGGGGCACCCTGGACGTCCGGGCGAAGACCATCACCGATGAAATGTGCGTCGCGGCTGCGAACGCCCTGGCGGAGAGGGCGGAGGAGCTAGGTCTCGACGATGAGCACATCCTGCCCACGATGGACGACCGGGAGGCGTTCCTGCGTGAAGCGGTTGCCGTGGGGGTCAAGGCTCAGGAGCAGGGTGTCGCCGGCCTGGAAATGTCCCGCGCAGCGCTCTACGAGAACGCTTCGGACATGATCCAGCGCCCCCAGGAAGAGACGGCGTGCCTGGGGCGGAACGGCTTCATCAAGGAGATCGACTAGCTCAAGGCGTTCCCCCGCCCTTGGCGGATGGGAGCCGGGCTCCCGGGCCCGGCTCGCGCCCTCCCGTGCAAGCGTGGACGCCATCGCTTCCTGATGGCCGCGGCGCCGGCCGTCCGAGCGGCGGGGACCGCCTGACCGCGGGGAGGACCACCTGAGAGCCGCCATGAGATGGAACCGCCTCAGCGTCAAGCTGATGAGCGCCGTAGGCTCGGCGTCGCTGCTGGCCATCGGGATCTTCGCCTGGGTCAGCATCACGACGCAAAGGGACCAGCTTGTCGGCGAGATGACCCGAAGCGCATCCCAGTTCAGCGACACCGTCAAGAGAAGCACTCGCCACGCCATGCTCGAGAATCAGTGGGAGATGGCCTTCCACATCATGGACGCCATCGGCCAGCAGGAAGCGGTCCACCGGGTCCGCGTCTTCAGCAAGGAAGGGGTCATCCTGTTTTCGAGCGACCGCAGGGAGAAGGGACAGGTCGTGGATAAGCGGGCCGAAGCCTGCTACGCCTGCCACGCGGTGGAGCAGCCCTTGGAGCGCCTGAATGTGCCGGAGCGGGCCAGAATCTTCGGCGACGGAAAGGGAAACCGCGTTCTGGGGATGATCACTCCCATTTACAACGAGCCGACCTGCAGCAGGGGGGGATGCCACAACCCGGCCAAGAGCGTCCTGGGGGTCTTGGACATCGGCCTCTCGCTGAGCCACGTGGATTCCGACATCGCGGCCACGACCCGCAAGACCGTCATCTTCGCGGCGGCGATGACTTTCCTGATTCTATGCACGCTCGGCATATTCCTCCACTGGAGGGTGGTCGGGCCGGTCTCGGACCTGCTCCGGGGCACCGAGCGCGTGGCGGAGGGGGACCTGGCTTACGAGATCCCGGTGCGGGCCGGGGATGAGATCGGCTTGCTGGCGGTTTCTTTCAATGAGATGACCGGCGCCCTCCAAAAGACCAAGCGCGATCTCGATTCCCTCGTGGAAACCCTGGAGGAGCAGGTGGAGGATCGCACGAAGGCGCTGAAGGAAGCGCAGGACCAGCTCATCCAGTCCGAGAAGCTGGCCTCTCTGGGCAAGCTCTCGGCATCCATCGCTCATGAGATCAACAACCCGCTCGCTGGAATCCTGACCTACGCGAAGCTCCTGACCAAGAGGCTGAAGAGCGCTCCCGCGGATCCGAAGACCCTGGAGCAGGTCTCGAAGTCGCTTCCCATGATCGAGCGCGAGACGGAGCGCTGCTCCGTCATCGTGAGAAGCCTCCTGGATTTCGCCCGGCAACGCGAGCCCTTGTTGCAGGAGGTGAACGTGAACGACGTGATCGGGGAGGCGCTCTCCCTCCTGATGCATCAGATGGTCATCAAGGGGATCTCGGTGGAGAGACACCTCGAGGACCTTCCGGCGGTCTGGGCCGATCACGGGCAGCTCCGGCAGGTCTTCGTGAACATCGCCATGAATGCGTGCGAGGCCATGAGCAAGGGAATGACCTTGACCGTGAACTCCTGTCTTCTCCCCGATGAGGGGATGATCAAGATCGAGTTTTCCGACACGGGGGTCGGAATTTCCGGCGAGGACGTCTCCAAGATATTCGACCCCTTTTTCACCACGAAAGAGAAGGGGACCGGGCTGGGCCTCTCGGTCGTCTACGGGATCATCCACCGGCACGGGGGCCGGGTCGACATCAAGAGCCAGGTCGGGAAAGGCACTTCCGTCGCGGTTCGCCTCCCCCTGGCCCGTGAACCAGCGCAAACAATGACCCTATGACGCCTGTGGAATCGTATATCTACCTTCAGTGGGTCGGGAACGGGGAAGTGGAGGAGGATATGCTGGAGCAGGTGAAGGATCATCTGGAACAGACATTTTCCCTTCCCGTCCGGATCCGGCAGGTGACGGCGAGGCCACAGGGGGCCCTCGATCCCGCCCGCGGCCAATACTCCTCCACCAAGATTCTCCGGTGGGTCCTGCAAGACGTCCCATGGGACGCAGGCAAGATTCTCTCCCTCACGGATTGCGACCTCTTCATCCCAGTCCTGACTTTCGTTTTCGGCGAGGCCCAGCTCGCCTCCCTGCTGG
>Ga0209343_10006280_pt1 | contig 14226 bp, 11 predicted proteins | sample RifCSPlowO2_02_FD_184026 | JGI IMG/M metagenome (GOLD analysis project Ga0209343, IMG submission 184026) | Groundwater microbial communities from Rifle, Colorado - Rifle CSP2_plank lowO2_0.2 (SPAdes) (version 2) | ecosystem: Environmental > Aquatic > Deep subsurface > Groundwater | place... | reverse complement strand
AATTCGCGTTCCAGTTGCGTCAACCAACGCGCGGCCGGGTTGTCGCCGCGTCTGTGCTATCTGGCAATCACCACCAGTATTCGACCTGCACGCCTAAGTTCGAGCCATGCTGCGCATTGCCGAAGGCGCCGCTGCCCGATCAGCCGCGATGACGGCCGCGGAAGAAGTCGATCAGGCCCTGGGTCGAGCCGTCTTCGGCAGCGTCTTTCTCGCTGCCGACCAGGCGCGCATAGACGCCCTGGCCCAGCTGCTTGCCCAGTTCCACGCCCCACTGATCGAAGGCGTTGGTGCCCCAGATCGCGCTCTGGGCGAATACCTTGTGCTCGTACAGGGCGATCAAGGCGCCCAGGCGTCCCGGGCTGACGCGCTCGAGCACCAGGGTGTTGCTCGGCCGGTTGCCGGGGATGACCTTGTGCGGCGCCAGGCGCTGCACCTGGTCGTCGCCGAGGCCCTGGGCGCGCAGCTCGGCTTCGGCTTCGTCGCGGGATTTGCCGAGCATCAGCGCCTGGCTCTGCGACAGGCAGTTGGCGAACAGCCACTGATGGTGGTCGGCGACCGGGTTGTAACTGCTCACCGGCACGATGAAATCCGCCGGAATCAGTGCGGTGCCCTGGTGCAGCAACTGGTGATAGGCGTGCTGGCCGTTGCAGCCGACGCCGCCCCAGATCACCGGGCCGGTGGCCGTGGTCACCGCGCTGCCGTCCTGGCGCACGCGCTTGCCGTTGGACTCCATGTCCAGCTGCTGCAGGTGCTTGGTGATGTTCCTCAGGTAATGGTCGTAGGGCAGGATCGCGTGGCTCTGCGCGCCCCAGAAATTGCCGTACCAGATGCCGAGCAGGGCCAGCAGCACCGGCATGTTGCGTTCGAAGGGCGCGCTCTGGAAGTGCTGGTCCATGCGGTAGGCGCCGGCCAGCAGCTCCTTGAAGTTGGAGATGCCGATCGACATGGCGATCGGCAGGCCGATGGCCGACCATAGCGAATAGCGCCCGCCGACCCAGTCCCACATCGGCAGGATGTTCTCCTCGCGGATGCCGAAGGCCAGCGCCGCCCGGGTGTTGCTCGACACCGCCATGAAGTGCCGGTGCAGCTCGCCCTCGCTGCCGCCCTGGGCCAGGTACCAGCTGCGCGCGGCCTGGGCGTTCTTCAGGGTTTCCAGGGTGTTGAAGGTCTTCGACGAGACGATGAACAGGGTGGTTTCGGCGTGCAGCTTGGCGGCCAGCTCGTGGAACGAGCTGCCGTCGATATTGGCCAGGTAATGACAGCGCACGCCGCGCTGGGCGAACGGCAGCAACGCCTCGGAGACCAGCTGCGGGCCGAGGAAGGAGCCGCCGATGCCGATATTGACCACGTCGGTGATCGGCTTTTCCGTGTAGCCGCGCCACAGGCCGTTGTGCACCTTGCCGACCAGCTCGCTCATGCGGTTGAGCACGCGCTGCACCTCGGGCATCACGTCGATGCCGTCGACCAATACCTGATCGCCGATCGGCCGACGCAAGGCGGTGTGCAGCGCCGGGCGCTGTTCCGAACCATTGACCAGGGCGCCGTCGAACAACCCCTCGATCGCCTGCTGCAGGCCCGCCTCCATGGCCAGGCCGACCAGCAGTTCGCGGGTGCGGCTGTCGATCAGGTTCTTCGAGTAGTCGAGAAACAGGCCGCAGTCGTTCAGCGAGAATTTGGCGAAGCGCTGCGGATCCTCGGCGAAGGCCTGACGCAGCGAGAAGCCGTCGAGCTGTTCGCGGTGCGCGGCGAGGGCCTGCCAGCTGGCGAGGCGGGTGACGTCGGATGAAGAGGGAGAGTGCGGCATAACGGCTCCTGGGGGCGGGCGGTTAATCAAAACGCTTCGAGTTCGTGCCAGTGCGGCAGGTCCGGGCCGACCCGCGAACAGGTCAGCGCCGCGGCCCCGACCGCCAGTCTGAGCATGGCGTCGAGTTGTTCGCGGGAAATCCCGGCCAAGCCTGACGGGCTGTCCAGGCCGTGGCGGGCCAGGTAGGCGAGCAAGGCGGCCTGGAAGGTATCGCCGGCGCCGACCGTATCGCGGGTCTGCACCGCAACAGCCGGCACCGACCAGTGGCCATGGACGCGGCTGTGCACGCTGGCACCGTCGCCGCCATGGGTCAGGCACAGCAGCTGGCAGCGCTGGCCGAGCCAACGCTTGGCCACCGCCTGCGGGTCTTGGTCGGGGTAGAGCAGGCTCAGGTCCTCCTCGCTGACCTTGATCAGGTGGGCGTGGGCGGCGAAGGCCTCGATACGCCGACGCCACAGCTGGATATCCGGCTCGACATTGAGCCGCACGTTGGGGTCGAAGCTGATCAGGCGCCGCTCGCATTCGCGGCCGACCAGCTCGAACAGGGTGTCGGCGACTGGCGTGACCACCAGCGAGTAGGAGCCGACATGCAGGCCGCGCACCCGCTCGTTCAGCTGCGGCAGGTGCTCGCGGCGCAGCTGACGGTCGGCGCAGCCCGCGCCGCGGAACGCATACTGCGGCGAGCCCTGGGCATCGACGCCGACCATGGCCAGGGTGGTCGGTGCGTCGCTGGCGATCAGGTAATCGCCGTTGACCCCTTCCTCGGCCAGCACCCGACGCAGCCGGGCGCCGAGGTAATCGGTCGAAATGCCGGTGAACAGCGCCGCCTCGCTGCCGAGGCGGCGCAAACCGACCGCGACGTTGAACGGCGAACCGCCGGCCAGCGCCTTGAACGCCAGCTCGCTGCTGCGCGCGCCGGGTCCCAGGCTGAAGAAATCGAACAGGGCTTCGCCACAGACCAGGTACATGGGGTGTCTCCACATCGATAGATAATTGAAAAGGCTACGTCCCCATTGCGTGTTGCAAGGCGATCAGCCGTTGGGTCGGGAGCGTAGTCTGAGGAGCAAAGCGACGAAGCCCAACGAGACATGCCACTGCCTGTTGGGCTTCGCTGCGCTCAGCGCCAACCTACCCGCGTGCGCCCGGCCGCAGACCTGCACTGGTGCGCACGGCGCACCCTACCCATGCATGCAACAGTTAACGAGCACATGACCACTGGAAAACTGCTGCGCTCGGCCAGGGCGTAGCGCCTGGGGCTTTTCCGCCGTCCGTGGCGCCACGGGCGTGGGTGTTAGAACCAGGTTTCCATCTGCACGCCGAACTGCCAGAGACCACCGGCCTGGAAGCCATCCTCGCCGAAGGCGTCGGAGTCGCTGTAGTTATCCAGATCCGCCGACCAGTCCATCAGGCTGGCGAACACCCGCAGCTCGGGGCGGGTGAAGAAGCCGCCCATGTCGGGCTTGAACGTCGGCGCCACGGTCAGTTTCCAGAAGCTGCCATCGACCGCATTGCGCTGCTGATAACCTTTGGGGTCGAGGTCCATGGTTTGCCAGCTCATTTCATAGACCATCTCGAAGTTGCTGCTGACTTCCTTGGCCAGGCGCAGATTGAGGGTCATCCAGCGGTAATCGTCGCCGCCGACGTAGCGGTCCTGGCTTTGCTCGGCCAGCAGGCTGGGGGCGATCCGCCAGCCACGGGCCAGCGGTGTCTGGCCATAGAGCGCCAGGCGCAAGGCCTTGGCGTCGTCGAGCAGCTCTCCATCCGAGCCCAGGTTCTTGACCTCTGCACCGAGGCCCTGGCCATAGAGCAGCGCCGTCTTGAAGAAGCCCTCGCGGCCAAAGAAATCCTTCTGGTGATGGGCCAGCATGCTTTGCACGCCGGAGTCGGCGGGGGTCAGCCCGGCGGCGTTGCTGCGGGTATCGTTCTTGTTCGAGCCGATGGCATTGACCATCCACTGCCAGCGATCTTCGGCGAAGAACTGGTTGGACGTGAGGATGTAGCTTTCCACGTCGTCGTCACCGCCAGTGGCGCTGAAGTCGCCGTAATCGCGGCCCATCAGGGAGAAGTTGGAACGCCAGTTGTCACCGAGCTGCAGGTCGTAGATGCCGCCGCCGGTACCGGCCAGATAGACCACATCCGAGTCCAGCCAATGGATGTCGAAGGTATCCCGGTCGTAGCGCTTGCCCGCCCACAGGGTGGCATTTTCCAGCATGGGGTTGCCCTTGAACGCCGCTATATGGTCGAGGGCGGCATAGGCCTGGCGCACGTTCAGGCTGCTTTCTGCGGCCGTCCAGTCGTTGGAGGTTTCCACCCCGTCGGCAATCGAAACGGTGACTTTGGAACGGGTGCCGTTCTCGGCATGCAGCTCTTTCGCCAGGTCGATACGCATATAGGTATCGTCTTCGTTGCCGAGCCGCCCGACGGCGCCGCCAACCGAACCGGCCGGCGTAATATAGGGGCCACCACGTCCGCCGCTCAGCCCTTCATCGACCAGCAGCCCGGAGCGGGCATAGCCATTGAAGCTGAAACCGTTGCTGAGCTTGCTGGGGTTCTGCCGCTCGCTGCGACCGAGTTTTTCCAGGGCCTCCTGGCGGGCTTCGACTCTTGCCAGACGGGCGTCCAGGACCGGAGTCGTGGTCGTTGCCTGCGCGGCAGGGGAAGACGCAGAAAGGGCGGGGCCGCCACCCTTGAGCCGCTGCAACTCCAGGGCGATGGCCTGGGCTTGTTGCTCGGCAGCGGACGCACGCATTTCAGCGGCGCTGGCTCTGGCCTCCAGCGCGACCATGCGCTCTTCCAGGGTCATGGGGGTGGCGGCCTGGGCCAGCACGGTCGCCGAACTGCTGAGCAGACCGGCCAGTAGCCATCGTGATGCATGCTGCATGGGGACTTCCTCTATTTGTTTTTATTGTGTGTTCCAGTCCGCCCTCAATCCGGTGATCGGGAAATCTCCGGGCAGCGGGGAAATGGGGGTGTACATCTGCGGATGCGCTGTTATATTAGCGATGTTAACGTTATCTTCAACAAAAAAACAACAATGAAGAGGTTTTTATGTCACGACTGAAAGCGGTTCTCCCCATGGCGTTGCTGGCGATCTGCAGCGGGCTGCCAGCGCTCGCCGGCGCAGCCAACCTGACCATTTCCTGCGGCGCCGTGGGTGCGGAATTGCAGCTGTGCAAGGACGGCGTCGAGGCCTGGTCGAAACAGACCGGACACACCGTCGAGGTGGTGTCGACGCCCAATTCGGCGACCGAGCGGCTGTCCTTCTATCAGCAGATTCTCAGCGCCCAATCGGCCGACATCGACATCATTCAGATCGACGTGGTCTGGCCGGGGATGCTCGCCAACCATCTGCTCGACCTGCGCGAGGTGCTGCCGGCCAACGCCACCCAGGGCTATTTCCAGGCGCAGCTGGATAACGCCACCGTCGACGGGCGGCTGGTGAGCATGCCCTGGTTCACCGATTCGGGCCTGCTGTATTACCGCCAGGATCTGCTCGAAAAACACGGCAAGCCGGTGCCACAAACCTGGGAAGAGCTGACCGTCACCGCCCGCGAGATCCAGCAGGCCGAGCGCGACGCCGGCAACGCCAAGCTGTGGGGCTATGTGTTCCAGGGCCGCGCCTACGAGGGCCTGACCTGCAACGCCCTGGAGTGGATCGGCAGCCAGCCGGGCGGCGACTTGATCGATGCCCAGGGCAATATCCTGATCGACAGCCAGGCCACGCGCACCGCGCTGAGCCTGGCCAGGAGCTGGGTGGGCGACATCTCTCCACCCGGCGTGCTCAATTACACCGAAGAAGAAGGCCGTGGCGTGTTCCAGTCCGGCAATGCGCTGTTCATGCGCAACTGGCCCTACGCCTGGGCCCTGGTGCAGAGCCCGGACAGCGCGATAAAGGACCAGGTCGGGATTGCCCCGCTGCCCAAAGGCGGCGAAAACGGCAAGCACGCCTCCACCCTCGGCGGCTGGGGCTTGTCGGTGTCGCGTTACAGCGCCGAGCCCAAGCTCGCCGGCGAGCTGGTGGCCTACCTGACCAGCGCCCAGCAACAGAAGCACCGGGCCCTGGTCGGCGCCTATAACCCGGTCATCGAGTCGCTCTACGACGACCCCGAGCTGCTCGCGGCCATGCCCTATTACAGCCAGCTGCGCACTATTCTCGCGGATGGCGTGATGCGCCCGGCGGCGGTCACCGCCGACCGCTACCCACGGGTTTCCAATGCCCTGTTCGACCGCGTACACGGCATGCTCTCCGGCGCGGCCCCCGTCGATCAGGCAGTGACCGAGCTGGGCAACGACCTCAAGCGCATCAAGCGCCGCCACTGGTAAACCGCCAAGGAATCGCCATGACTAGCTCTATTTCCCAGGCCCAGCCGTTCTACGACGAGCCCCTGGCCATCAAGGAAACGCCCGTGCAGCGACGCCGCGTGCGGGCCGCCTGGCTGTTTCTGACGCCGATGCTGCTGTGCCTGCTGCTGGTGGCCGGCTGGCCGTTGCTGCGCACCTTCTGGTTCAGCCTGACCGATACCAGCCTGAGCGACGCCGGTGCCGGGGCTTTCGTCGGCCTGAGCAACTACCTGGCGCGCGATGGCGATGTCTGGAGCGGCGTCCTGGTCGACCCGCTGTGGTGGCAGGCCGTGCGCAACACCCTGCACTTCACCGTGGTGTCGGTCGGCCTGGAGATCTGCATCGGTCTGGCGGTGGCCCTGCTGCTCAACGTCCAGTTCGCCGGCCGCGCCCTGGTGCGCGCCATGATCCTGATCCCCTGGGCGATTCCCACCATCGTCTCGGCGAAGATCTGGGCCTGGATGCTCAACGACCAGTTCGGCATCATCAACCACCTGATGCTCGGCCTGGGCCTGATCGATGCGCCCCTGGCCTGGACCGCCGACGCCAGCCTGTCGATGTGGGCGGTGATCATGGTCGATGTGTGGAAGACCGTGCCCTTCGTCGCGCTGCTGATGCTGGCCGCCTTGCAGATGCTGCCGGGCGATTGCTACGAGGCGGCCCGGGTCGACGGCGTGCATCCGCTCAAGGTGTTCTGGCGGGTCACCCTGCCGCTGCTGATGCCGGCGCTGCTGGTGGCGGCGATCTTCCGCATCCTCGACTCGCTGCGGGTATTCGACGTCATCTACGTGCTGACCTCGAACTCGTCATCGACCATGAGCATGTCGATCTACGCCCGCCAGCAACTGGTGGAGTTCCAGGACGTCGGCTACGGCAGCGCCGCCTCGACCCTGCTGTTCCTGATAGTCGCGGTGATCGCCGTGCTCTACCTCTACCTCGGCCGCCGCCAGATGGAGGTGCGCTGATGAACCTGCGTCTACTGAAAAAAGCATTGCTGCGCCTGGGCTTCTGCGGCGCGATCGGGGTCCTGCTGCTGTACGCGGTATTCCCCTTCTACTACGCCGTGCTGACCTCGCTGAAGCCGTCCAGCGCCTTGTTCCAGGTGAGCTACTGGCTCGATAAGCCGGACTTTTCCAATTACGCCGCGGTGCTGCAGCAGGCGTCGTTCCTGCAGGCCATCGGCAACTCGGTGTTCGTCGCCGTCTGCGTGGTGGCGCTGGCGCTGTTCCTCAGCCTGACCGCCGCCTACGCCCTGGGCCGGGTGAAATTCCGCGGTCGCGCCACGGTGCTGCTGCTGGTCCTGGGGGTGTCGATGTTCCCCCAGGTCGCGGTGCTCTCCGGGCTGTTCGAGGTGATCCGCGCCCTCGGTCTGTACAACAGCGCCTGGGCGCTGATCCTCAGCTACACCATCTTCACCCTGCCGTTCACCGTCTGGGTGCTGACCACCTTTATCGGGCAGCTGCCCGGCGAGCTGGAAGAAGCCGCAATCATGGACGGCGCCTCGCCCTGGGTGGCGCTGACCCGGGTGCTGCTGCCGCTGCTCTGGCCGGCGCTGGTGACCACCGGCCTGCTGGCGTTCATCGCCGCCTGGAACGAGTTCCTCTTCGCCCTGACCTTCACCCTGACCGACCAGGAGCGCACGGTGCCGGTGGCGATCGCGCTGATTTCCGGCGGCAGCCAGCACGAGCTGCCCTGGGGCCTGCTGATGGCCGCCTCGGTAATAGTCACAGTGCCCCTGGTGCTGCTGGTGCTGGTGTTCCAGCGCCGCATCGTGTCCGGCCTCACCACCGGCGCGCTCAAGGGCTGACCCCACAAGAATAAGGAATCACAGCATGAGCAAGTTGCAACTCGACAAAGTGAACAAGCAACTGGGCGGCCTGCGCATCCTGCGCGACATCAGCCTGGAGATCGCCAGCGGCGAATTCGTGGTGTTCGTCGGCCCCTCGGGCTGCGGCAAGTCGACCCTGCTGCGGCTGATCGCCGGGCTCGAGTCGATCTGCGCCGGCGACCTGCTGATCGACGGGCGCCGGGTCAACGACCTGGAGCCGCGCGAGCGCGGGGTCGGCATGGTGTTCCAGTCCTATGCGCTGTACCCGCACATGAGCGTCTACGACAACATCGGCTTCGGCCTCAAGCTGGCCAAGACCGAGAAACGCAGCCTGCGCGAGCGGGTGCTGGAAACCGCACGGGTGCTGCAGCTGGACAAGCTGCTGCAGCGCAAGCCCAAGGAGCTTTCCGGCGGCCAGCGCCAGCGCGTGGCCATGGGCCGGGCGATGGCCCGCGAGCCGGACATCCTGCTGTTCGACGAGCCGCTGTCCAACCTCGACGCGGCCCTGCGCGTGCAGATGCGCAACGAGATCGCCCGGCTGCACGCCAGCCTGGGCACCACCATGATCTACGTGACCCACGATCAGGTGGAGGCGATGACCCTGGCCGACAAGATAGTCGTGCTCAATGCCGGGCGCATCGAACAGGTCGGCTCGCCGCGCGAGCTCTACGAGCGGCCGGTGAGCCGTTTCGTCGCCGGCTTCCTCGGCTCGCCGCGGATGAACTTCCTGCCGGCGCGCCTGCTCACGCCCGGCTTGCACAGTGCGATCACGACGCCGGCGCTCGGCCGTCTGGCGGCCTTGCCGTTCGACAGCAGCGCGCTGGCGGCCGACAGCCAACTGACCCTGGGTATCCGCCCCGAGCACCTGAGCCTGCAGAAGGCCCAAGGCGACGCCGGCTTGCGCGTGGTCGGGGTCGAGTACCTGGGCTGCGAAACCTATGTGCACCTCGATGTTGGCCAGGACGAGCCGCTGATCTGCCGCTGCGCGGCGACTGCCGAATGGCGCCACGGCGACCGCGTCGAACTGCACCCGGAGTTCGCCGGCCTGCATCTGTTCGATGCCGACGGCAACTGCCTGCCGCGCCAACCCACGCCCGATGCCGCCACCCTGCACGCCCTCGCCCAGGGCTATGCATGAGCCACTTCACGACTCCACCGAGCACTTGCATGCCTGTTTTCCTCGACCTCGCCCAGCGCCCGCCGAGCGAGGGCAGCGCCCCCCTCACGCCCGAATATCGGCCCGGCTATCACCTCGCCCCCAAAACCGGCTGGATGAACGACCCGAACGGCGTGGTGTACTTTCGTGGCGAATACCATGTGTTCTATCAACACCACCCCTTCGATCCGAGCTGGGGGCCGATGTACTGGGGGCACGCCAAGAGCCGCGACCTGGTGCATTGGCAGCACCTGCCCATCGCCCTGCAACCGGGCGATGAATTCGACCGGCACGGCTGCTTCTCCGGCAGCGCCGTGGTCTGCGGCGACAGCCTGGCGCTGCTTTACACCGGACATACCTGGCTCGGCGCGGTGGGCGACGAGCGCAGCATCCGCCAGGTCCAGTGCCTGGCCACCAGCGACGACGGCGTGCACTTCGTCAAGCAGGGCGTGGTCATCGACGCCGCCCCGGATGCCGCGATCATGCATTTTCGCGACCCCAAGGTCTGGCGCGAAGGCGAGTACTGGTACCTGATCGCCGGCGCGCGCCTGGGCGACGTGCCGCTGCTGCCACTGTACCGCTCCACGGATCTGCGCACTTGGGAGTTCCTCGCCTATGCCAGCCGCGGCGGCGAGGGCGACGGCTATATGTGGGAATGCCCGGACCTGTTCCGCCTGGACGGCCAGGACGTGCTGCTGTATTCCCCCCAGGGCATGCAGCCGGACGGTTTCGAGCGGCTGAACAAGTTCCAGACCGGCTACCGGGTCGGCCAGCTCGACAGCGACTGGCGCTTCGATGGCGGGCCCTTTATCGAACTGGATAACGGCCACGATTTCTACGCCGCGCAGACCCTGCTGGCCGCCGACGGTCGGCGTCTGCTCTGGGCCTGGCTGGACATGTGGGACAGCCCGATGCCGAGCAAGGCCCAACACTGGTGCGGCATGCTCGGTGTGCCGCGCGAACTGCAGCTGCAGGGGGATCGCCTGCACAGCTACCCCGCACGCGAACTCGCGGCCCTGCGCCAAGCCCCCTTGTTGGCGGACGGCGCGGTCTGCTGGGACGGCTCGGGCAGTTGCCCGGTTCCCACGTTGAGCGGCGACCGGCTGGAACTCGAGCTGCAACTGGATCTGGCCGACTGCCACGACGGGCGCCTGGGCATTGCCTTGCGCTGCAGCGCCGATGGCCAGGAGCAGACCCTGCTCTACTACGACGCGCAACTGCAGCGCCTGGTGCTCGACCGCAGCCGCTCGGGCGCGGGAGTCGACGGTCAGCGCAGCGTGGCGCTGGCGCCCGCCCGGGAAGCCCTGTTGCTGCGGCTGTTCCTCGACCGCTCCTCCATCGAGGTATTCGCCGCAGACGGCCGCTTCAGTCTCAGCAGCCGCATCTATCCGCAGCCGGACAGCCTGGGGCTGAAGCTGTTCAGCGCGGGCAGCGGGCGTGTCGCGATACGCCAGGCCTGGCACCTGGCCTCGGGATGGGTGGAGAGCCAGTGAACCAACGCGTGCCTGCTGCGACTGCCTCCAGACGCCCGCAGCCGTCGCCGCAGGCGGCGGCGCTGTGGCATGATTCGCGACTCACCCTGCCTGGTCGCTCTGCATGACTTCAGTGAAAGACGTTGCACGGCTGGCCGGCGTGTCCCTGATGACGGTTTCGCGGGCGCTCAACAGTCCGGAAAAGCTCAGCCCCGAGACCTACCAGCGGGTGCGCCGCGCCATCGATGAACTGCAATTCGTGCCCAGCATGTCGGCACGCAAGATCCGCGGCGACAACCTGCAGAGCCGAACCATCGGCGTGTTCGCGCTGGATACCGCGACCACGCCGTTCGCGGTCGAGCTGTTGCTGTCCATCGAACGGACCGCGCAACAGGCCGGCTGGAACGTGTTCGTGCTCAACCTGCTGAGCGACCCGCCCAGCGAGCAGAGCATCGACCTGATGCTCGCGCACCGTCCCGACGGCCTGATCTTCAGCGCCATGGGCCTGCGCCGGGTGAGCATTCCCGAGCGGCTGAAGAGCAAACCGCTGATCCTGGCCAACTGCCTGGACGAGGACAGCGACCTGGTCAGCTACATACCGGATGACGAGGCGGGCCAGTACCGCGCCGTGCAACACGCCCTGAGCCAGGGCTATAGACGCCCCCTGTGCATCAATCTGCCGAGCCAGAGCCTGGCCTGGGAGCTGCGCCAGAAGGGCATGCAACGGGCCTTCGACGAGTTCGGCCTGGCGCCGGGAGATGTTCCGCAGTACGACCTCTCGGCCCATGACGCCTATGGCGAGACGCTGACGATCCTCGACCGGCACATCGTCGAGGGCCGTGCGCAGTTCGACATTCTCATCTGCGGCAACGACCGCATCGCCTTCTGTGCCTACCAGGTGCTGCTGGCCCGCGGCCTGAAGATCCCCGCTGACGTCGCCGTGCTCGGCTACGACAACATGATTGGCATCGCCGAGCTGTTCCTGCCGCCGCTGACCACGGTGCAGCTGCCCTACTACGAGATCGGCCAGCGCGCCGCGCGTCACCTGATCGAGGCCCTCGACCTATCCGGGACTCAGCGGGTGGACTGTCCGCTGGTCATCCGCGCCTCGCTTTGATGGCGCTCTGCGCGGGCGCTTGCTGACGGCCTGGCAACGCGCCTCGAAGGTCTCACCGCCGCTGACCCCGGCAGCGCGGGCATAAGCGCCCATTGCCAGGTTCGCCCTGGCGTACGCATCAGAGCAGGCTCAGCTGCGCCCCCGGCGGACAGAACTGCGAGCAGTCCAGGTCCTGGGTGTCACGGCGATCCAGGCCCAGCTTGCGACTGGCGAGGCGAAAGCGCTGGGCCAGCAGTTCGGCGAACGGGCCTTCGCCGCGCATGCGGCTGCCGAAGCGGCTGTCGTAGTTCTTGCCGCCGCGCGACTGGCGGATCAGGCTCATCACATGCACGGCGCGCTCGGGAAAGTGCGCCTGCAGCCACTCCTCGAACAGCTCGGCGATTTCCAGCGGCAGGCGCAGCAGCACATAGCCGGCCGAGCCTGCGCCGGCATCGCGGGCGGCCTCGAGCAGGCGCTCCAGCTCGCTGTCGTTGATCAGCGGAATCATCGGCGCACAGATCACGCTGACCGGCACACCGGCCTCGTGCAGCGTGCGCATGGCGCGCAAGCGCGCCCCTGGCGAGGCGGCGCGCGGCTCCATGATGCGTTTTAGCTCGTCGTCGAGGGTGGTCAGGCTGAAGGCCACGCTGACCAGGCGCTGACTGGCCAGTTCGCTGAGCAGATCGAGGTCGCGCAGGATCAGCGAACCCTTGGTGATGATGTGCAGCGGATGCTTGTAGCGCAGGAGAATTTCCAGGGCCTGGCGGGTCAGGCGCTGCTCGCGCTCGATCGGTTGGTAGGCATCGGTGTTGATGCCCAGGGCGATCGGCTGCGGCACATAGCCGGGTTTCTGCAGTTGCTCTTCCAGGCGGCTGGCCAGGTTGGTCTTGGCGATCAACCGGGTTTCAAAATCGATGCCTGGCGACATATCCCAGTAGGCGTGGCTGGGCCGGGCGAAACAGTAGATGCAGCCATGCTCGCAGCCGCGATAGGGATTTACCGACCGGTCGAAACCGACATCCGGCGAATTGTTGCGGGTGATGACGCTTTTGGCCATCTCGCTGCGCACCTCGGTGGCGCGCGACGGCGGCGTCTCGTCCTGATACCAGCCATCGTCCTCAGACACCGAACGGGTCGGCGCGAAGCGGTTATGCGGGTTGCTGGCGGTACCGCGACCGCGCGGCGGCAAGGAAACGGACATGGGGCGACTCCGACAGAATACTGTATATAAATACAGTTATTCTGCCTGATCACCAAGTACCTGCCGTCGCCTGCCGGCCCAGGCCGTCGATCCCATGATCATGGGCACGGCCTGTGGCAGCCGCTGACCATCCGCCATCGCGTTCATCGCTCCCAGGCTGGCGCCTGGGCACGCCGCCCGTGACGCTGGGCGTCAGCGATGAATCCAAACCTGGCAAACCGCGGCGCCGGGCGACACCAGCGGCTAGCCCGTGCGGGTTTACTCGGTCGGCTTCTTCAACTTGGGATTGGGAAAGAACTGCACCGCCTGCACCTTGGGATCGGCGGCCTTGGGCTTCAGTGCGCTGACGTTGACCCGGGTCGGCAGCTCCCTGGGCACCGAGTTGCCGCGCGCATCCAGGGTGTCGGCGTAACCGCAGCCCACGCATTCGCGATGCGGTACGCCGTCTTCGTCCCACATCTGGATCTTGTCCATCTCGCTGCACGCCGGGCACACGGCGCCGGCGATAAAGCGCCTCTTGCTTACCTTAGGTACGTCACTCATGCGGCCTCCCGGCTCAGGCCCAGATGACGCAGCAGCGGGTCGATGCTCGGCTCGCGGCCGCGGAAGTCGACGAACAACTCCATCGGTTCCTGGGAACCGCCGCGGGCGAGGATCGCCTCGCGGAAGGCGCGACCGGTGTCGCGGTTGAACACGCCTTCTTCCTCGAAGCGCGAGAAGGCATCCGCCGAGAGCACTTCGGCCCATTTGTAGCTGTAGTAACCGGCCGCGTAACCGCCGGCGAAGATGTGCGCAAAGCTGTTGGGGAAGCGGTTGTAGGCCGGCGGGCGCAGCACCGAGACTTCGTCGCGGATGCCTTCGAGTACCTCGAGCACGCTGCGGCCGTCGCCGTGGGTGGCGTGCAGTTCGAAGTCGAACAGGCTGAATTCCAGCTGCCGCACCATCATCAGGCCGGACTGGAAGTTCTTCGCCGCCAGCATCTTGTCCAGCAGGTTCTGCGGCAGGGCGTCGCCAGTTTGGTAGTGCCCGGAAATCAGCGCCAGGCCTTCGGGCTCCCAGCACCAGTTCTCCATGAACTGGCTCGGCAGCTCGACCGCATCCCAGGCCACGCCATTGATCCCCGACGCGCCGGCATGCTCGACCCGGGTCAGCAGGTGATGCAGGCCGTGGCCGAATTCGTGGAACAGGGTGGTGACTTCGTCATGGGTCAGCAGCGCCGGCTTGTCGCCTACCGCCGGGGTGAAATTGCACACCAGGTTGGCCACCGGGCTGATCAGCCGGCCATCGGCGCTGCGCCGCTTGTCGCGGGCGCCGTCCATCCAGGCGCC
>Ga0209343_10006279_pt1 | contig 14228 bp, 11 predicted proteins | sample RifCSPlowO2_02_FD_184026 | JGI IMG/M metagenome (GOLD analysis project Ga0209343, IMG submission 184026) | Groundwater microbial communities from Rifle, Colorado - Rifle CSP2_plank lowO2_0.2 (SPAdes) (version 2) | ecosystem: Environmental > Aquatic > Deep subsurface > Groundwater | place... | reverse complement strand
AAATGGTTTGAAAGAGCAGAACAGGATCTTTTAGTGGTTGAAAAAATTGTTGATATCCAAAAGGTTTATGATCTTTCTGTTTTTCATCTTCAACAAGCATTAGAAAAAGCTCTGAAAGGGTATATCCAAGAAAAGTTAGATATTGAGCCACCAAAGATACATAATTTAGTAGGATTGCTTAATCTCTCAGAATTAACACTAGATGAAAAAAATATAAGATTGCTAGAAGATCTAAATTATTTGTATTTAGAGACAAGATATCCTTCAAGTCAGCAAGAAGTGATTGATTATTTTGCCGAGACAAACATATATGAAGTTTATAATAATATTAAGGAGCTTGTGAAATGGACAAAGAACAAGTTGTAAAAAAAGTTAAAGATGCAATTTCACTAATCAAAGACAATACAAACCTTGATTATTTGGTACTTTTTGGCTCATATGCAAAAGGAACTAATCATAAGTGGAGTGATATAGATTTGGCAATAGTTTCTAATAATTTACCAAAAGGGATCTTAAATGATAAAACAAGAAATATTTTAAGAGGATTATATGATATTGACTGCATGTTTGAGCCACATTTTTTTAGGACTGAAAGGTGGGAAACTCCTGAGCACGGCTCATTTGTAGAATATATAAAAAAATATGGAGAGATAATTTATTCAAATGGATCTAAATAAACTCACTACGAATTCCCAGCAGTCTTTAGCAGCATGTCGATCGTTGCTGGAAAAATATGAACATGCCGCGCTTGAACCTGAACATATTTTAATTTCATTGATTGAGCAAAATGATGGTATTGTGCCAAAAATTTTAGACGAGACTGGTGTAAGTAAGAAAAAAATCACAGAAAAGCTTCATGAGTATTTAGCCAGACAGCCAAAAGGCAGAGCTTCTGCAAGTGGCGGTGAACAGCTTTATTTAAGTTCAAAATCAAATAACTTGCTTGAAAAAGCATTTGATGAAGCAATGAATATGAAAGATGAATATGTAAGTGTTGAACATATTCTGCTTGCTCTTTGTGATCCTCAAATCAAAAGTGATGCGCAGAAAATTTTGCGTGAAGAAGGAATTACAAGAGAACAGGTTTTAAAAGTCTTAAGCAGAATTCGCGGAAACCAGAGAATTACCAGCCCTACTCCTGAAGCTACTTATGACGCACTGGGTAAGTATGGACGCAATCTTACTGATATTGCAAAAAAAGGGAAACTGGATCCTGTTATCGGCAGGGATGAGGAAATTAGAAGAGTGATCCAGGTCTTATCCAGAAGAACAAAAAATAATCCGGTTTTAATTGGTGAGCCGGGAGTAGGTAAAACAGCAATTGCAGAAGGTCTTGCACAAAGAATTATAAGGGGCGATGTTCCTGAAAGTTTAAAAGATAAAAAAGTAATTGCACTTGACATGGGAGCATTAATAGCCGGAGCAAAATTCCGAGGTGAATTTGAAGAGAGATTAAAAGCAGTTTTAAAAGAAGTTCAGGCTCATGAAGGTGAAATTATTTTGTTTATAGATGAGTTACATACTGTTGTGGGTGCAGGGACTACCGGTGAAGGGGCCATGGATGCCGGAAATCTTTTAAAACCAGCACTTGCCAGGGGAGAACTTCATTGCATAGGTGCTACTACTCTGGATGAATACAGAAAACATATTGAAAAAGATGCAGCATTGGAGAGAAGATTTCAGACAGTTCTTGTAGATGAGCCTACAGTAGAAGAAACCATTTCTATTTTACGCGGCTTAAAGGAAAGATATGAAGTACACCACGGTGTACGCATTAAAGATGCAGCTTTGGTAAGTGCTGCCCTGTTAAGCCACAGATATATTTCAGACAGGTTTTTACCTGATAAGGCTATTGATCTGGTGGATGAGGCTGCTGCCAAATTAAGAATAGAAATTGATTCTATGCCGCTTGAGCTGGATGAGCTTGAACGAAGGGGAATACAGCTAGGTATTGAAAGAGAAGCACTAAAAAAAGAAAATGATCCTGCATCAAAAGAAAGACTGGAAAAACTTGAAGGAGAGTTAAATGAATTGCAGACAAAAGCAGATATTTTAAAAGCTCAATGGCAGAAGGAAAAAGGCAGTATTTCTGTAATCAGGCAAATCAAAGAACAAATTGAAGAAACAAAAAGACAGGTAGAACAGGCAGAAAGGGAAACAAATTTACAAAGAGCAGCAGAGTTAAAATATGGAAAATTAAATGAACTTGAGAAAAAGTTAAAGCAGATTTCGCAAGCCAGTGCTCCTGAAAAAAACGACAGAATGTTAAAAGAAGAAATTGATGAGGATGATATTGCGGAGGTGGTTTCCAAATGGACTCATATACCGATAAGCAGGCTGCTTGAAGGTGAAAAGCAGAAACTGATTAAACTTGAAGATGAAATTCATAAACGTGTAATTGGTCAGGATGAAGGAGTAAAAGCAGTTTGTAGTGCCATAAGAAGATCAAGATCAGGCTTAAGCGATCCTCAAAAACCAATTGGCTCATTTATTTTTCTTGGACCAACCGGTGTCGGTAAAACTGAGCTTGCCAGATCCCTGGCATATGTTTTATTTGATGATGAACAAAATATGGTTAGAATTGATATGAGTGAGTATCAGGAAAGGCATACTGTAAGCCGTTTAATTGGTGCACCTCCGGGATATATAGGCTATGAAGAAGGCGGGCAGCTTACTGAGCAGGTCAGGAGAAAACCTTATTCTGTAATTTTATTTGATGAAATTGAAAAAGCTCATGCAGATGTATTTAATGTTCTGCTTCAGGTCCTGGATGACGGGAGATTAACAGATTCACAGGGCAGAGTAATAGATTTTAAAAATACAGTCATTATTATGACCAGTAACATTGGCAGTCAGATTATTTTAGAACAACAGTTAAAACTTAGTATGGAAGGTGGAGATAAGGAAATTTATTCTGAACAAATAAAAGAAAAAGCATTTGAGCTTTTAAGAGAACATTTCAGTCCGGAATTTTTAAATCGTGTAGATGAAATAGTAGTATTCAGTCTGCTTAGGACTGATGAGTTAAAGAAGATTGTAGACATTCAGCTTGAGCGTATAAAAAAGAGACTGGAAGAAAAGAAATTAAAGCTTGAATTAACTGAAGATGCAAAAGATCATTTAGCCACTGTAGGTTATGATCCTACTTTTGGTGCAAGACCTCTTAAAAGGCTTATCCAGAAAGAACTTGAAAATGAGCTGGCAAAAGAGCTTTTAAGCGGAAAGTTTACTGAAGGTGACATAGTAAAAGTAGATTATGATGGAGATAAAGTAGTTTTTTCGAAAATAGCTGAAAAGGTAAAATCCAGATAAAAAATTAATTAATTCAAATTTGAGTTGATAATATTTATTAAATAATCAGCGTGATGTTTACTTAATACAAGTCGAGCTACTCCCCTGATATAATTACTTCTATCATTTTGTGCCATCTCTATAAGTAATTCCAAAAACATATTTGGGTTGTATATAGTACTGTATCTGACACCAGGATCAATATCAAAAGCTAACTCTATAAGTGTTTCTCTTGTAATGCTTTCATTTCCTGCTAGTACCATTCTGACATAACCATTCTCCTCCCTGGCTAGTTTTTTAAGTTTTTTAAGTGCTCTTGCTGTATTGTTCTTATTTCCTGCAGCACAAGCACGAATATAAGGATCTTTATGCTCAGATAGCTCTTCAATTAATTCTGGCTGGGTGTTTTCATTTGCTGCAATGCCAGCCAGAGCAGCATAGGAAAGTCCTTTATCGTATTTAAGAAATTCTTTAGGCAGATTTTTATTTGCATAAGCAGCTTCTCTGACATATTTGTCTTTATCCTGAAGTAACTCTTTAAGCAGCTCTGCTGACATATCTTTACATTTTGCAAGTTGTTCTCTAATGTGCTGGTAGTCTGCATTTTTAACTAAAACTTGAAATAATTGTTCACGCAATTCCTTTGGTACACTTTTATTACATGCCAGATTAAATAAAACCTGATGCTCCTTTTCATTCTTTGCTATCTTTTCATAAATTCTCTTTGTAATGCTTTTATTTGCAGCAGCGGTTGCTCTGATACTACTATCTTTATCTGTAGCTGATTTTTCAAGCAAGTCTTCCGTAGCGCCTTTATTTCCTGCAATACCAGCTTTAAAATAATAATTTTCACTATTAAAAAATTCTTCCATTTGTTTTTTATCAAGATACTGATTCTTTGCAAGGAATTTTTCAAAACCAATTTTTTCAGCTCTTCCGGTTTTTCTTAAGATATCAAAAACTCTTGAATTATTAGTTACACTTACCAGGTGTTGTGTTACATCATCAGGAAGATCGCTAAGAATTAAATTCATACTGTCTTCATCAGTAAAGCCCTTGTTGAACAGCAGTTTTATTTTTACAGGATAATCAGAATTCTTTGCTAAATATTTAAATACATTTTGACTGGCTTTTTCATAACCAGCCAGAGAAACACTTTTTTTTCCAACTATCTTTTTTATTAAATGATCAAGTCTGCGTTCTCTTTCAGGCGGATTTATTTTTGCAGCTTCATCCAGCAAGTAAGAAAAAAAATTATTTAATCCTTCAGATTGTAAACTAAAAGCAATGGTTTCTAAACCTTTAGTAGCCTCTGCTCTTTTAGAATATGAATCATGATTAAGTTCAAAAATAAATTCTTTGGTTTTTTCTTTGTCAAACCCCGAATTTATATTAGATTTAATAGCCTGGATTGTAATTGGTGATATTGGATTTGGAATAGAGACAGGTTTAACAATCTGGTTAGGGATAGATCGTGTGGGGTGTGGAGTAACTTTTGGCAGTTGGTTTGTTTGAGATTCCCTGCAAATCAAAAATAAACTCATATTTACAAATGTTGCTGTAATAGTATTCCTAATGAAGCTCATAGATTTCTAAAAAATAAAAATGATAAACAACATTATAGCTTACAAAGAAAGGTTTTGCCTGGTTTATCCAGCAAAACCTGAAAAATGATACAAAAGACAGACTGCGAGCACTTTGCAAAGCCCGACAAGCGAGGTACGAAGCGAGGAGGGCGGTAGGCAAAAACGACTTTTCATAAACTTGATACCCACGGTTACAATGTAACCGTGGGTTACATAAAACAGCTTTCAGAAGATTTAATAAAAAAAATTGCAGCAGGTGAAGTTATTGAAAGACCAGCATCTGTAGTGAAAGAACTTATTGAAAATTCTATTGATGCCGGTGCTACAAAAATCGAAGCAGAAATTGACAGAGGCGGGAAATATATAAAAGTCTCTGACAATGGCATGGGTATTGAGCCAGGTGACATTGATTTATTATTTGCAAGGCATGCTACAAGTAAAATTAAAAGCTTTGATGATCTATGGACTATAGATAGTCTGGGTTTCAGAGGAGAAGCACTGGCTTCGGTTAATGCTGTAAGTAAGGTAACATGCAGATCAAAACACATAGATCAGGAATATGGTTTTGAAATAAAAGAAATTGACGGAAAAATTAATAAAAAAAGTTTTGCAGTTTCGATCGGTACAGTTTTTGAAATAGATGAGCTTTTTTATAATGTACCTGCCAGGCAAAAGTTTTTAAAATCAGAAACCACGGAATACGGGCATATTTATGATGTAGCTGTTTCACTTGCGCTTTCTCACCCTAAAATCTCAGTTACACTGCGAACTAATAAAAATATTACCTTAAAATCAAGCGGTTCAAATGATTTAAAACAAACGATGTCAGAATTACTTGGAAGCGATCTGCAAAACAGACTGATTCCTCTTTCCGGTAAAAATGATTTTTTAACCTTTGAAGGTTTTGCAAGTGCTCTTGAGGTTTTCAGATCAGATCGAAAGTTTATTTTTATTTTTATTAATAAGAGACCGGTTAAATGCCAGATTATTTCAAAAGCAATTTTCAGTGCATTTGAAGGTTTATTACCACCCGGTAAATTTCCGGTAATTGTCTTAAATCTAAAATTTAAACCAAAGCTTGTAGATGTAAATGTTCATCCTGCAAAAAAAGAAGTACGGTATACACAGCCTAATGATGTTTATAATTTGATTTTACATTCTATCCAGGATGCAGTCTCAAAGTATTATAAGGAACGATACAAAGAAAAATCAGTCTATGCTTTACCGGTTGAAAAAGGAACCGGAGGTGAGGATAGCAGGAGAGTGGATGAGCCGGAGAGACAGAAAGACGAGGATATGGAGAGGGTGCACTGTGCGGTACAACCTCCGGATTCTTCTTATACTAAAGCAGCATTTGAACTGTATGCTCCTTTAGAAGATACTGTCAAGCCTCTTTCTGGCTTATTTTCAGTCAGTAACCTGAAGTGTCAGATCACTTATTCAGATAAACCAATTGCTAATATGGCAAAGATTGGAAATAAGACTATTTTTGAAGTTGGTTCTATATTTGACGATAATTTACAGGTGATTTTTAATGGTGAAATAGTTGGTGAGTCAAGATATCAAAAAGATTTTTTTAATTATCTTTCAGATTTAAGTAGTTTAATTTTTAAGACATATCTAAACAATGAAACTGTTCTTCAAAAAAAGATAATTAGTAATGATTTGGAAAGCAAAGAAATAAAAGAGAATAACCGGAAAAAACCACCCGATTCATTGCTTTATAAAATCTGGGAAAGGGATAACTGGACATGTGTCTATTGTGGTAAACAACTGCTTGCTCCGGAAGTTGTAAAAAAATCTGTTTCAAAAGCAAAAGATGCATTTATTACTTATATAAATAACGAAGGACAAAAAATAACAAATCATATTTTAAGAGAGCATATTGCTTCTTATGATCATTATCTGCCATCCAGTAAAGTGCCGCAGTTTAATTTTGAAGACGAAAATCTTTTTGCTTGTTGTATTGATTGTAACAGGAAAAAACTAGACTCAATGGAGTTAGAAACCTGGAAACCGCAGAGAAAAAATGCCTGGAGTAAACCCCTGGAAATTGCCGGGATTAGTTTTAAAATACCTAATTCCTGAATTGTATGGATTGATGTAATCCCGTTTTTTAACCTGATATTAACACTTGCCAGATTAAATACCACTGAACTAAAAAGCTTTTCTTCTGAAATCCTTTTTAATTTATTTCACCATGTTTTTACTAAATATAATTTCCGGAAACTCAAATACGGGCCCAGCCGATGCTCTTAATAATTTATTTGCAACAGAAAACAAAATTACAAGCCTGGAGTCACTTTTAAAAAGTCTTTATTTAAATGATTCTGATCTAAATAAAGAAGGATTACAATTGTCTACTGACCTGGATAATACCAGTATTGATGCCATTAAGCAGCAAATAGCGCTTGCAAGAGAAGAAGAAAGTAATATTTTAAGTATGCTTGGAGATCCATTAGAGAATGATCTGTTAGTCAGATATAACGAGATTAAAAATGGACTATTGTCTGCAGAGCAGGGAATAAAAGAATACGAAGAGAGTATACAAAGAAAAAATGATTTCTTGGCAGCAGTTTCAAGTTTAAACGACAATAATCTGACTGCAGAACAAAAACTTAAAATAAGAACCGAGCTGCTGGATAAAATTCCTGTCATAAAAAATGAAGCCTGGTTTAAAACATTTCTAGAGGATGCTGAAAAATCAATCTTTAAAATAACTGAAGAAGCTCAGTCTCTGCAAAAACAATTAGATGAATTAAATCAGACGTTTATTTCAATACTTGCAGGAGATTCTGATAAAAGCAATCAGGATATTAAGGATCAAATTCTAAAGACTATAAACTCTTTAAATAGTCTGAATAATGAAAAAAGCTTTTTAAATCAGATTAAAAATGTAGCCTCAGCAGACAGTGACAGTGAATCCAAAGTTCTGGATGATGCTAAAAAAGGTATAGCAAATGATCTGCAAAAATCTTTACAGACAGAACAGGTATCCAGTGCAATGTACAGAAGGATGGAGCTGCAGGCACTGGAAACTATCTTAATGATCAGGGGAGAGCCTGCATACAAGATTCCAGGTGTTGAGAATAATTTAGATGCAGTAACAGAAGCGCTTAATGCAGCCAAAGCAAATGAAGCCAAGTTAAGAGATCAGTTTGGCATAACACTGGAGGGCAGTGCGGCAGTTAATTTAACTTTTGCAAAAAAAATGAATGAAATTGTAGATGGAAGAATTACTGATTTAAAAGATGCAGAACAATTTTTAATTGAAGCAAATCAAACATTTTATAAAATGTTGAAGGCCGCAGGCTATCCGGCACCCGATTCATTTTATTATGAAGATCCAAATTTGATTACGACCAGATTAGATATTCAAAAGATACAAGAATACAAAAAAGGAATGGAGCAGCTTGAAACATACTGGAACCAAGTAATGATTGACAACAAACTAGTAAACACTTTACAGCTTGCAAGCAGCACTTCACCATCCATTAAAGCCATAGTTAAAGGCACTGAGAAAAAAGTTATTGATTTAAAAGCAATTTTTGATTTTATGAGTGATAGAGACAGCGTCGAAAGCCTGGAGTCACGGGAAGCTTCAATAAAACATGAAATAGAAACTGAAATAAGAAGATTAACCTCTTTAATTAACAATAGTCCTACTTATATAACTGACAGAAAGCATATTCTGGATAAAGTAGCAGATTTAAAAGCATCGCTAAGTAGTATAATCCAGCAAAAATCATATTCAAAACTTATGTCACAGATTGAAGGTTCGGTAAAAGAGTCTCTTTCAAAAGAATCAATCTTTCAGAGTATTTATTCCAGGTAATTTTATGAATCTGGATCCTTTATTTAGAAAAGTAAACCAGCAATTACCTGAGGATAATAAAAAAGATCCCCAAAAAGAAATAACAAAATTGGATCAAATTATTAATGAAGGGTTAAAAAAAGAACCCTATGATAAGCTGCGAAAAGCAGGAGATTTAAATGATGATGGAAAGATTGATTTTGAAGATGTCTTGATATTAAAAGAAGTCTTGGAAGGAAAACGAAAACTGGATGACAAAGAGCTTGAATGTGCAGACTTAAACCGCGATGGCATAGTGGATTATAAAGACCTTAACTTGATGATTAATCTTGTATGTGAATCAAGAAGAGCAGAAGACCGTGTAATGGAATTACAGAGTGTTTATGATGAGCTTAAAATGAAACAGGAGCAGGGTCTGGCAAATACAGATATGGATAAAATCAGAATTAGTACTGTAAAAATCGAATTAGAACAGGCAATTGCAGATTTTATTTTACAAGGTTATGAAGAACATTAACTATATTGGCTGGATATTACTATATTAAGTAAATTTAATTTTTCCTTTGTTCGTTTTTTAATTAAAGGATAACGACTAAGGTGTTTATTTACGCTATTCAATCTATTTGTTTAGGTAAAGCAATGTTTATATTAATATTGGAAAACAACAGAATAAATCATGTGCAGTCTGGTAATCTTCAGTCCAAAGAGCTTCTGGTCCAACAGGATAAAGCGGATACCTTGTTAAAGAGTTTAATTAACAATTCTGCTCTGCAAGGTTCCAGCGGTGACATAAATTTAGACGGTGCATTTGATCGTAATGATCTATTGACACTTTATAATTATTTTCATGATCCGCTTAAATATATTGAATTAACTGACGAGCAAAAGAAAAATGCAGATATAGATCAGGATGGCAAAGTAACTGACAGGGATTTTATTGATTCGTATATTAAGACGGGTCAGCAGGAATTTGATACTGTAAGAATCAATCACAATCTGGAAGGTGATTTTAATAGTGATGGAAAAAAAGATGAACAGGATCTTCGTTTACTTATTGATATAGAAAATGTAAAACTTGGTTATATACCAGACAGGACAATAACAGATGAATTAAAAGCCGCTGCTGATATAAATCACGATGGGTTTTTAAATAATGATGATGTTAATGCTCTTAAATCACAAATTCAGCCTCAGGAATTAAACGGATCAAATAATAGGCCTCCCAGACCACCTGATGCAAATGCACTAACAGGAGATGTAGATGGTAACGGAAAAGTAGATTATGATGATTTGGAAAGAATAGGTAAAAGCTTAAACAGTGCTGATAAAAAAGATAAACTCATTGATGTTTCTTTAGAAATTGCAGATATAAATAAGAATGGACAAATAGATTTTGGTGATTTGGTAAATCTTGAAAAAATTCTTAGAAATAAAGTTTATGACTCACTTAATAGTAGTTCTTCCTTGCAGGGAGATCTAAATAATGATGGTACAGTGGATAAGCAGGATGTATATGCTATGCTGCTTGCAAAGCAATTTTTCTTTTATGAGCAAAATGTTAGGGATCGAATTAAAGCAGCTGATTTAAACAGTGACGGAAAAGTAGACATTAAAGATTTAAATATACTCAGGTATGATATTTTAAAAGAATCCAAATTAGAACTAAAAGACTTTCAAAATCTTGCAACCGGTCCGGATGATATATTTGCAAGCCAGAGTCCGGGACCATTTAATACCAGTGATGATGCAGGGCTTATAAACGGTGACTGTGGACCGACAAGTCTGCTTATGGTTGCCAGGATGTTTAATAAAATAGGTGGTGGAGCAAAAGATGTAAATGAAGAAATTAAGCTAATGCGTCAGTTAATGGGCGTTAATCCAAGTCGATTTATAGGAGTTTTAAGTAGTGATTTGACAAATGGAGCAGAAGCTTTAGGTTTAGAAGCTAAGAATATACAAGCAACTATTGAGGATATTACCAAAGCATTGCAGGAAGGGAAGAAAATAATAGCCAGTGTCAACCCTGCCAGGTATGCACCTTCTCCAAGCGGTGGTCATGCAATAGTTATTACAGCCGTTGATGGTGATAATTTTACGATTTACAACCCGGCATTTCTAAAACCAATGGTTCTTAGTTCAAAAGAATTAGAGTTAGCTATGAGTGATTTTAGAAATGATGTAGTTATAATAGGTGAGTCTAATAAAACTCTGGATTCTTTGCTCTAAACTCATTTCCAATTACATGTCTTCTGTCTGAAAACACTTTTGAAACCAAATCCCCTGATAATCCATCTACAGCTCTAAGTACTTTTTGTAAAAGTGGATTCTCAGGAGTAAAGAACTTTAAAATCACATTTAATCCGTGTATTGTAAATCCACTAATCATCATTAAAGATAAATTTACTTTCTTTTTATAGACAGTTTTGTAATTTTCAACTTGTTCTTTAGTTCGTTTTTTATTTAATTCAGGGTTGTTTAAATCATCTTTTAATTCTCTTAGGTCATTAAAGAAAGGGATAAATATCTTAAAGAGATAAATAATCTGTTGTTTAAAGATTCCAAGTGCTGGAAGTAAGTTAACAATCTTGCTTTGAATATCCAGTGCTTTTAAACCAATCTTTAGTGGTATTCCAATAATGGTTGAGACTAAACTGTCAAATCCAAATAATGGTGCAATGGTACTACCTGCTTTCTTAGCAGAGCTTGTACTTAGTTTTAAATCTTTTCTGTTAAAGCTGTCTGTAACTGATTTAACAAGAGTGCTAACAAACTTTCCAAGTGTCTGATCTTTTTTATCTGTAAGTCCGATATTTTCACAATGCCTCTGCCAGATGTAAGAGGGTTCAAGATTTCCTTTTTCTTTAATTTCATCTAAAACTTCAATACTATTTTTAATTCCAAGGATAGTCAGAGGTTTATGAATAATTACTCTGGCAAAATCAGTAAGTGTTTCTACGTTTATATGATTAACCATTCTGCTTCTCCACAGGCATAAGTTAGGAAGAGAAAGAATAGAAGCAATGGAATCCTGGTAACGATAAGGTAAAAAAGAAGAAAGGGTTAAAACGATAGGATTAATTTTAGTTTCAGTAAAAAATGCAGTATTAGCCAGAGTACCTGGGATTTTACTTCCGTAAACATCAGCCTGATATCTGTTCATATCGAAATCATCGCCAGGACTGTTGTATACGTGATATTGATAGTATCCACGCAAATTACGAGTAAGAAAGTAAGCAAGGTTGAGCGTGTGACCAATAAAAGTAGGAACACTTTCAGGGTCAGAGTATAACTGTCTTAAAACTCCCAGGGCAGTAGCAGCAGTCATCCAGTTAGAAGCGATACCTCCGTATTTTTCGTTTACGTCAGCATAATCTTTTGCTCGAATAGTATTGTCATAGGAGTAAGCAATTACTAATCTTGCCTGTTCTTCTGTATAACCAGAACTTATCAAAGATTCGATGTATTCATCCTCTCTTGTCTCATCTTTAAAAAGCTCATTTATCCATTTTTCATGAAAGATCTTTTTTTGTTCTTCAGTAGGATTTTTAATTAAATGATTTATTTGTGGGGGATCCGTAAAACCAAAACTTTCCTGAGGAGTAAAATATTTTTTATCATCTCTGGTTATTTCAGTTCTGTCTTTAGCTTCCCAGGGTTTAATGTGGACATAAAAAGGGTTTGAAGTAGTAATTTCATTGATTTTTGGCATAAGTAATAGGGATAACTATGAGAGGTATACCCGGGTTAAGAGGTTTGTTATCAAGAGAGGAAAAAGAAAAAAAAAGGATTAAAAAGCAGAAGAAAAAATGTAAAAAAATATTTAGAAGCATAAAGTTTCTTAATGAAATACAAGAATTTATCTCTGATATATACATAATATGAGTTAGACTAGAAACTGTTTTTGAAGGGGCTAAGTAAAATGACGATACCAATACCACCATATCTCACTGGTAAATCAGCTAAACAAGCACAAGCATTTAGAGAAAGGATGGAAGCTCGTCGTGAAGCACAAAAAGCTGCTCAAGCTTCTGGTACTGAAGTTCAACTTCCTCAACCGTCTGAACCTTATGAAGACACTACCCCGAAAGGGTTAATGGGTCATGGCAGCCATCCTATAGGGGAATAGTAAATCACCTCCTTGATTTAAAGTTTTAAAAACCCTCTTTTTAAGAGGGTTTTATTTTTTCTATGTAACCGGTTGAAATTATTTAAACACAATAGAAACAGTTTGCCTATCAGGAAAAGTCTCTGAAGAAATTAAGAGGCTTTAATAAATTTTGTTTTATTTTGGCAGATCTCGTGCAAACAATTTTTTAATTACTCCCAAACTAAAACGTATTTGGCGTAATTATTCCTGTTTTCTTAACTCCTCTGCTGGTGTAGCTTTTTTTCTTAAAAGCGATGGAATCTTATTTTTTAGATCATATGTATAAGTTTCTCTAACTCTGTCAAAATATTTTACAAGCATTGGGAATTCTTTTTTGATACGATCAACAAAACCTAGCATTATTTCTCTATTTGGAAAATCACATTGATTTAACTTAATTGAGATGTACTCTAAAACAAAATCTCCAGGATTATTTGATAGTAATTTGATGTAATTTTCTAATGCTAATTGATCCCAAGTGACAAGAAGGCTATTAATAGCGTTGCAAAATTTAAGTGCGTCTCCTTCAAAAATACTCATTCCGATATCAGACCATTCTGATTTAAAATTTTTGTGATTGATTACAAATTCTATAATTTCGTCAGCAGTGAATTTCTCTCTAAACAGAATTAATGCTTCATAATCAACTTCAAAATCACCATATCTCTCTTTAAGAGCTTCTTTGTCAGGTATATCTATAGTTTTTATTTTCAACTTTTACTCCTTTGGGTAATAATCAACGGTAAATATATTTATGTTATCTATGCTTAAGGTACCTCCAGGAAGCGTTGGATAAATATATTGCTGATTTAGGCATTGAACCCACTCGGGATGCATTATAGATACTGGAGAAAATTGAGCTGATAAAATGTTAAGTTTTTGTGTATTAATTGCAATATCAATAAATCCATCTTTTGGTAAATAATATATTGAACTTGATGGAAGTGTCCCTAATGTCTCATCTTCTTTACAAGGCTCTGGATTACTAAGAGAAATCTGCTTATTGTTAGGAGCAGTCAGATCGGTGTTTAATATTCTAAGAACTTTTGAAATATATGGTTGGCTTTCTCTTATTGGTTCTAAGTTTAATCTAGTCAGATATACACCGACACCCAAATCACCCGGGTATGTTGTTCCCTTCAATAATTTAGAAGTTGTTATTATATCTCTAACTGTATCAGCTCCTCTATAACTCCTAAACACTCCTCCCCAGAAATCAGTAGTATGTGAAGGTAGAAATTTCAGTAATGGCTTTTGAACTGTATCAGTCATAGTGAAGGTAGAAAGATCGTTAAACTTTAAAGTAAAAGTATATTCACCATTTTGTATGCAGCCGGAAAATATTCCAGGCTGTAATGGTATATGTGGAAATGGCTCTATAACATTTAGG
>Ga0209343_10006272_pt1 | contig 14241 bp, 12 predicted proteins | sample RifCSPlowO2_02_FD_184026 | JGI IMG/M metagenome (GOLD analysis project Ga0209343, IMG submission 184026) | Groundwater microbial communities from Rifle, Colorado - Rifle CSP2_plank lowO2_0.2 (SPAdes) (version 2) | ecosystem: Environmental > Aquatic > Deep subsurface > Groundwater | place... | reverse complement strand
AAATAGGGGTATTCAAGATGCCCAACCGGATGGTTGCAAACCACTTTAAGCCACGACCGGAGGGCGGTCTTTCCGGTAAGCGTTTTTGACTGCGATCTTTCCGTCTTGAAAAGTGAATACATCAACCATTCGCGCTTCGATGCGGGATCCGTCGGCCTTGGTACCCCGAAATGTGGATTCCGAGACGCCCCGGTTTCCGCTGACAAAATGCTCGCCGTCGAGCCAGGCCGCATCGGAAAAGGTTTGCCAGGCCATTTCAAAACCCTCACGCACCGCATCGCGACCTTTAAAACTACGCCCCAGCAACTCCGGGCCTGCGACAGCGTTGAACACGCAGTCTTCGGCCATGAAGCCCATCAAGGCCTCTATATCGTGGCGATTCCACGCGGCCGCAAAGTCTTGCAGCATTTGCACATCTACAGTCTTTGATTCCTGAGCCATCGTCTCTCCTCATGTGGTGGTGGTTACAAGGCTTTGCACCAGATTCCGGATTGCTGCTGAAGTGGTAATCCGGCCTGGACCCGATTATTCGCACGGGCATGGCGCATTCCGTAGAGCCAGATTCCTGCAATCGCTAGAGCCAACTTTCAAATAACGCCACTGGCCCCATTGATTGCTTTGAACTGGTGCTAACGGTTTTCCATGCACCCTGACTATCCTTTGCCAGTCGGTGGTCTGTGGGGGTAAAAACCGTGGCAGGCACCCTTGATGATGAGCACGTGATATCAACGCGTCAAAAAAATTGGAGACCTTGTATGAATTCAACGTCCAACGCCAGCAGCGTGTCGAGTCCTTACGACCCACTGTATGACCCGCTCGTGGCCCCCAACCCGGGCGTCGGTCGTGCCTACGCGCCCACCTATTGGGTCGCCAGCGCCGGCACGCCGCCCGAGGACGACGGCCCGATCGTGCAGGACACCGATACCGATGTGGTGATCATCGGCTCCGGCTCGACCGGCATCTCGACCGCCCTGTATCTTGTCCAGGAACACGGCATCAAGGCCACGGTGCTGGAAGCCAACCAGTCGGCATGGGGCTGCTCAAGCCGCAGCGGCGGCCAGGGACAAAATGCCAGTGGCCGACTCACCCGCTCGCAATGGATAGAACGCTGGGGCCTGGATGTCGCCAAAAAGCTCGACACCGAAATCCGTACCGGATTCGAGAATTTCAAGCAACTCACCACCGAGATCGATTGCGAGGCGTTCGATGGCGGCCACCTCTACGTCGCCCATCGCCCTGAGAAGCTTGACTACCTGCGCAATGAAACCCGTCTTAAACGCGAAACTTTTGGCTACGACACCCGCATGCTGAGTGCCGATGAAGTACGGCGCGACTATTGCGACGAACGCGAAACCGTGGGCGCGATGCTCGAACCCGAAGGTGTTGGCATCCATCCACTGAAGTTCACCTTCGGCCTGATCCGCAAGGCACGCGCACTGGGGGCCAAGGTGCACCCGGCCAGTCCGGTACAGGGCTGGGAGACTCACAACGGCATCCACCACCTGCAAACCCCAGGTGGCACGGTGCGCGCCAAGCGGGTCGTGGTGTGCACGGGCGGCTATACCGGGCAGGGGCTGAACCCGCTGGTCAAAAACAAGATCATGCCGATACTGTCGAACTCCGTGGTGACCCGGCCGCTCACGCAGGACGAGCTGGCGGCCACCAACTTCAAGTCCCGGACTTTTCTGACCGATACCCGCACCCTGCGCTTTTATTACCGGCTGCTGAAAGACAACCGGCTGCAACTTGGCAGTCGCAGTTCGGTGACCGGTGCCGACGCCCAGGACCCGGCGCACCTCAAGCTGCTGACCGATGCCATCGCGCGCAAGTTCCCCCCCCTCACCGACATCAAAATCGACTACTCCTGGTGGGGCTGGGTCGACGTGAGCCACGACATGATGCCGCGCATCACTCGCCCCGACCCGGCGCAAAGCGTCTGGTACGCGGTGGGTTATGGCGGCAACGGCGTGTCATTCTCGACCTGGGCAGGCAAGCGCCTGGCTGAATGTGTGGCGGGCAAGGACAGCGGCCGCGACGTGTTCAAGCTGCCGATTTACAGCTCCCCCCTTGAATATCCCAACATGTTTGGCCTGGTCCGTTTGCAGGGTTTCGCTCCGTTTCGCCGACTTGGCCAGCGCTTTCTGTACAAGTGGTACTGGCTGCGCGACGAGAAATTCTGAGCACAGACGGCGTAAGACTTCCTCGTTTCAATCCTGTGCATGCGCCAATGACCACATGCCGTGCCGTGACTTGACCTGAGCAGGAGGCCCAACTCTCGCGAGAACAGCAGCACCATGAGCCAACCGTTCGACTACATCATTATTGGCGCAGGCTCTGCAGGCTGCGTACTTGCCAGCCGGCTGAGCGAAGACCCGGCAACACGGGTATTGCTGCTCGAAGCCGGGCCGCCCGACCGGTCGCTGTGGATCCATCTGCCCATCGGCTATGGAAAGACGATGTGGAGCGACACCTACAACTGGCGCTTTCACACCGACCCCGACCCCAACATGAATGGCCGGCGCATCTACTGGCCGCGCGGCAAGACGCTGGGCGGTTCCAGCTCGATCAACGGCCTGATCTATATCCGTGGCCAGCGCGAAGACTACGACCACTGGGCTGCGCTCGGCAACGCCGGCTGGGGCTACAACGATGTGCTGCCCTACTTCATCAAGTCCGAAGGCAACCAACGGGGGACCATCCCGTACCACGGAGGCAACGGACCGCTCAAGGTATCAGACATCGGCGCCCGGCATGAGCTGATTGAGGCATTCATCGAGGGTGCGCAACAGATCGGGACTTCCAGCGTTCTGCGCACCAATGATTTCAACGGCGCACAACAGGAAGGTGCGGGCTACTACCAGCTCACCACCTCCAAGGGGTGGCGTTGCAGCACAGCCAAAGCCTACCTCGACCCGGCGCGGCGCCGACCCAACCTCTGTATTGAAACCGGCGCCTTGGCCACTGGGCTTTTGTTCGACGGCCACCGCGTCGTAGGCGCACATTACCGTCAGGACGGGGTGACGAAGACTGCACGCTGCAACGCCGAGGTGTTGCTCTCGGCCGGCTCCATCCAGACGCCGCAGTTGCTGCAGCTCTCCGGCATAGGCCCGCGCGCACTGCTTGCCCGTCACGGCATTCCTGTCGTGGTTGATGCCCCTGGCGTTGGCGAGAACCTGCAGGACCACTTGCAGATCCGGCTTGGCTTCGAGTGCACCCGACCCATCACTACCAACGACCAGCTCAATTCGTGGTTTGGCCAGATGAAACTCGGGCTGCAATGGCTGCTGCATCGCAGCGGTCCGCTGGCGGTGGGCATCAACCAGGGCGGGTGCTTCATGCGCGCCTTGCCGCTGGAGGCGAAAACCCCTGACATCCAGTTCCATGTCGCCACGCTGTCGGCCGACATGGCGGGCGGCAAAGTGCATTCGTACTCGGGCTTCACGATGTCAGTCTGCCAGCTGCGGCCCGAATCACGCGGGCACATACGCATCCGCTCGCGCGACCCGCTTGAACCGCCGGAAATACAGCCCAACTACCTGGCCACAGAATTAGACCGCCGCACGGCCGTAGCCGGCCTGAAGGCAGCGCGCGCAATCGCAGCATCCGATGCCATGCGACCTTATGTACTGCGCGAAGTCAAGCCTGGCCCCGCAGCAACGACTGACGCCGAGCTGCTGGAGTTCTGTCGCAACAACGGGGCCACGATTTTTCATCCGACCGGCACCTGCCGCATGGGCATTGATCCAAGCGCTGTGGTTGACTCCCGGCTGCGCGTCAATGGCGTCGCAGGCCTGCGCGCGATCGATTGCTCGGTCATGCCGACACTGGTCTCGGGTAATACCAATGCCCCGGTGGTGATGATGGCCGAAAAAGCGGCAGACATGATCCGCGAGGACGCCGCGGGCAATTGCTGAGCATGCCAGAAGGCGACCTGTCGGTCAGGATGATGGCACGGGAGTCGGTCGAACCGGCAACCACCAAAGACCGCGGAACGATGACTGGATCTGGAGGAAACGTTTTGCCAGCGATTATTTGGCATATCGGCAAGCCCGCCACGGCACACTCTCGCCGCGCGCGGCCCTCAACATCAGGACCGGTGAAGTGCAGTCTGCGACAAGGCAGGCAGGCGCTGGCGCGCCATGTTCAGAGTTGACAGGCGTCGAGCGCGTCACTGAGGGCCGCCACCGGCAGACGCGTGCGCAGGCCGATCGCCACCACGGCGGCGCCGCCCACCGGTGCCCTGGTGCGGCGCAGGCTGCCATGTCGGCCCGCGAACTGGATCTCGGCCCAGTCCAGCGTGTCGGTACGCAGCAGACCCTTGAGGCGCAGTACACCTGCAGGCATGCTGCGCAGCAGCGCGCGCAAACGCTCGGCAGAAAACAGTGCATCGGGCCGGCAGGACCAGGTCTCGAACATCTCGCCGTGGTCATGAGGGTGGTCGTGCGGATGCTGGTGGTCGTACCCAGCGCGACGGCCCGCGTCATGCGGTGCATCGCCACGAGCGCAGCCGCCCGGCGGCGGCAGCTGCAGTCCGTGCCCGCCAAGCAGCTGCTGCGGCACATCGGCCTGCACGGTTTCAAATTGCGGCGTTGGACCGGCCACGGCGGCAATCCATTTGCGCACCTGGACCAGCACCGGCTCGTCCACCAGATCAGTCTTGTTGAGAACAACCAGATCGGCCGCCTTCAGGTGGCGTTCAAGCGCATCGGCCAGCAGGGGGTCGCGCGCCTGCTCGCGCGCCACGCTGGCGTCGACCAGGACAATCACGCTGTCCAGCGACAACCCCGGATCGGCCATCCCCATCTGGGCAATGCGCCACGGATCAGAAACGCCGCTGGCCTCGATCACCACGGCATCGAACGGCACGGGCGCTTTCAGCACGCCAATCAGGGCCGCGCTCAGGTCGTCGCCGATCTGGCAGCATACGCAGCCGTTGGTCAGCGCAATGGTGTCGCCAGCGGCTGAAGCGATCAGTTCGGCGTCGATGTTGATGGCGCCAAAATCATTGACCAGCACCGCAATGCGCCGCCCCTGCGCTTGCCGCAGCCAGTGGTTGAGCAGCGTGGTCTTGCCGGCGCCGAGAAAGCCACCGATGACGGTCAGGGGAACGCGCGGGGAAGTCATGGTGTCCGCCCTGCCTGCTCAGCCAAACTTAGCCGGGAACAACCGGCCCGACAAGACCGTGCCCCAGATACCGATGTCCTTGAGCGCCATCGGCGCTGCGGTGAGCGGATCGTCGTCCAGCACACAAAAATCAGCCCGCTTTCCGCATTCGATGCTGCCAATCTCATGATCGAGCTTGAGCGTCCAGGCGGCGCCGAGTGTGATGGCGCGCAGTGCTTCGGCCACCGTAATGCGGTCGCCCTCCCCCAGCACCCGTCCGGAGGGCGTGACGCGGTTGACCGCGCACCACGCGGTAAACAGCGGCCCCAACGGCGTCACCGGTGCGTCCGAATGAATCGCCAGCGCCACGCCGTTATCAAGTGCGGTGCGACACGCGTCAATGCGGCTTGCCCGGTCCGGCCCCATGGTCATCTCGTAGTGCTGATCGCCCCAGTACCAGATGTGGTTGGTGAACAGGTTGGCGCACAGGCCCTGCGCCGCCATGCGCCGGAACAGCGGCGCATCGATCATCTGTCCGTGCTGCAGGGTGTGGCGATGGTCAGGCCGTGGACTGCGGGCCAGCACGCGTTCAATGGCATTGATGGCCACCTCGCTGGCCTCGTCGCCGTTGGTGTGCGTGTGGACGATCAGACCCGCGCGGTGGTAAGTCTCGAAATCGGCCTCGTACTGCGCTGGCGCCGTGACCCAGATTCCATTGGGCGCGCCGTTGAAATAACCCGGCCAGCGCAGGCGCGCCGAGAATCCCTGAATCGAGCCATCCAGCATCATTTTCACAAGGCCGTAGCGCAGCCTATCGGTGTTGCGCGCCATCAGGGCGCCTACATGCTCCGCGCCCTGGGCCGCGCCGTGCGTGCCATGAAACGCCTGAAAGGCCGGAAGAATGCGCACACTGTAATTCTCATCGGCGCAGGCACGCTCCAGCACCGCGCAGTCGGCCTCGGAGAGCTTGTTGACCAGGTCGGTCGCGGTGGTCACGCCCTGCAACCGTGCGATGGCCGCAAATCCCTGCATGCCAGCGTCATCCATCGGTGCCAGCAGGCCGGCACCGCCAACTTGTCGCACCACGGGGAACATCGCCGCCGGCTCCTGCAACTCCCCATTGGGCTCGCCATTGGCAAACCTCATCACGCCTTCAATCTCGGTGTCGCGCGTGATCCCGGCCAGTCGCAGCATCGGACTGTTGACGTTCATCAGGTGGCCGTTGGCGTGCGCGATGACGATGGGCCGTGTGGCCGACGCAAGGTCGAGATGCTCCACCGTCATGCGTTCACCGCCGAAGTAGATAGGATCGAAGCCCCAGCCAATGAGCGGTTCCTCGGCGGGCTTGCCGGCGGCGCTCATCTGCAGGTCGATCTCGCGCAGCCGCGCCACCACCGCGTCCATGGCACGCAAGCCAGTCCAGAGTTTGCCCTTGGGGTCGCGGCGGTCAAACCAGCCGAGGTAGGGCAGCGCCCACATGCCGCCTTCCTTCAGGTGGCAATGGCCTTCCACGAGTCCCGGCATCAGCACCTTGTCGGCAAAACGCGTGTCGAGTTCGAAGTGACCCCAGGCTTTCATCCGATCAAGGTCACCCACCGCCAGCACGCGGCCGTCGCGCACCGCCACAAATCTGGCCTCGGGTTGCACCGGGTTCATCGTGATGATTTTTCGGGCCTGGTAGACGGTGATAGTCATAATTGATTGGAGAAAGCAGGTTTCCAAAGGGGATCGGTCATTGTCCAGCGTCACGGCCCAGCTGCAGCAACAGCACGCCAGCCAGCACGCAGCCAACCCCGGCCATGCGCGCCAGCGACACCGGCTTGACCGGAAAACCGAGGAGGCCGACATGGTCGATCACCAGCGATGCTGCCACGGTGCCGAAGATGGTGGCAGCGGCAAATGCAGCGGCGCCAACGCGCGGTGCGACGAACAGCCCGCCAAACACGAAGGCCGCGCCCACCAGCCCGCCGGTCCACAGCCACCAGGGCCCACCCGTAGCGACCTTCAGGTTGGGTGCCGGCAGCCGGAAGACCACAATCAGCAGCGCGAAGATCAGGGTCGCCACCGTCGTGTTGGTGAGCGCCCCATAAAGTGGATGACCCTGGCTCTGGGCCATGCTGGCATTGACGGCCGATTGCAGGGGCACGGCGGCGCCAACAAGCACGGCGCCCAGCAGCAGCAAGATGGTCATGTTCATCAATTAATGAATCAATCAATCGGCGGTAACAGCGAACAGCCGTCGCGCGCCACAATGCGGCCACGCTTGAGCACATAGCGCGGGCGTGGGTGCATGGCTACGGCTTCGGCGGCCGTCTCGGCCGGCACGATCACGAGGTCGGCGACCGAGCCCACACTCAGGCCATAGCCCCTGGCACCCATCAGCTGCGCACCGCCATAGGTCGCCATGTGCAGCGCCAGTTCCAGGCCGGCGTCGTCCCGGAAGCCGTTGAGGTAGGCGATCAGGTAAGCGCGCTCCAGCATGTCCCCGGTGTTGAGCGGGCTCCAGCAATCGCGCACACCGTCGGAGCCGGTGAAGAGGCGCACGCCACGCGCTGCCAGCAGCCGCACCGGCGGGAAGGGAATGCCGCCCACTGGACCATGGGTCATGATCGCGATGTCGTTGTCGAGCAGCAATGCAATCATCTGCTCCAGCCGCGCCGGCTCCAGCGTGCCCAGGCAAAATGCATGGCTGATTGCCACGCGGCCGGCGAGCCCAAGCGCCTTGGTGCGTTCGGCGATCATTTCTATCGTCATCGCGCCGGTCTCGCCGCGGTCATGGAGATGAATGTCTATGCCGCAGCCGCGCCGCCCGGCAATCGCGAAGATGGCGTTGAGCTGGCCGGCGGGATCATTGTCCACACCGATCGGATCGAGCCCGCCTATCACCTGCGCACCGTCCAGCACGGCCTGGTCCAGCAGGTCCAGTGTGCCTGGCCGGAGCATCACGCCGGTCTGGGGAAAGGCGACGATCTCAAGATCGATGTAATCGCGATGCTTCTCGTACATTGCCTGCACACCATGCAGGTAGCTGAGCTTCATGTCCAGGCCCACGTCGATATGGGTCCGCACATGGGTCGTGCCGCGCGCCACCATATGGCGCAGCAGCCGCGCGCTCTGCTTTTCCGCGGACAGTTGAAGCTCATTCATGACACGGCGTTCATTGTCGATGCGGTCAATCAGCGTCGGGCCCGCCTCGTGGGGGCGCCACGGCATCCCCCAGAGCGTCTTGTCGATATGGGCATGGGCATCCACCAGTCCGGGCATGACCAGGCAGCCGGTCGCATTGATCCGCTCGGCATCCGGACCAGCCTCCAGGTCAGGCCCAGCGGCCTCAATACGCCCGCGCCGGATCAAGAGGTTGGCTTGCTGACCGTCGGGCAGTCGGGCGCCGTGAATAAGCAGCTCACTGTTTGTCATGTCAGGCGACCTGCTGCAAAACAATGATCGGTCTCGCCATGCCGCCAACCACCTCAATACGCCTGCAACGCACCCAGTGCTGAGGCGTTACTTCGCGCAGCGGCGGCAGCTCCGCTGCGCAAGCTGGCTCGGCCACCGGGCAACGGCTGGCAAAGCGGCAGCCCGGTGGCGGCGAAAGGGGGCTGGGCGGATCGCCGACCAGCTTGATGCGCTGCGCTGCCCGCTCCCGCCCGCCCTTCACGGTGGGCACGGCCGACATCAACGCCACGCTGTAGGGATGCAGCGGGTTGTTGAAGAAGACGCGACGCGGCGCCCGTTCGACAATCTGGCCAAGGTACATCACCGCGATCTCGTCACACAGATGCTCCACGACCGCCATGTCGTGCGAGATGAAGAGATAAGTCAAGCCCAGCTCCCGCTGCAGTCTGGCGAGCAGGTTGAGGATCTGTGCGCGGATAGCCACGTCCAGCGCCGACACCGGCTCGTCACAGACCACCAGCTCGGGGTTGGTCGCCAGCGCGCGGGCGATGTTGATGCGCTGGCGCTGCCCGCCCGAGAACTGGTGCGGAAACAGCTGCTGCTGCTCGGGTCGCAGGCCCACCTGCGTGAACAGCTCGGTCACACGCTCGGTGCGCTGGGCGGGTGTTCCCACTTTCATCAGGTCCAGTGGTGCACGCACCGCATCGCCGGCACGCTGGCGCGGGTTGAGCGATGAAAACGGATCCTGAAAAATGATCTGCACCCGCTTGCGCACTTCACGCAGGGCTTCGCCCTGGAGCGCACCGACGTCGGTATTGCCCAAGGTGATGTGGCCCGAGGTCAGCGGTGCCAGCCGCATCACGGCCAGTGCGGTCGTGGTCTTGCCGGAACCTGATTCACCAACAACGGCGAGTGTGGTGCCGCGTTGAATATCGAAGGAAACACCATCAACGGCCTTCACCACTTCGGGTGGCTTGAACCAGCCCGTGCGGGCATGTGGAAAGTGCACCTTCAGGTCGGTCACTGTCAGCAAGGTGGATGATGGGTTCATGCGACTCTCCGTAATGGCTGTGCGGTCAGCCAGCAGGCCACACCATGGCCCCCGTCAGCAGTGATCATGGGTGGCACCTCGCTGGCGCAGCGTGCCATGGCATGCGGACAGCGCCCGCGAAAGGCGCAGCCGCTGCCCAATTCCCAGATCGACGGCATCACGCCGGCGATCTCGGTCAGCTCCACCCGCTCGGCATGGCGGCTGCTGCCCAATTCGGGCAGGCATTTGATCAGGCCCTGGGTATACGGATGGCCGGGCTGCGACAGCACCTGTTCGGTCGTGCCTTGCTCGATCACGCGACCCGCATACATCACCATCACCCGGTCGGCCATTTCAGCCACCACACCCATATCGTGCGTGATCATCAAAATGGCAGTGCCCTTGTCACGCTGCAAATCGCGCAGCAGATCGAAAATCTGAGCCTGTACCGTCACGTCGAGTGCAGTGGTCGGCTCGTCAGCGATGAGAATATCGGGCCGGCAGGCCAGCGCCATGGCAATCATCACCCGCTGGCGCATGCCACCGGACATCTGGTGCGGGTACTCGTCAACGCGTCGCTCGGGCGCCGGAATACCGACCTGCTGCAGCATCTCGATGGAGCGCTGGCGGGCCTGCCGTGCATCAAGTCCGGCATGCAAACGCAGCGACTCACCGATCTGGTCGCCCACCGTGAACACCGGATTCAGCGAAGTCATCGGTTCCTGGAAGATCATCGAGATGCGGTTACCACGCACCTCACGCATACGAGCCTCGCTCGCCTGCACCAGGTCTTCCTCACCAAACATCACGCGGCCAGCGCGGATGCGGCCGGGTGGCGATGGAATCAGCCGCAGCAGTGCCAGAGCGGTCATGCTCTTGCCGCAACCAGACTCGCCAACCACGCACATCGTTTCGCCGCGTTTGATGTCGAAGTTCACGCCATTGAGCACCAGCGCCGTGCCACGACGTGTCTTGAATTCCACCTGCAGGTTCTCGACCTGCAGCAGTTTTTCCGTGGTGGCCATCAGCGATCCCTCAACTTCGGGTTAAGTGCATCATTCAAGCCGTCGCCGATCAGGCTGACCGCCAGCACCGTGATGAAAATCGCAGCCCCTGGAAAAGTGACCGCCCACCAGCTGGACAGCACGTACTGCCGGCTCGAACCGATCATCATTCCCCAGCTCATCTGGTTCGGGTCACCCAGCCCCATAAAAGACAGGCCCGCCTCGAACAGTATGGAAGCTCCGATAGCCAGGGTGGCCGAAACCACCAGCGGTGGAAAGGCATTTGGCAAAATGACCTTCCAGATGATGCGGGCGTCACGCGCCCCAATGGCCCGCTCGGCGCGCACATACTCCAGCCCGCGTACCTTCATGAACTCGGCACGTGTCAGGCGCGCCGTGCCGGTCCAGCTGACAATACCGATGGCCAGCGTCACGGTGATCAAGGTTGGCGAAAACAGGGTCACCACCACCATGGCGAATAGCAGGGCGGGCAACACCTGGAAAAACTCGGTAACCCGCATCAGCATCGCATCGATGCGACCGCCGTAGTAGCCGGCCATGGCGCCCAGTGTGATGCCAATGATGACTGACAACAGGGCGGCCACCACGCCGACCAGCAGCGTCGCACGGCCACCGTGGATGAGCGCCATGAGTACGTCACGGCCCAGATAGTCCGTGCCCAGCCAGGCTTCCTCGCTGAAAGGTGGCGTCAGCGGTGCGGCGGTGATCTCAAAGGGATCGGCCGGCATGAACCAGGGGCCCAGCAGTGCGATGCCGAGCACAATGACCAGCATCAGCATTCCGGCAAGGGCCGAGGGATTGCGCCCGAACATGCGCAACGCTTCAAACAGCGGATTTTCCGCAGGTGCAGCAGTCGATTTCATGATGCCTTGATCCTTGGGTCAATGAGCCGATAGCAGTAGTCGGTCAGCAGGTTCATCACAACCACAATGATGGAGGAGAACAGCAGCACACCGAGAATGGTCGGGTAGTCGCGGCGCAGCACCGATTCGAAAGCCAGTCGTCCCAGCCCCGGCCAGTTGAACACTGTCTCGACCAGGATGGCGCCGGCCATCACATTGCCGAACTGCAGTCCGAGGATGGTGATCACCGGCAACAGGGCATTGCGCAGCGCATGCTTGTACAGCACCACGCGGTTGGACAAGCCCTTGGCGCGCGCGGTGCGGATAAAGTCCGAACCCAGCACATCCAGCATGGAGGCACGCGACAGGCGGCTGTACTGAGCCAGGTAAATCAGCCCCAGCGTCAATGCAGGCAGCACCAGATGATGCAGCACGTCCAGCATATCGGCAAAACCGCTGGCACCGGCGGAATCAATTGCGCGCATTCCCGAAACCGGAAAGAGCGGCAGAGCCGAGGCGAACAGCAGCACCAGCATGATGCCGGTCCAGAACACCGGCGCGGCAAAACCCACCAGCGACAGCGTGTTGATGAGCTGAGACAGCAGGCCATTAGGCTTGCGCGAAGACAGCACGCCCAGCACGGTTCCAATGACGAAGGAGCCCAGGACCGAGGTCATCACGAGCAGCAATGTGGCCGGAACGCGCTCGGCAATCAGTCCCGCGACCGGCAGGTTGAAGAAGTAGGAATAACCGAGGTCGCCGCTCAACACCTTGCCGAGGTAGACGCCCAGTTGCACAGGCAGGGGTTTGTCCAGGCCATACTGGGTGCGCAGCTCGGCCTTGAGTTCCGCACTCATGCCGCCGCTGGCGCCAGCAATGGTTTCTACCGGATCGCCAGGCGCCGCATGCACCAGCACGAAGTTGAGCACCACCACCGCGAACACCAGGGCCAGCCCCTGAAGCAGCCGCGACAGCGTTAATTGAAAGGTACGCATGACGTCTCCGCGTTACTTGAGGTAAACCTCATCGTAGGGAGCCAGCGGTCCCCATATCGTCGTTGGCAAGTTGCCCACCTTCTTGTTCACCGCGGTGTGATAGGGAATCAGGTTGATGAAATGGATAGGCAGATCGTCGGTCACTATTTTCTGAAAGGTCGCGTAGTAGGCCTTGCGTTTCACCGGATCGAGCACGCTGCCGGCTTCATTGAGCAACTCATCGACCTTGGGATTTCGGTAGGACTGCGTGTTGGTCCACACAATCGGTTTGATGTTGGTCGACAGATAGGTACGGTGCACGCCGATGATGGGGTCGCCCCAGTTGAAGACAACGTCCATTGACAGGTCGAAATCCTTTTCAGCCAATCGCCTGGACCAGGAAGGAAAGTCGGCCGAGGTGCGTACTTCGGCCTTGACACCGATCTTCTTGAGCTGGGCACGCACATATTCGGCGACGGTTTTTTGCTGGTCGTCGGTGCCAGGCGCGTAATCGATGGTCAGCGTGAAACGCTCACCGTTGGCGTCAGGCTTGTAGCCCGCTTCATCCAGCATGGCGGCAGCCTTTTTCAGGTCCAGCGGATAGCGCACCAGGTCGGTCGTCGCGAAAGGGCTGCTGGCCACGATAGGGCCATCTGCCGGCTTGGCAAATCCCCCCATCAAGGCTTTGGTGACGAAGTTTTTATCAATTGCGGTCGCAATGGCCTTGCGCACACGCACGTCCGAAAATGGCTTGCGCGTCGTGTTGAAAGCCAGCCAGTTGAGGGCGCCTATGCCTTCGTAACCCCGGGGCGTGAGGGTGACCTGCGGGTTGACCGACAACCGTTTCAGGTCGGTGGGAATCGTCACCATCGGCAGCATCTGGACATTTCCGCGCTCAAAACCCAGCATCAGGCTGGAAGAGTCCGGCGTGTAGTCGATGATCACTTTGTCGAGATAAGGCTTCCCCGGCAAAAAGAACTTGTGGAAGCGTTCCAGCGAGACGCGCTGGCCGGGCTTGAAATCAACGAATTTGAAAGGACCCGAACCAACGATATCAACACTATTACGGGGATGGGTTTTCAGGTCCTGGCCGTCGCCGTAAATGTGCTTGGGCAGTATGGGACACAGCGCCGGCGACATGGCCAGCACGATGGCCGGGTGCGGAGTGCTCATGCGGATGATGGCGGTGTAAGCATCGGGGGTATCCACCTTCTCGACCGGCCCCATCATCGTGGTGAAGGGATGGTTGGCCTTGATGGCCATGATGGAGAAGGCCACATCGGCCGAGGTAACCGGTTTGCCATCGTGAAATACCGCATTCTTGCGAAGATTGAGCGTGAGTGATTTGCCATCTTCGGCCAGCTTCCACGACTCAGCCAGGTAGGGCTGCGGATTCCACTTGTCGTCGAACCGCAAGGGGCTGGCAAACAACTGGGTGGAGGGCAGCGCTGTGGCCACGCCCGACTGCACAGCGCCATTGAGGTGGCGCGGCGTCTGGGTGTAACCCACCACCAGTGTGCCACCGCGTTTTCCAGCCTCCTGTGCAGTGGCGGTCAAAGGGAGTGCAGTGGCTGCGGCAAACATGAACAAAGCGGCGACAGCGCCACGCCTCGGCATTTTGAAGGGCATCATGAAAATGTCTCCTGGTGTATTTGAGAAAAAACTTTTTTGTAGTGCTTACCAGTGTCACCAGTTTGGCCAGGCGGACATAGAGCCAGAAGCTTTGTATTAATAGGACCATCGCCCTAGGGTTTTCACCAAGACAAAGATCATGAAAAGCCGTCGGCTCCCGGGGTAACGGCGGTTGATGCCGCCAGCATTGCCTGCATCAGTACCTGACAACCTGCGGCCAGATCGTGTGGCGTGGCGCT
>Ga0209343_10006270_pt1 | contig 14243 bp, 10 predicted proteins | sample RifCSPlowO2_02_FD_184026 | JGI IMG/M metagenome (GOLD analysis project Ga0209343, IMG submission 184026) | Groundwater microbial communities from Rifle, Colorado - Rifle CSP2_plank lowO2_0.2 (SPAdes) (version 2) | ecosystem: Environmental > Aquatic > Deep subsurface > Groundwater | place... | reverse complement strand
CTCGACTTTGTTTAGGGTATCCATCCTACGCATCCCACGGATAAATATAAAATTCGTTTTTTTGACTTTGCTCTATATCGGACATAAAGTAAAGTCAATATTATTTTACCGTCCATTTCTGCAGGCACTGCATCCTCCTGAAAATTACGGTCTATTCATTAGAAGCTTCTTCAATTCACCAGTTCTGAAACCGGCACTATCTCTATACCATTTTCCTTCATCAACGGAACCATTTTCTGGAGGACATTTATAGTCTGGGGATGGGGGTGTCCTATTCCTATTGCAAAATTATCTCTCTGGGCAATGATAATGAGCTTTTCAATCTGTCCTTTTATATATTCCTCATCTTCTTCGTTATCAAGGAATACCTGACGGCGGGCTGTCTTTACACCCAATGTCTTAGCTGTCTGATAGGCAAGAGACTTCGGGGTTGTGAAGCTGTCAATAAAGAATAGATTTTTATCTTTCAGGATTTCCATTACATACCTCATCCCCCTTTCATTCTCAGTGAACTTAGACCCCATGTGATTATTTATACCCACTATGTGAGGGATTTCCGATATGTAATCCTTTATCAATGCCTCTATGTCATTTTTATTCATATCATCTGTCAGGGGTTTTATTCCCGGGTCTTTATGCGGATAACCGTAAGGCTCCATAGGAAGGTGTAAAAGGACATCTCTATGTTTTAGCCCTGCCTCATCGGCTATTATTTTTGAAAATGGGAGATGGGGTAAAATGGCGAAGCAAATCGGTGCATCAATATTCAGAAGGGCATCTGCACTCTCTTTATTCCAGCCGAGGTCATCTATTATAATTGCAACCCTTCTTACATTTGCCCCTGAATAATCTTTGGAGGGGGAAATATTTTCGCTCTTATTATCTACAGGAGGCGGTTCAAAATCTTCCACCTTGTCATAGATTTCATACTTAAATTCTAACTTTTTATTTCTTTGCTGGTTATACCAAAGGATACCGAGACTGATTGAGAGGGCAATGATGATGGTAAAGATAATAGCCCATAATTTGGAATTGCCATCCGTCATTATATTCTTATAAGGCTAAGGTTAAGGCTGAGGCTTAGATTTATGAATTATGATTTTTAAATCTTAAATCTTAAATCCTAAATCTTAAATCTTAATCTAAACCTTAACCTCAACCTCAACCTTTATTTTTGAACAGGTACAGCACCCTTCATCTGCTGAAAGATATTCCAGCTTTTTAGAAGCGCCACTGCTCTTTCCAGCTGAGGGTCTTCCTCCCCTTCCTTTCCCTTTATCTCAACAGGGTGTTTTATATTGCCTTCAGGGGCACTCTCATCACCTTTAAGATGATTTTTGAGGTCTTTTTCTCTTATAACGCCAACCTCAGAAGCGCCTACACTCGCCTTAGCCATTAAGACAGGAACCTCAACAACAATGTCAGGGGTAATACCTTTGCCCTGAATAACCCTACCCTTAGGTGTATAGTATTTGGCAGTAGTCAGCTTCAAAGCCGACCCGTCACTCAAAGGTATTATTGTCTGAACTGAGCCCTTTCCAAATGTCTGTGTTCCAAGTATAACTGCCCTCTTTAAATCCTGAAGTGCACCTGCTACTATCTCTGAAGCACTGGCACTGCCGGCATTCACAAGGACAATCATTGTGAAATCAAGATATGTATTCTTGCCCGATGAAGAAAATTTTAAATTCTGGTCTTCCTTCTTGCTCTTTGTATATACAATCAATTGTCCCTTCCCAAGAAATCTGTCACAAACTTCTACTGCCTGATTGAGAAGACCACCCGGGTCGTTTCTTAAATCGAGAACCAATCCATCTAACTTTTTCTCCGTAACCGATTTTAAAGCGGTATCAAGCTCATCAGTAGTGTTCTTTGAAAAACTCTTTATCTTTATATAGCCAATCTTTTCATCCATCATTTTATATTTCACGCTTTTAATCTTTACAATAGCTCTCGTAATTGTGAAATCCTTCGGTTCTTCAAGACCCTCACGCACGATAGTAAGTGTTACATTTGTCCCCTCTTTTCCTCTCATCTTTTTTACGGCGTCCATGACACTCATGTCCCTCGTAGTCTCTCCATCTATCTTGACAATCTTGTCTCCAGCCTTCAGCCCCGCCTTATCAGCCGGTGTATCTTCTATAGGGGCGACAATTGTTACTATATCGTTTTTTAAGGTTATCTCTATGCCAAGACCTCCAAACTCCCCTTCAGTTTCGAGTTGAACCTCTTTGTAAATATCTGGAGTCATAAATAAACTGTGAGGGTCAAGTGTCCTTAACATCCCCCTTATAGCACCATGGACAAGGTCATCAGGTTTTACATCCTCAACATAGCTTGACTCTACAAGTGACAATACCTCAGCAAATGTTTTGAGGCTATCGTATGTTCCCTCTCCCAATGCAAGAACACTTTTAACCCTTCCATTAAAAAATATTCCTGTGGAAATAAGCAAAATGATACCAATTACAACAATCTTACTGTTTATCCTCTTCAGCATTTTATCCTCCCAAAAGTAGTGTCAGTGTAAGTGAGCAGTGTCAGTATTTTTTTATTTTCTGACACTAACACTAATTACTGTTCACTGATTATTTATGTGCCGTTCTTTGTGGTATAAGCCATGCGATAGGGTCTTCAGGCTTCCATTTAAGCCTAATCTCAAAATATAGCGTATATCCATTGATTGAGTCTGTATCCCCAATCTTTCCTATCACATCACCTGCATTTACCTTTTCACCTACAGCTACGTCTATTTCATCCAAATGCCCATACAACGAATAATAACCATCACTATGGTCAACTATTATCAGTTTACCATATCCTTTGAACCAATCAGCAAAAATTATATCACCTGAATATATATTTTTTATATTGACATTTGGTGAAGAGCCAATCTCTATCCCGCTGTTAAAGATATATGTATTAAACCTTGTTTCTTTCGCCTTTCCAAAATGAGACACTATACTGCCGCTGACAGGCCATGGAAGAATACCTTTTCTTTCTGCAAAACCTCCTATACCCTTTGAAGGCGGCATAACAGCAATGTCTTTCCTCTTTTTCTCAAGAGCCTCAATGAGTGCCATCAACTGATGAGATGAATCCTCCAGCTCCAATTGCACCTTCTCGTAAATAATCCTTTTTCCTTTTATCTCTCCAAGCAATTTCTCTTTTTCATTTTTTCCCTCTATCAGTTCTTCTTTTTTCTGAACTGCAATATTTCTAAGAGTTTTAATCTCTTCTCCAGATTTCAGAAGGGCTAATCTGTTGTCTTCCATCTCTTTTTGTCTTTCAAAAAAGTCTTCAATCATCACTGAGTCATGCTCGGCAATCTTTTTTATATACCTCATCCTTTGAATAAAATCTGTAAAATCATTTGCAGACAACGCAACTTTTATATATGAGAGATTCCCCTCTTTATACAAAGTCCTCAATCTGTTGGAGAGCAGCCTTTTCTGCCTGTCTATAACAGACTCTATCTCTTTCAGCCTTTCCTCTATCTCAGCATTTTTACTCTGAATCTCCATCAGCTTCAAATCATAAACCTTTAGCTCTTTTTCTCTGATTTTCAAACCCCGGCTCACTATATTTAATTTTGATAAAATTGAATCCTCTTCCTTCTTTGCCGTTAATACCTTAGTCTTCTGCTTGTTAATCTCCTCTTCTATCTCTTTAAGTTCCTGCTTCTCTTTATCCATCTTTTTCGTTAATACATCAATAGTCCCCGCATGAGAAACAGTGACCAGTGACCAGTGACCAGTGACTAGCAAAATAAATAAAAACACACTGACCACTGACCACTGACCACTGTTTTTTTTCATGTTCTGACTCTTAAAACCCTCCCAAGCGATAAGACACTTCCTATAAAGCCAAGGAATACTCCTGATATAATCATGCTAATCATAACATGCGAGTGTATAAATGAAATATCAGAAAGTCCAAATGTCAGCATCACTGAATAACTAATCCTGCTTATAATAATTTTATAAATTATAATCAATGACGCGAGAGATATAAGTGCTCCTAAAAAACCCTGAATAATTCCCTCAATTATAAACGGGGCTTTAATAAAGCTGTTCGTAGCACCGACCAGTTTCATAATCTCTATCTCATCCAGACGGGAATAAACAGACAATTTAATAGTATTAGAGATGATAAAAAGCAAACCCACTGCCAATACACCCCCCACCGCAGTCATCACAAGCTTCAAAAACATCATGAGAGTTTCAAATCTGTCAATCCACTCCCTTCCATATTCAATCTCTTCCACCCCTTCCATGACTGTCAATCTTCTCGCTACCGATTCTACACTTTTCAATTCCCTGAAATCTTCCTTTAACTCAATAAAAAATGATGATGGAAGGGGATTAAAACCGAGCCCATCCAATATTGTCTTTTTATCCTTGAGCCTATTTCTAAAATTATATAATGCATCCTCTTTTGATATATATGAAAGCCTTTTGATTTCATTGTAAGAAGAGATATTTTTCTTAATGGACTCCAATTGTGTATCAGATATATTTTCTTTAAGATATATTTCCATTCCCACCTTTCCCCTCAGCCCAGTTGCTACCATTTGAATATTTATAAAAATCAGGAAAAATATGCCAAAGAGTGTCATTGAGATTGCTATGGTCCCGATTGTAATAGTGCTTAGGCCCTTATTAACGCGGATACTGACAAAGGCGTCCTGGAATGAAAAAATAATGTTACGAAGTATATTCACGGTTCCTATTTTAACAAAATTCATCTAATCTTTCATCTCTCTTTTTTCCTTCTTTTATATTTCATGCCTATGACATTGAGCATTAAATTTTGAGCTAAAGATTATTTTATAAATCTCGTCCATATCTATATTTCTTCAACGCTCATATTCCCCACTGGCTTGCCTTTGACAATTATCTGTGCATTTGTATCTGTTGTTGGTTTTAAGAAACATTTTTTAAAAAATCTTGACAAGATACCGATTAATAATTTATAGTTAAAAACCCACCGTTTTGGTTTTATAATATTATAAAACACTATGATTGAAAAAGTAAGTGGCACAGAAAATCATCTTCTAATTTCTCCCTTTGAGACGTTTTTTGGAAAGGCATGTAGTGAGCGAAGCGAATCTATTTGATATAATCATTTTAGGGGCCGGCCCTGCGGGATATGTTGCAGCAATAAGAGCTGCACAGCTTAAAAAAAAGGTTTGTATAATTGAAAAACATGAAGTTGGGGGGACATGCTTAAACAAGGGATGCATACCTACAAAATCATTAATAGCATCTGCAAATTTATTTAATTTTTTAAAGAAGGCGTCTGAGTTTGGAATAAATGCCGAGAATATAAATTTTAATTTTAGCGCTATTCAGGAGAGAAAAAAAAGGATTGTAGATGGCGGAATAAATGGAATAAAATCTCTCTTTAAAAAAAATAACATTACCCTTGAATATGGAACTGGTGTATTTAAAGAGCCATTCCTGATTGAAAATCATAAAAAAAACGGCTATACTGAAATTCTAAAAGGAGATAAGATTATCATCTCTATCGGCTCTTGCCCTGCCAACATTCGTGGGGCTCAGATTGATAATGAATATATATTTGACAGTGACTCAATCTTAAACATTGAAAGTCTGCCTGATTCATTAACAATTATCGGCGGTGGCGCCGTTGGCTGCGAGTTCGCATATATATTTAACAGCTTTGGCGTAAAGGTTAACATAGTAGAACAGTTGTCTCATTTAATCCCTTTAGAGGATGAGGATATTTCAGCAACCCTTGAGAGGGAATTTAAAAAGAAGGGTATTAAGGTTCATACCAACAAAAAAGTTGAAAAGATTTTTAAAGACAATACCAATTTAAAAATCACCTTATCCGATAACAATGAAATAAAATCGGATAAACTCCTCATAGCTATAGGCAGAAGGTTTAATACATCAGGTTTTGGAATTGAAAATTTAAGAATAAATACAGGGGAGAAAGGGAATATATTAGTTAACGATAAGATGGAATCTTCTGTGGCCGGGATATATGCGGCAGGAGATGCAGCGGGAAAGGCAATGCTTGCTTATGTAGCGTCAAAGGAGGGTATTGTCGCGGCAGAAAATGCATCAGGCATTGAAAAGAAAATGGATTATTCCCTTATCCCTTCTACTATATTTACAGAACCTGAGGTAGGCTGTGTCGGTTTAAAAGAAAATGATGCAAATGAAAAAGGAATAAAAATAAATACAGGCTCTTTTCAATTTAGGAGTCTTGGAAGGGCGCATGCAAGCGGCGAGATTTCTGGAATGGTAAAGGTAATAAGTGATGCTAATACTGATAAGGTCTTGGGTGTTCATATAATAGGGGCTCATGCATCTGAAATAATTCATGAGGGGGTTGTTGCAATAAAAATGGGGATGAAATCAAAAGAGCTTGAAGATACAATGCATTCCCACCCTGTCTATTCAGAGGGACTGATGGAAGGGGCTGCAGATATTCATAGAAGGGCAATACATAAATACAGGGATTAGGGGTTAGCGGTTAGGGATTAGTTACTAAACGCTATTCGCTAAACGCTATTCGCTATTTTTTTGGGGGGTTTAATGAACAAAATACTTGAAAAAAAGGTCTGGTGGGCGGATGTACCTGCAATTAAAGAATTTGTTGTTGAGGCACCGTTGATTGCTGAAAAACATAAGGCAGGACAGTTTGTAATCTTGAGGGTCTCAGAAAACGGCGAGAGGATCCCATTGACTATATCGGATAAAAATATTGAAAGAGGGACTATCAATATACTCTTTCAGGAGGTCGGCAAGACCACAATGAGCCTTGGCAAATTGAATGCGGGAGATAATATATTTGACCTTGCAGGCCCTCTTGGAAAACCAACACATATAGAAAAATTTGGAACTGTGGTATGTATCGGAGGGGGCATAGGCGTCGCCCCGGTTCATCCAATAGCCCAGGCATTAAAGGCTGCAGGCAACAGAGTAATATCAATACTCGGTGCAAGGACAAAGGGAATTCTGATATACGAAGCTCTTATGAGAAAATGCAGTGACGAGGTCAGAATAACAACAGATGACGGCTCTTATGGCAGACACGGGTTTGTTACTGATGAGTTAAAATCAATGATAGAATCAGGCATGAGGATTGATTTGGTTGTAACTATTGGACCTGCGATAATGATGAAGATGGTCTGTAAAGTCACTGAGCCTTATAATATACTTACCTTTGCAAGTCTGAATACCATAATGGTTGATGGAACAGGAATGTGCGGTTCCTGTAGAGTTACGGTTGGAGGCAAGACAAAATTCGTATGTGTTGATGGTCCTGAATTTGACGGTCATAAGGTTAATTTTGACGAGATGATGTCTCGCTTAAGACAATATCTGGATGAAGAGAAAATTGCAAAAGAATTGTGTCAGCAGGGTTCATGTCGTGCCGCATGATTAAAGCAAGGTTGAGGCTAAGGTAAACCCCGTTAGAAAGTTTTCGCCTTTCTAACGGGGTAAAGGTTAAGAAAATTCTAAACCTCAACCTAAACCTTAACCTCTTAACTATATGTGAGGTAAAAATGACAGAAGAAAAAAAAGAAGAAGAAAAACCGCTAAAGAAGAAAAAGCCAAAAATACCAAGGCAGCCAATGCCTGAACAAGACCCTCATGAAAGGGCAAAAAATTTCAAAGAAGTCACATACGGGTTTACAGCCGAATTTGCACTTAATGAATCAATACGGTGTATCCAGTGTAAAAACCCAGTGTGTATTGAAGGCTGTCCTGTTAATATAAACATCCCTCAATTCATCAAGAAAGTAGCAGAAGGAGATATATTAGGTGCAGCAAAAGTCATAAAAGAATCAAGCCTCCTTCCTGCTATTTGTGGCAGAGTCTGTCCCCAAGAAGACCAGTGTGAGATGGTATGTGTAGTAGGAAAGAAAGATAAACCTGTATCAATAGGTAGACTTGAGAGGTATGTGGCTGATTATGAGGCTGCACATGGAACATTTGAGATGCCAGAGATGGCACCAAAAACTGGCAAAAAAGCTGCAATCATAGGCTCTGGTCCTGCAGGTCTGGCATGTGCAGGTGACCTGATAAAAATGGGGCACGATGTAACGATTTTTGAAGCACTTCATAAAGCAGGTGGTGTTCTGGTCTATGGCATTCCTGAATTCAGACTTCCAAAGTCAATAGTTGAGAGGGAGCTTGATTACCTCCAGAAAATTGGTGTTGAGTTCAGATTAAATCATGTAATAGGGAGGATAAGGACTGTTGATGAACTAATGCAGAAAGATGGATACCATGTAGTATTCCTTGCAAATGGTGCAGGACTTCCACAATTTATGAATGTATCTGGAGAAAATTTAAACGGTGTTTATTCCGCCAACGAATTCCTTACCAGGTCAAATTTGATGAAGGCATATAATTTCCCTGAATACGATACACCGATAAAAAAATATAAAAATGTAGCTGTTATAGGTGGTGGCAATACTGCAATGGATGCTGTAAGGACTGCATTGAGGCTCGGGGCTGAAAATGCCTATATAATATACAGGAGGTCAAGGGATGAAATACCTGCAAGGAAAGAAGAGATAGAGCATGCAGAGCATGAGGGTGTTAAATTTATAATGCTCACTGCCCCTGTCAGAGTCATAGGAAACGAAAAGGGATGGGTAACAGGGCTTGAGTGTATAAAAATGGAACTTGGTGAGCCAGATGATTCCGGGAGAAGGAGGCCTATCCCTGTTAAAGGGTCTGAGTTTGTCATAAATCTTGATGCTATAGTTGTCGCAATAGGCACCAATGCTAACCCACTGGTAGCCCAGACCACACCAGGGCTTGAACTCAACAAATGGGGATATATTGTAGTGGACGGTGAAAAGACTTCGAGGACAAGCAAGAAAGGTGTATTTGCCGGTGGTGATATTGTTACAGGGGCAGCAACAGTCATACTTGCAATGGGTGCTGGCAGGAATGCAGCAAAATCTATAGATGAATATTTAAAGAGCATCTAAATCCTGAACCATTCCTCTATATATAAGCATTGAAGTATTTCGCTACGCTTGACCGTATGTTTCTCTCTTTAAGTAAAAAAATAGAAATCCTCCCCATAATCCACGGAAGCGGAGATTTTGCAAGGGTTGCGAGACAAAAGATTTTAAGTTCAAATTTTGACTGTCTCGCAGTATCCATCCCACCCTCTTTTAAAAATTCAGTAGAGTCAGGCATAAGACTTCTTCCATCAATAACCATTGCTGCACTTGAGGAAGAGACAGCGGTTCAACAAGCTCACCATGGAGAATTGGATGTATTCAGTTTTGTCCCTATAGACCCATGTCAGGGGATTATTGCAGCCCTGAGAGTTGCCATTGAAGAAGGAATAAGCAGGGCATACATTGACAGGGAGGTATCAAGTTTTGAAACCCAGAGGGGCTATTTTCCCGACCCATACGCATTAAAAAATATACCCCTTGAGAAATTTGCCCTGGCATTACTGCCAGCCGTTCCCATACCGCAAAAGGAGAGCCAGCAGGAAAAAAGGGTTCGCTGGATGGCATATCAATTACATCAACTGGAGCTTCAATATAATAATATCCTATTCATCTGTTCAATACTTGATTGGCCATTTGTAAGGGATTCATATAACAGAAGGCTCCCCTACTCCGTATCAGAAAATATATATCAATCACCTCAGCTTCATAATGTAGAAGAAAAAACCCTCTTTTTTATCCTCGGCGAACTCCCCTATATTACATATCTATACGAAAAAAAGAGGGAGGGGCTTCTATCGGACAGTAACATATCTATAGACGGAATCAAGGAATTATTAATTGAGTCCAGAAACAGGTTTATAAAACAATACGAACTCAATCAGCACTATCTGACACCCAATGTCCTGCAGGCCTATATGAAATATGTAAGAAATCTCTCCCTGCTTGAGAGCAGAATGACACCCGACCTATGGACACTCTCTACCGCAGCAAAACAGATTGGCGGAGACAGTTTTGCCATTACCTTATTGGAAACTGCAAAGTTATATCCGTATCAATCCAATAACCACCCCTCACCTCAATCCTCTCCCCTGAAGGGAGAGGAGGCAATAGAATCAATCCCCTCTCACCCCCCTTTTAATAAAGGGGGGAATATTCTTAATTCCCCCTTTGAAAAGGGGGAACAAGGGGGATTTTTAGATGAATGGAATCTTAATACCATAGAAATGGGAATTGACAGGGCTGAATTTCCAGACAGGGGTGTAGTTAAAATGAAGAACAGGCTTTCAGGCTCGGAGAGGACATGGAGGCACCTTTCATTAAAACCAAAGACTGAAATAAAAAAGCAGAAACTCTGGAAATTTATGTGGGACCCTTACGGGCAATGTTCATGGCCTCCTGAAGATAAAAAGATTGAGAGCTTCAACACCCATGTAAGAGAGCAGACAAAGGCACTCCTTGGTGAAGACCTTGCAAGGACAGAGAAATTTACAACATCGGTTAAGGACGGGATTGACATAAGGGATACACTGAGACACTGGTATACAGGCAATATATATGTAAAGGAGATTCCCCCCTCCAGAGGAAGTGTTGATGCTGTAGTATTCATCTTTGAGGGAAATCCTGACCCGATGAAGTATAGCTGGAGGCAGACATGGTATGCAGAGCACGGAGAGGAATCCACACTCTGCTTCTATGCAACACCATATATTGAAGATATGGTTGGACCCGGCATTGCCCGTTCAACTTATGGGGGATGCTTTATGCTATTCCCTCCAAGACATATACCAGATATATGGCAGGATATAAGGTTTGAGAATGCAGAGACACTTGATGAGAGGCTTATCTCAGCCGCACTCTTCTACTCAAGGGAGAGGCATGTAGCTCTGGTTGCCCCCAAACATCCCACATTGAAATGGAGACGTCTTGCAAGGCAATATAAAAAGAACCTCGTTTATATCCCCTTAAAGAGGTTTTCGCTTCAGACCATTGACCGGGTGAGAAAATTCCATGTCCTGAATGGCAAAGAAATCAGAAGCTATGCATCAAGGTTTATACAGGAGTTTTGAGGATATTTGCATCCTGTGTGAAAATTGAGAGTCCTGAAAAAGTCCTTTTTTGTTGTCATTGCGAGGAGCGAAAGCGACGAAGCAATCCCGAAGGTTGCGAGGGCTTTATCCCGTGGCAATCTCAACAATCTCAGCGAGATTGCTTCGCTTTGCTCGCAATGACAATTTTTAAGAGCTCTTGTTCACCCTTCCCTTCCACCACCTTATACACTGTCCTGCTGAGTTGCTCTATATTGTAGGGTTTTACGATAGCCTCTTTAAAGCCATAATTTTCATATTCTGACATCGTAGTGTCAGTGGAATAGCCGCTGCATACAATTGCCCTTACATCAGGGTCAATCTCAATCAACTTCTTAATGGCATCTTTTCCACCCATACCAGCCGGTATTGTAAGGTCCATCAAGACTGCATTGAATGGCTCTCCTGAATCCTTTGCATTTTTATAAAGTTCAATTGCCTCCTTGCCATCCTTTGCAAAATCCACACTGTATCCAAGTTCTCCCAGTATCATGCCTGCGGCATTTCTCAAAATCTCCTCATCATCCATTATAAGAATCTTCCCCTTACCATAAATAAGTTTTCCCTCAGCTTCTTTTTCCTCTAAAGAAATTTCCTTCTCTGATTTTGGGATGTAGATATAAAATGTCGTCCCTGCTCCTGCCTTTGAATCAACTGTAATATACCCTCTATGATTTTTAATAATTGAATAGCAGGTTGCAAGCCCCAGCCCACTCCCCTCTTTTTTTGTTGTAAAATATGGGTCAAATATCTTATTGAGAATTTCTTCAGATATTCCTGCCCCTGTATCTGAAATTGCTATCTTCACATATTCCCCTTCTTTTATGAGGTATTTATTATCAGCATCAACAGTAGTATTTTGTATGCAAACTGTAATTGCCCCCCCCTCAGGCATTGCCTGTTCGGCATTAATAATCAGATTGTAAATGACCTGATTAATCTGTCCTTCATCAACATCAACAGCCCATATATCCTCTGGCACATCAAAATAACATTTTGTATTTGAGCCTCTGCAGGCAAACGTAGTGGCATCCTTGATTAATTTCACAACAGAGATTGTCTTCTTGACAGGGGCGCCACCCTTGGCAAATGTCAGAAGCTGATAGGTCAGCCCCTTTGCATTTGTAGATGCCTTTTCAGCATCAGTCAATATCTGACAAATCTTATCATCAGGCTTACAATACATCTTTGCAAGAGATAGATTGCCGATTACACCTGTAAGAATGTTGTTAAAATCATGTGCAATACCTCCTGCAAGAATACCCAAAGACTCCAGTTTTGCAAGTTTTATAAGCTCATCTTCCTTTCTTTTACGGTCCGAAATATCCCTGAATATAACTATGAGAGCAGCTTCACCATGCCAGAGGGTTTTAGAAGTTGTCGTCTCTATAAGAACTCTCCTGCCATCTTTTGCAATTATTGTAATTTCAGGGTAAGATTGCTGTGGCAAACCCTCAAGTCTTTCCTTGAGCCTTTCTTTCATTACTAATAGATTATCCGGAGGCAACACATCTTTCATATTGAGCTTTAAAAGTTTATCAACACTATATCCTGTAATCTTGGCAGCCATTTCATTGGCATAAAGATGTTCTCCCTTACTTCCAATTATTACTATCCCCTCCATTGCATTCTCAGAAATTGCCTTGAAACTCTTTTCTGATGCCTCCAATTCCTCTGTCCTCTCCCTTACCTTCTCCTCAAGCTGTTCATTGATTATCTGTAACTCCCTCTGCATTATTATTAAATCATGGTTTTGCTGGACTGCATTCTCATAAGTTGAGAGGAGAAAGGTCAATATCTGCCGTCTGTTGGATTTTACAACATAGCGGTCACCTGCAAAGTTGACATCTATCCCATTTATATCCCAGTTTTTATTTTCATCTATCCTTATACCCAGTATAGTCTTGATACGGGCTAAAAGGAGCTCCTCGTTATACGGCTTTGAAATGAAGTCATCAGCCCCGCTTTCAAGACCCTTTATAACCTCTTTAGGGTCGGAAAGCTGGGTCAGAAGGATAACAGGGACATCTCTATATTTTTCATCTGACTTTATCAGCATGCATACCTGATAGCCGTCCATCTCTGGCATAAGGATATCGGATATAACAAGGACAGGCTTTTTCTCCTTTAAATGAGTAAGTGCATCCTTACCGTTATAGGCTATAGAAATAGAATAACCAAGCGGTTTAAGAATAGCCTCCAACTGCCCTGCCTGAGTCTTACTGTCTTCAATTATTAAAATATAACCGTTAGTGTTCATAAACTTTTCTTTTTGTCATTGCGAGCCGAAGGCGAAGCAATCTCACAACTCATTATATAAATCTTTCCATCCCTTATTTAGACCTTTTATTAATGCAATCTTTTTAGCTCTTGACCCACCTTTAATCTGTTTCTCTCTCAAAATAGCACTACTCACATCTCCAAAGACTTCATAATAAACAAGTTTAGTAATATTATATCTCTTCGTAAATCCTTCAACTAACTTCTCCTTATGTTCAAATACCCTTCTCTTTAAATTATTTGTAATCCCTGTATAAATGGTAGTATTATTTTGATTGGTCATTATGTAAATATAATATTGCCTACCCATCAGATTGCTTCGTCATTTCACTCCTCGCAATGACAAACGAGGTTATTTAATCTCAACAAGTAAAAAATATTGCTCTACTTTAACCGACCTTCGCCAGTGCTCCAAGCATTGGGGCGATTTCTTCAGGGGAAAGGACATAAGTTGCACCGTCAAGCCTCACAGCCTCACCCGGCATTCCATAAACGACGGAGCTTTCCCTGTCCTGTGCAATAGTAACCGCACCATTATCTTTCATCATCTTCATCTCCATTGCACCATCTTTTCCCATCCCTGTCAGGAGGATACCAACAGCCTCTCCATCAAAGGAGTTCATGATGGAGCGAAAGAGATATGAAACAGAGGGTCTTATACCGTTTTCTATCCCTTCCATGCTCAGTTTAAGCCTGCCATCTTCATCTACTCCGAGGTGATAATCATCCCTTGCAAAATATATATGCCCCGGCAGGAGTTCCTCACCATGCTTGGCTATATGGACCGGAAGCCCTGTGGACTGCCTTAACCATTCAGTAAGCCCTTCAAGAAACCCCTTTGATATATGCTGAACTACCAATATTGGTGCTGGATAGCCCTTCTTCAGCCCTGATAAGATTGTCTGAATTATGGGGGG
>Ga0209343_10006267_pt1 | contig 14252 bp, 13 predicted proteins | sample RifCSPlowO2_02_FD_184026 | JGI IMG/M metagenome (GOLD analysis project Ga0209343, IMG submission 184026) | Groundwater microbial communities from Rifle, Colorado - Rifle CSP2_plank lowO2_0.2 (SPAdes) (version 2) | ecosystem: Environmental > Aquatic > Deep subsurface > Groundwater | place... | reverse complement strand
GGGCTACGCCCCCATGGTCGCTAAGCGCCGCCGTGCTGGATTGCTACAAGCCGTTCTTGGAGCAGGCCGTACTCCTTCATATTGTTGATGGGTTACGCCGCATCCGACCTCCTTTCTAATCCACTATTTCCTTACTGCGCTAACCCCACACTGCCTACCGAGCCCCTGAAAACTCTCTTTCTGTCATTCCGGCAGGCATCCGCCTGGGCGAAATATGCGCGACACCCCACTTTTTTACCCACCTAAGCCCTGTGGAAAACCGCCCCTGAGCCCGGTCCATAACCCGGTGATAAAACTGAGGATAAACGCCCCTGTGGATAACCATCACTTTCATCCACAGGCTGTCTACGGCTAGCGAACAGGCTGACGGCAGGATCAGCACAGCCTTTTGAAACGCTACAAGCCACGTGAGCATTAGGCTGTAGCCATCTATCCACAGAAAAGCGCTGCATACTTAATAAACATAAAAACAAAGATCTATATAAATTCATTCTTTTATTCTTTATTAACCGACAGCTCTGGAATGGCCAAGACGGGCTGGCTATTTTTTGTGCAAAAGGCTTCTTTCATACGGGCTAAATCCCTATACTTCCCGGCTTTCCAGCTTTTCAAAGCCAAAAGCCCCCCATTTCTCAACAGGCACGAGGTGCGTGGTGGATTTCCCTTCCCGTTTTCAGGTGATCGTGATCGGCGGTGGTCATGCCGGCACCGAAGCTGCTTTGGCAGCGGCACGCATGGGGGTAAAAACCCTGCTGCTGACCCACAACGTGGAAACCCTAGGCCAGATGAGCTGCAATCCGGCCATCGGCGGGATCGGCAAAAGTCACCTGGTCAAGGAAATCGATGCCCTGGGTGGCGCCATGGCAACGGCTACCGACAAGGGCGGCATCCAGTTCCGCGTGCTCAACAGCCGCAAGGGTCCAGCCGTGCGTGCCACTCGCGCCCAGGCCGATCGGGTGCTGTACAAGGCAGCCATTCGCGAAACCCTGGAGAACCAGGCCAACCTGTGGATATTTCAGCAGGCCGCCGACGACCTGATCGTCGAGAACGATGAAGTCAAAGGTGTGGTCACCCAGATGGGCCTGCGGATCTACGCCGATTCGGTGGTCTTGACCACCGGCACCTTCCTCGGCGGACTTATCCACATCGGCCTGCAGAACTATTCCGGTGGCCGTGCCGGCGATCCGCCGTCGATCGCCCTGGCCCAGCGCCTGCGCGAACTGCCGCTGCGGGTCGGCCGCCTGAAGACCGGCACACCGCCGCGCATCGATGGTCGTTCGGTGGATTTTTCCGTGATGACCGAACAACCGGGCGATACGCCGATTCCGCTGATGTCGTTCCTCGGCGGCCGGGAGCAGCACCCGCGCCAGGTCAGTTGCTGGATCACCCACACCAATGCCCGGACCCACGAGATCATCGCCGCCAACCTCGACCGTTCGCCGATGTACTCCGGGGTGATCGAAGGCGTCGGGCCGCGTTACTGCCCGTCGATCGAAGACAAGATCCACCGTTTTGCCGACAAGGACAGCCATCAGGTATTTATCGAGCCGGAAGGCCTGACCACCCACGAGCTGTATCCCAACGGCATTTCCACCTCGCTGCCGTTCGACGTGCAATTGCAGGTTGTGCGCTCCATTCGCGGCATGGAAAACGCCCACATCGTGCGTCCGGGCTACGCCATCGAGTACGACTATTTCGATCCGCGCGATTTGAAATACAGCCTGGAAACCAAGGTGATCGCCGGTTTGTTCTTCGCCGGCCAGATCAACGGCACCACCGGTTACGAAGAAGCCGGCGCCCAGGGTCTGCTCGCCGGCGCCAATGCGGCGTTGCGCGCGCAGGGCAAGGACGCCTGGTGTCCGCGCCGTGACGAGGCCTACATCGGCGTGCTGGTTGACGACCTGATCACCCTGGGCACCCAGGAGCCGTACCGCATGTTCACTTCGCGGGCCGAATACCGCCTGATCCTGCGCGAAGACAACGCCGACCTGCGCCTGACCGAAAAAGGCCGCGAGCTGGGCCTGGTCGATGACGTGCGCTGGGCCGCGTTCGCGACCAAGCGTGAAGCCATCGCCCTGGAAGAACAGCGTCTGAAAAGCACCTGGGTTCGGCCCGGCACGCCCCAGGGCGAGGCGATTGCCGCGCGCTTCGGCACCCCGCTGACCCACGAGTACAACCTGCTCAACCTGTTGTCGCGCCCGGAGATCGATTACCTCGGCCTGGTCGAACTGACCGGCGCGGGGGCCGAAGACCCGCAGGTCGCCGAGCAGGTCGAGATCAAGACCAAGTACGCCGGCTACATCGACCGCCAGCAGGATGAAATCGCCCGGCTGCGCGCCAGCGAAGACACCCAGTTGCCCGCGGATATCGATTACAACGGGATTTCCGGCCTGTCCAAGGAAATCCAGCACAAGCTCGGCAACACCCGCCCGCAGACCCTCGGTCAGGCCTCGCGGATTCCAGGGGTCACCCCGGCGGCGATTTCCCTGCTGCTGATCCACCTGAAAAAACGCGGAGCTGGTCGCCAGCTGGAGCAAAGCGCCTGATGTCTGTGGTAACCAGCAAGCACGCCGAAGAACTGGCGCAAGGCGCCCTCGAGCTGGGTGTCGAGGTATCGCCCAAGCAACAACAGCAGCTGCTCGCCTACCTGGCGCTGCTGATCAAGTGGAACAAGGCCTACAACCTCACCGCGGTGCGCGATCCCGACGAAATGGTCTCGCGCCACCTGCTCGACAGCCTGAGTGTGCAACCCTTCGTCCTCGATGCTGGGGATAACTGGCTGGACGTCGGCAGTGGCGGCGGCATGCCGGGCATCCCCCTGGCCATCCTGTTCCCCGAGCGGCGCTTCACCCTGCTCGACTCCAACGGCAAGAAGACCCGCTTCCTGACCCAGGTGAAGCTGGAACTGAAACTGGCCAACCTGGAAGTTATCCACAGCCGGGTCGAAGCCTTCAAGCCTGAACAGCCGTTCAGCGGCATCGTCTCCCGCGCCTTCAGCAGCCTGGAAGATTTTGCCAACTGGACCCGCCATCTCGGCGACGGCCAGAGCCAATGGCTGGCCATGAAAGGCGTGCATCCGGACGACGAACTGCAAGCCCTGCCGGCCGACTTCCGCCTGGCAGCCACCCATGTGCTCAAGGTTCCCGGTTGCCAAGGTCAGCGTCATCTGCTGATACTGCGTCGCTCGGTCTAGGGGGAACGCAACATGGCTAAAGTATTCGCAATCGCCAACCAGAAAGGCGGCGTGGGCAAGACCACCACCTGCATCAATCTGGCGGCCTCACTGGTTGCGACCAAGCGCCGCGTGCTGCTGATCGATCTCGATCCACAGGGCAACGCGACCATGGGCAGTGGTGTGGATAAGCATGCCCTGGAACATTCGATCTACGACGTGCTGATCGGCGAATGCAACCTGGTCGAGGCCATGCAGTATTCCGAGCACGGCGGTTACCAGTTGCTGCCGGCCAACCGCGACCTGACGGCCGCGGAAGTCGGCCTGCTGGAAATGAAAATGAAGGAAAGTCGCCTGCGTAACGCCTTGGCGCCGATCCGCGAGAACTACGACTACATCCTCATCGACTGCCCACCGGCGCTGTCGATGCTCACGGTCAATGCCCTGGTGGCCGCCGATGGGGTGATCATCCCCATGCAATGTGAGTATTTCGCCCTGGAAGGCTTGAGCGACCTGGTCAACAGCATCCAGCGCATCGCCCAGATGCTCAATCCTTCGCTGAAGATCGAAGGCCTGCTGCGTACCATGTACGACCCGCGCATCAGCCTGACCAACGATGTTTCGGCGCAGCTCAAGGAACATTTCCCCGACACGCTGTACCAAACCGTTATCCCGCGCAACATCCGCCTGGCCGAGGCCCCCAGCTACGGCATGCCGGCGCTGGTCTACGACAAGCAATCCCGTGGCGCCATTGCCTACCTGGCCTTGGCTGGCGAGCTGGTTCGCCGTCAGCGCGCCAGCGCCCACACCGCAACCGCATAAGGAATTCCGCATGGCCGCCAAGAAACGAGGGCTGGGACGAGGCTTGGACGCCCTGCTGGGTGGCACCACCGTCACTGCTCTGCAGGAAGAAGCCGCCCAGGCCGATAGCCGCGAGCTGCAATACGTGCCCCTGGATCTGATCCAGCGGGGCAAATACCAACCGCGGCGCGACATGGATGCCACTGCACTGGACGAACTGGCCCAGTCGATCAAGGCCCAGGGCGTGCTGCAGCCGATCGTGGTGCGGCCGATTGGCCAGGGCCGTTTCGAGATCGTTGCCGGCGAGCGGCGCTGGCGTGCCTGCCAGCAGGCTGGCCTGGAGAAGATCCCGGCGATGGTGCGCGAGCTGCCCGACGAGGCGGCGATCGCCATGGCGCTGATCGAGAACATCCAGCGCGAAGACCTCAATCCGATCGACGAGGCCGTGGCCCTGCAACGGCTGCAGCAGGAGTTCCAGCTGACCCAGCAACAGGTGGCCGAGGCCGTGGGCAAATCCCGCGTGACCATCAGCAACCTGCTGCGCCTGATCGGCCTGCCGGACGAGATCAAGACCCTGCTGTCCCATGGCGACCTGGAGATGGGCCACGCTCGTGCCCTGCTTGGTCTGCCGGCGGAACAACAGGTCGAAGGGGCGCGACACGTTGTCGCACGGGGGCTGACCGTACGGCAAACCGAGGCCCTGGTACGCCAGTGGTTGAACGGCAAACCCAAGGTCGAAGCAGCGGCCAAAACCGACCCGGACATCAGTCGCCTGGAACAGCGCCTGGCCGAGCGCCTGGGCTCTCCGGTGCAGATCAAGCACGGGCAAAAGGGCAAAGGCCAACTGGTGATTCGCTACAACTCGCTGGATGAATTGCAGGGCGTCCTGGCCCACATTCGCTGAAACAATTGACCCTGTAGCGGCTTCACGGAAATCACTACCTGGCAGTTGAACCGGTGGGTATACGCCCCTATACTTTGCGCGCTTTTGTCGGCACGAAATATGCCAAGTCGTTGATTTGAGGCGGCCGACGCCGTAAGGACCGTGACGATGGATGTTCGCACGCCAAATCGCCTGCCCTTTCATCGTTTAGCGGTGTTTCCGGTCTTGCTGACCCAGCTGGCTGTACTACTGTTAGCGGCTGCGGTGCTGTACGCCACACGCGGAGCGGTAACGGGTTATTCGGGATTGTGTGGCGGGCTGATTGCCTGGTTGCCGAATCTGTACTTTGCCCACAAGGCGTTCCGTTTCAGTGGAGCGCGGGCCGCCCAAGCGATAGTCCGGTCTTTTTATGCCGGTGAAGCGGGCAAACTGATTTTGACGGCAGTGCTGTTCGCACTGACCTTTGCAGGCGTGAAGCCATTGGATGCGCTGGCGGTATTCGGCGTATTCCTGCTGACCCAATTGGTCAACTGGTTCGCGCCCTTGCTAATGAAAACAAGATTTTTAAGACCTTAGCGCTCGAGGGATATATGGCAGCAGCAGAAACCGCTTCGGGTTATATCCAGCATCACTTGACCAACCTGACCTACGGTCAGCACCCGGTCAACGGCTGGAGCTTTGCCCACAACGTCAGGGAAGCTCAAGAAATGGGCTTCTGGGCATTCCATGTCGATACCCTGTTGGTGTCGGTGGTGCTCGGCCTGATCTTCATTCTGTTGTTCCGCGCCGCAGCCAAGCGCGCCACGTCCGGGCAACCGGGTGGTCTGCAGAATTTCGTCGAAGTACTGGTCGAGTTCGTCGATGGCAGTGTCAAAGACACCTTCCATGGTCGCAACGCGCTGATCGCACCGCTGGGTCTGACCATCTTCGTCTGGGTCTTCCTGATGAACTTCATGGATCTGATCCCGGTGGATTGGCTGCCGCTGCTGGCCGCAACCCTCGTCGGCGATCCGCACCTGTATTTCCGCGTCGTGCCGACCACCGATCCAAACGCGACCCTGGGCCTGGCCCTGTCGGTGTTTGCCCTGATCCTCTACTACAGCATCAAGGTCAAAGGTATCGGCGGTTTCATCGGTGAGCTGACCCTGCACCCGTTCGGCAGCAAGAACATCCTGATCCAGGCCCTGTTCGTGCCGGTCAACTTGCTGCTCGAGTTGGTGACCCTGGTCGCCAAGCCGATTTCCCTGGCGCTGCGTCTGTTCGGCAACCTCTACGCCGGCGAGCTGATCTTCATTCTTATCGCAGTCATGTTCAGTGGCGGTTTGCTGCTGGGCGGTCTGGGTATCGTCTTGCAGTGGGCGTGGGCCGTCTTCCACATCCTGATCATCGTGCTGCAAGCGTTCATCTTCATGATGCTGACCATCGTCTACCTGTCGATGGCGCACGAAGACAACCACTAAGCGCGCGACGCGCATCCTGATGCCCTTCCCCGGCGGGGAAACGGCAGATCAGGCTGCGCTCTGCTCAAGGTGGACGCCCGCAAGGGCAACACAGGCAATGATTTAGCTTTACCGCTTTACCTTAGAAAACCTTAAACCAATACGACATAAAAGTCGGGAGGAAAGATGGAAACTGTAGTTGGTCTGACCGCGATCGCTGTAGCACTGCTGATTGGCCTGGGTGCCCTGGGTACCGCCATTGGTTTCGGCCTGCTGGGCGGTAAGTTCCTGGAAGGCGCTGCGCGTCAACCGGAAATGGTTCCGATGCTGCAAGTCAAGATGTTCATCGTCGCCGGTCTGCTCGACGCCGTGACCATGATCGGCGTTGGTATCGCACTGTTCTTCACCTTCGCGAACCCCTTCGTTGGTCAAATTGCAGGCTAATCACTCGAGTATTCGAGTGGATTGGTTTGACGGACAACGAACGAGCGAGGTGTTGGCGTGAACATTAATGCAACCCTGATTGGCCAGTCCGTTGCCTTCTTCATCTTCGTGCTGTTCTGCATGAAGTTCGTATGGCCTCCGGTCATTACGGCTTTGCAGGATCGTCAAAAGAAGATTGCGGATGGACTGGACGCTGCCAGCCGTGCGGCTCGTGACCTGGAGTTGGCCCATGAAAAAGTGGCTCAACAACTGCGCGACGCCAAAGGCCAAGCAGCCGAAATCATTGAGCAAGCCAAGAAACGTGGAACCCAGATCGTCGACGAAGCCCGTGAACAGGCCCGTGTCGAAGCTGACCGCGTGAAGGCTCAGGCTCAGGCCGAGATCGAACAGGAACTGAACAGCGTCAAAGACATGCTGCGCGCCCAATTGGGTAGCCTGGCCGTCAGCGGTGCCGAGAAGATCCTGGGCGCATCCATCGACCAAAACGCGCATGCGGAGCTGGTTTCCAAACTGGCAGCCGAAATTTAAGCGAGGGCGCGATCATGGCAGAACTGACCACGCTGGCCCGACCTTACGCCAAGGCTGCTTTCGAGTATGCCCAGGCCCACCAGCAACTGGCCTCTTGGTCAGCCATGCTTGGCCTGGCCGCTGAGGTGTCGCAAGACGACACCATCCAGCGCATGCTCACGGCTCCGCGTCTGACGAGTACAGATAAGTCCACCACCTTCAACGAGGTGTGTGGTGACAAGTTCGACGCCCAGGTACGCAATTTCATCCATATCGTCGCCGAAAACGATCGCCTGGCCCTGTTGCCGGAGATCGCCGATCTGTTCGAGCTGTATAAAGCCGAACAGGAAAAATCGGTCGACGTGGATGTCACCAGTGCCTTCGCATTGAGCGATGAACAGCAAGACAAACTCGCCAAGGTTCTCAGTGCACGGCTCGGCCGGGAAGTGCGCCTGCATGCTACGGAGGATGCCAGCCTGATAGGTGGTGTCGTGATCCGCGCCGGCGACCTGGTAATCGATGGCTCAGTTCGCGGCAAGATCGCGAAGCTGGCCGAAGCATTGAAATCTTGAGTTTGAAGGGGCAGCAGAGCTATGCAGCAACTCAATCCTTCCGAAATAAGTGAAATCATCAAGGGGCGTATCGAGAAACTCGATGTCGCCTCGCAAGCCCGTAACGAAGGCACAGTCGTCAGCGTGTCCGACGGTATCGTGCGGATCCATGGTCTGGCCGACGTAATGTACGGCGAAATGATCGAGTTCCCGGGTGCCGTCTACGGCATGGCGATGAACCTCGAGCGCGACTCTGTCGGCGCCGTGGTTCTCGGTGCCTATCAGTCGTTGGCTGAAGGCATGAGCGCCAAGTGCACCGGCCGCATCCTCGAAGTACCGGTAGGTCCGGAACTGCTGGGTCGCGTGGTCGATGCCCTGGGTAACCCGGTTGACGGTAAAGGCCCACTGAACAACGTCCTCAGCGACGCGGTTGAGAAGGTTGCACCGGGCGTGATCTGGCGTAAGTCGGTCGACCAGCCGGTGCAAACCGGTTACAAGGCCGTCGACGCCATGATCCCGGTTGGCCGTGGCCAGCGCGAGCTGATCATCGGCGACCGTCAGATCGGTAAAACCGCTCTGGCGATCGATGCCATCATCAACCAGAAGAACAGCGGCATTAAGTGCGTCTACGTGGCAATCGGTCAGAAGCAATCGACCATCGCCAACGTGGTACGCAAGCTGGAAGAAAACGGTGCCCTGGCTAACACCATCATCGTTGCCGCCAGTGCTTCCGAATCCGCTGCGCTGCAATTCATCGCACCGTACTCCGGTTGCACCATGGGCGAGTACTTCCGCGACCGCGGCGAAGACGCGCTGATCGTGTATGACGATCTGTCCAAGCAAGCAGTGGCATACCGCCAGATTTCCCTGCTGCTGCGCCGTCCGCCAGGCCGTGAAGCCTACCCGGGCGACGTGTTCTATCTCCACAGCCGTCTGCTGGAGCGCGCCTCCCGCGTGTCCGAAGAGTATGTCGAGAAGTTCACCAATGGCGCCGTGACTGGCAAGACCGGTTCCCTGACCGCTCTGCCGATCATCGAAACCCAGGCTGGCGACGTTTCCGCGTTCGTTCCGACCAACGTGATCTCGATCACCGACGGTCAGATCTTCCTGGAATCGGCGATGTTCAACTCCGGCATCCGTCCGGCAGTGAACGCCGGTGTCTCGGTGTCCCGCGTAGGTGGTGCCGCTCAGACCAAGATCATCAAGAAGCTTTCCGGTGGTATCCGTACCGCTCTGGCTCAGTACCGTGAACTGGCGGCTTTCGCCCAGTTCGCCTCTGACCTGGACGAGGCCACCCGCAAGCAGCTTGAGCATGGTCAGCGCGTTACCGAGCTGATGAAGCAGAAGCAATACGCGCCGATGTCCATCGCCGACATGTCGCTGTCCCTGTACTCGGCCGAACGTGGCTACCTGCAGGACATCGAAATCGTCAAAATCGGCAGCTTCGAACAAGCTCTGATTGCTTACTTCAACCGCGATCACGCCGACTTGATGGCGAAGATCAACGTGAAGGGTGACTTCAATGACGAAATCGACGCTGGCCTGAAAGCCGGTATCGAGAAGTTCAAGGCCACCCAAACCTGGTAAGCCGCAGCGGAGGTCTGATGACCTCCGCCTGCTAACCCGATAGGTGTCAAATGGCAGGCGCAAAAGAGATTCGCAGCAAGATTGCGAGCATCAAAAGCACGCAAAAGATCACCAGCGCCATGGAAAAGGTGGCTGTCAGCAAGATGCGCAAGGCTCAAATGCGCATGTCTGCCAGCCGTCCTTACGCGGAGCGCATCCGCCAGGTGATTGGTCATCTGGCCAACGCCAACCCGGAATACCGTCACCCATTCATGATCGAGCGTGAAGTAAAGCGCGTCGGTTACGTGGTGGTGAGCAGTGACCGCGGCTTGTGTGGCGGCCTCAATACCAACCTGTTCAAGGCCCTGGTCAAGGACATGGTGGTAAACCGCGAACAAGGTGTAGAGATCGACCTCTGCGTGATTGGTGGCAAGGGTGCGGCATTCTTCCGCAGTTTTGGCGGCAATGTCGTTGCTGCGATCAGCCACCTGGGCGAAGAGCCGTCGATCAACGATCTGATCGGTAGCGTCAAGGTCATGCTCGATGCGTACCTCGATGGCCGCATCGACCGTTTGTCCGTGGTCTCGAACAAGTTCATCAACACCATGACGCAACAGCCGACAGTGGAACAGTTGATTCCCCTGGTGGCTGATTCGGATCAAAAGCTCAAGCATCACTGGGACTATCTCTATGAACCCGATGCCAAGGAGCTGCTGGACGGCTTGATGGTGCGCTACGTGGAGTCGCAGGTGTACCAGGCGGTGGTCGAGAACAACGCGGCTGAACAAGCGGCGCGGATGATCGCGATGAAGAACGCTACCGACAACGCCGGTGATCTGATCAGCGATTTGCAGCTGATCTACAACAAGGCGCGTCAGGCGGCGATCACCCAAGAGATCTCGGAAATCGTTGGCGGCGCTGCCGCGGTCTGATACCGGTTCATATATTCAGAGGATCCAGCTATGAGTAGCGGACGTATCGTACAAATCATCGGCGCCGTGATCGACGTGGAATTCCCACGTGATCAGGTTCCGAGCATCTACGACGCCTTGAAAGTTCAAGGCGCCGAAACCACCCTGGAAGTTCAGCAGCAGCTGGGCGACGGCGTGGTGCGTACCATTGCGATGGGCTCGACCGAAGGCTTGAAGCGCGGTCTGGACGTCAACAACACTGGCGCAGCCATCTCCGTACCTGTCGGTAAAGCGACCCTGGGCCGGATCATGGACGTACTGGGCAACCCGATCGACGAAGCCGGTCCGATCGGCGAAGAAGAGCGTTGGGGCATTCACCGTCCTGCGCCGTCTTTCGCTGAACAGGCCGGCGGCAACGACCTGCTGGAAACCGGCATCAAGGTTATCGACCTGATCTGCCCGTTCGCCAAGGGCGGTAAAGTCGGTCTGTTCGGTGGTGCCGGTGTCGGCAAGACCGTAAACATGATGGAACTGATCCGTAACATCGCCATCGAGCACAGCGGTTACTCCGTGTTCGCCGGTGTGGGCGAGCGTACCCGTGAGGGTAACGACTTCTACCACGAGATGAAGGACTCCAACGTTCTCGACAAGGTAGCCCTGGTTTACGGTCAGATGAACGAGCCACCAGGCAACCGTCTGCGCGTAGCACTGACCGGCCTGACCATGGCCGAGAAGTTCCGCGACGAAGGTAACGACGTTCTGCTGTTCGTCGACAACATCTACCGCTACACCCTGGCCGGTACCGAAGTATCCGCACTGCTGGGCCGTATGCCTTCCGCGGTGGGTTACCAGCCGACCCTGGCCGAAGAGATGGGCATCCTGCAGGAGCGCATCACCTCGACCAAGAACGGTTCGATCACCTCGATCCAGGCGGTATACGTACCGGCGGATGACTTGACCGACCCGAGCCCGGCGACCACCTTTGCCCACTTGGACGCCACCGTCGTACTGTCCCGTGACATCGCTTCCCTGGGTATCTACCCGGCGGTCGACCCGCTCGACTCCACTTCGCGTCAGCTCGACCCGAACGTGATCGGTCAGGAGCACTACGACACCGCCCGCGGCGTGCAGTACGTGCTGCAGCGCTACAAGGAACTGAAGGACATCATCGCGATCCTGGGTATGGACGAGCTGTCGGAAGCCGACAAGCAGTTGGTATCCCGTGCGCGCAAGATCCAGCGCTTCCTGTCGCAGCCGTTCTTCGTGGCCGAAGTCTTCACCGGTTCGCCTGGCAAGTACGTCTCCCTGAAGGACACCATCGCTGGTTTCAGCGGTATCCTCAAAGGTGATTACGATCACCTGCCGGAGCAGGCGTTCTACATGGTCGGCGGCATCGAAGAAGCCATCGAGAAAGCGAAGAAACTGTAATCACCCGCGCGCCCGGAGACGGGCGCTGACGGTCTGGTTGAACGCGTAGCGAGTGAAGGCTAGGCAAGGCGAAAACCGGTGAAAAAGCGCAGTTTACTCTGGTAAATGAGCATTTTTAGCCGGCTTTCAACCCAGCATAGTCGAGCGCAGTAGCGTTCAAATGACCGATACGTGAGGTTAGAAATGGCTATGACAGTCCATTGCGACATCGTCAGTGCAGAAGGCGAAATCTTCTCCGGTCTGGTCGAGATGGTGATTGCGCACGGCAACCTGGGTGATCTGGGTATCGCTCTGGGGCACGCGCCGCTGATCACCGACCTCAAGCCGGGCCCGATTCGTCTGGTCATGGCGGGTGGCGAAACCGAGGTGTATTACATCTCCGGTGGCTTTCTTGAAGTGCAGCCGAACATGATCAAGGTTTTGGCCGATACCGTGCAGCGTGCTGCCGACCTCGACGAAGCCTCTGCTCAGGAAGCCGTCAAGGCTGCCGAGAAGGCCCTGCATGAAAAAGGCGCCGAGTTCGACTACGGTTCCGCCGCCGCTCGTCTGGCCGAGGCCGCAGCTCAGCTGCGCACCGTCCAGCAGCTGCGCAAGAAGTACGGCGGTAGCTGATACCAGGCTGGTCGTTGCACTTCATCGCAAGTCAGTAAAAGGGTAGCCTTGGCTACCCTTTTTCTTTGTCCGCATTTTCTGGATCAGTGTCTGCCTATGTCTCTCGATATCGTCATCCTCGCCGCCGGCCAGGGCACCCGCATGCGTTCCGCCTTGCCGAAAGTCCTCCATCCGATTGCCGGTAAATCCATGCTCGGCCATGTCATCGACCGCGCTCGGGAGCTTTCGCCTGCCGGCATCCATGTGGTGATCGGGCATGGCGCGGACCTGGTGCGCGAGCGACTGGCGGCAGATGACCTGAACTTCGTCCTGCAGAGCGAACAACTAGGCACAGGTCATGCCGTGGCCCAGGCCCTGCCGGCGCTGACCGCCGAGCGCGTGCTGATCCTCTACGGCGATGTGCCGCTGATCGAGACCGCCACCCTCGAGCGTCTGCTGGAGCAGGTTGGCGCCGAGCAGCTTGGACTGTTGACCGTCGACCTCATCGATCCGACTGGCTATGGCCGCATCGTTCGCGATGGCGCCGGCGTGGTCAAGGCGATCGTCGAGCACAAGGACGCCACCCCCGAGCAACGGCAGATCTGCGAAGGCAACACCGGCATCCTCGCCGTCCCGGGCAAGCGCCTGGGCGACTGGCTGGGCCGGCTGTCCAACAGCAATGCCCAGGGCGAGTACTACCTGACCGACGTGATCGCCATGGCCGTGGCCGATGGCCTGGTGGTGGCCACCGAACAGCCACTGGATGCCATGGAGGTGCAGGGTGCCAACGACCGCATGCAGCTGGCCGAGCTGGAGCGGCATTACCAGCAGCGCGCCGCGCGCAACCTGATGGTCCAGGGCGTGACCCTGCGCGATCCGGCGCGTTTCGACCTGCGCGGCGAGGTGACGGTGGGGCGCGACGTGCTGATCGATATCAACGTGATCCTCGAGGGCCGGGTGGTCATCGAAGACGGTGTGCAGATCGGCCCGAACTGCGTGATCAAGGACAGCACCCTGCGCCAGGGTGCAGTGGTCAAGGCCAACAGCCATCTGGACGGCGCCGAAATGGGCGCGGGCAGCGATTGTGGTCCGTTCGCCCGCCTGCGGCCCGGCAGCGTGCTCGGCGCCAAGGCGCATGTCGGCAACTTCGTCGAACTGAAGAATGCCGTGCTGGGCGCAGGCGCCAAGGCCGGGCACCTGAGCTACCTGGGCGATGCCGAGATCGGCGCCCGCAGCAATATCGGCGCCGGCAGCATCACCTGCAACTACGACGGCGCCAACAAGTTCAAGACGGTGCTCGGCGAGGACGTGTTCATCGGCTCCAACAGCGCGCTGGTGGCGCCGGTGACCCTGGGCGACGGCGCCACCACCGGCGCCGGTTCGGTGGTGACCAGCGATGTGCCGGCCAACACCCTGGCGGTCGCACGCGCCAAGCAGCGCAACATCGACGGCTGGAAGCGCCCGGTGAAAATCAAGAAGTAGGGCGGCCTCGGCGCGCAGCGGCAGCCCGCCATTGAGTTCGGCGTACTGCCTTCGGCGAGTACGCCCTAGGGGCTGATCGCCCAGCGGCTCTTGACTCCAAAGCTTCATTAGGTTTTGATTCGCGTCATTATCTTTCGAATCGAAACTTAACATGTCGAAACGCAACACTCCGCAACGTCGGCACACCATCCTCGCCTTGCTCGCCGAGCAGGGCGAGGTGAGTGTGGATGAGTTGGCCAAGCGTTTCGAAACCTCGGAAGTGACTATCCGCAAGGACCTCGCCGCCCTGGAGAAAAACGGCCTGTTGCTGCGCCGTTATGGCGGTGCGGTGCCGCTGCCGCAGGAGCTGATCGGCGATGCCGGCCAGCCGATTTCCAAGTACAAGCAGGCCATCGCCCGCGCCGGCGTGGCGCGGATCCGCGAGCATGCGCGGATCATCATCGACAGCGGCACCACCACGGCGGCGATGATTCCGCA
>Ga0209343_10006265_pt1 | contig 14256 bp, 11 predicted proteins | sample RifCSPlowO2_02_FD_184026 | JGI IMG/M metagenome (GOLD analysis project Ga0209343, IMG submission 184026) | Groundwater microbial communities from Rifle, Colorado - Rifle CSP2_plank lowO2_0.2 (SPAdes) (version 2) | ecosystem: Environmental > Aquatic > Deep subsurface > Groundwater | place... | reverse complement strand
TTCAGCAAGCCTCTGGTATTTTTCTATAAGCTTGGTAATGTTTTGCTTTGATTGGATTTTATCCATACTATTTATTTTCAAAAAGTATTTCGTTTAGAACCGGAAGCATATCTGCCTTTGCCCTTTCCATACGGCTCTTTAAGGTATTTACCATTCTGAATCTATTATCCCTTGATATTAAAATTACCCCTTCAGTCATATTTCTATCAGTATTTACCTCTATGCCATCCGAAATATTCTTTAGTAAAGGCAGGTCTTCTTCGAAGACATATACTATAAACTTACCCGCCCCTATCTCGCCCATTCCATTTTCAACAGACTCTTTAAAAAGCCCCTTAAGAATATCCGAATATAAATTCTCCTTCTTTAATTCAGAAATTCTTTTTTCCACCTCCTGAAAGAGTCCTGACAAAACCTCTATCTTTGCTGTAATTGAGAGGGTGTCCGCCTCTTTTTTCAGATGATCAACTGCACGATTTCTCTCTTTTTCAAAAATACTTTTCAATTCAGCAGTCTTATTCTTTCTCAATTCTTTAAGACTATTTTCTGCATCATTAATAATCTTTTCTGCATCAACGGTGGCATCCTCAATTATCTTCTGCCTTTCCCTTTCAGCATCATTTTCTATTGCACTGATAAGTTCTTCGTAACTCATAAATAATAAAGATAGGTGAAGGCAAAGGTAAAGTAAAACTATGCCTATACCTTTACCTCTACCTCTACCTGTTTTTAGATTCCTAATACAATCATTATAGCAACTACAAAGCCGAGGATAACTATAGTCTCTGGAATCGCCATGAGAATAATTATAGTTCCGCTTACCTCTGGCTTCTCTGCTAATGCACCTGCACCTGCCGAGCCAATCTTTGACTGTGCCCATGCTGTTGCCAAGCCCGTAACAGCAATACACAAAGCCGCAGATAGAGCAATTAGAGCCTTCTCCACAATCTCACCCCCTCTCTTTTCTTTTTAAAAGGAGTATATCTCCTATCCCCAGTTTTATAAAATTTACTAAAAAATTCCACATAGTGAAGACGAAGCGATTGGATTGTAGGGGAAAAGATGCCAATAGCGATATTCAACACATGAATAAGTCCCGCTACTATTATTCCAAGAACAATATTGCCAATCATCTCCCCTAACCTGTTGGCAACTAAAGTCATCATTACTGATGCGATTCCAAGCGCCATAATACGGACATAAGAAAGAATATTGCCAATAGATTTGGTTAACTCTATAACACCAATTAAACCCTCAGACAGGACCAGGATTGGAAAAGAAACTATTAAAATTATAATGCCTGTGTTAAGAAATCTCTTTGGCAGATACGTCGAAAGTTCAGCAATGAGAAGTAATATAGTAAACAGCATAACGATTGAAGTCGTTTTTCCAATTATCTCCCTCCCCCTTCTCCATTTAATTGAGTTTATAAGGGAAATAATAAATCCAAGCATGACATGCCCAACTCCTATCGCAACAGTAAAAATAAGGAATTCTTTAATTGCCTTACTCCTATTTAAAAAGATTGGGTGCATGCCAAATTTCTCCCCAATCTCACCAAATAACTCTCCAAATAAAATTCCAAATATTATTGCATAGATGGCACACAGTAAGAAGACCTTTGTTAAATCCTGAATGAGTGGCTTATCCGTGAATATTCTCTTCAAAATTACAGCAAGAAAAAGAAAAATCAATCCATGTCCGACATCTCCAACAATGAGTCCAAAGAAGACAGGGAAGAAGATAGCTATAAATGGAGTGGGGTCTACGGAATCGTATCGGGGCGGGGGGAGTATCCTTAGGAAGACCTCAAACGGCTTTATTATTTTCGGATTCTGGATATATACAGGAACCATTTCCAATTCTTCCTCTCCTATCTCAAGTTCCTTTACCATCACCCTTTCACCAAATCTCATTTTGACAGAATCCCTCATCTGAGGAAGATAAGCTTGAGGAATCCATCCTAAAATGCAGAATGTATACCTTGTGCCTGTGCAGTAGCTGAATGTTTTAAACTCATCTGAAATGTCTTTAAAAATATCTTCAATCGCCTTTATCCTCCAGTACCATTCATCTGACAACCTCTCAATCTCTTTTTCAATGTCAGACATCTCTATTGCAAACTCATCATTTTTTTTGACCATCTGCTTCAGTGCATCAAAAAACGAAAGGTCGGAATATTCCGTGGGAAGCCTTATCTCGCTAACACCTTCCTCTGAAAGGAGTGCCCTGACATTTTTATCATAATCTTTTTGATAAGTAAGGATAACTCCAATGCTTTTATCATCCAACTCCCTCTTAAAAATCTGATAATATCCATATGTAATCCTCTGAATCTCCCTTTCCAATATGGATATTACCTCTGCCTTATCCTTATCTAAAATTATCCCTATAGATTCAATAGACTTAAGCCCGCTCAATTTGGATATAAGAGGGGCAAGGTTTTTTAAAATCCGCTCATATCTCTCTAAAAGAGATAATTCCTCTTTAAGCTCTGATTTTCTCTTGTAAAGATTCCTTAGTTTTGCCCCAAGCTTTTCTATATCAAGAAGCAGTTTTTCCGAAGCGATTTCTGTCACGCTAAATCTTCCTTCCGAAACTGCTGCCAACTGTGAAGGACGATAAAGTAATAGTATTATGTCTCTTACTTTTTGTAGTATTTTCTCCGCTCTCTCCTTTAGAATTATCTCTTCCTTTTGCATCGGAACGATATGGTAGAAAATATCTCTCCTCCCATCTTCAGGGATATTCTCTATATGCAGGACGGATAAAGAATGGAGCAGCTCTATCACCTCTTCCATTATCCTGCGACTGCCAATTATTTGAATCTTACTCATTTTTTGAATCATATAAATTAAATATGGAACGCAGATTTACAGGATTTACGCAGATGACAGCGAGGCTGTCATTCTGAGGGCAAAGCCCGAAGCTTGTCCTGAGCGTAGCGAAGGAACTCTATGAGATTCTTCACTTCGTTCAGAATGACCCTGCGGGTCAGATTCCTCTCTTCGCTCGGAATGACATTGAAAAAATCCTGTATTTTCTGCGTTAATCTGCGTCCAGAAATTAAGGTAATATTGCCTTAATAACAAGCTCCACTCCTTTTTTAATATTCTCAAGCCCTTTGTTTTTTATATATTCTGCCTCTTTCCTTGCCTTATCTATAATAGCCTCTCTTTCCCTTTCAATTTGAATCTTATTTTCTTCTATATACTTTTCTTTCAGCTTCTTTATCTCCTTATAGAATGAATTTTTCATATCCTCTGCAGTCTTCACTGCCCTTTCCTTTATCTGTTGAGCTTCAAGTTTTGTATTTTGGATAAGGCTATCCAGCTCTTTTTCCTTTTCCCTTAAAGAATTTAAGAATTCAATTTCTTCCATGAGCATAATATATAATTCTTTAATTTGACTGTCAATTTAATCTGGAAATGTCTAAAGTCTAATGTCTGATGTCTAATATCTTTTTTAAGTCTGTGTAAGTCTGCGGTAAAAAAGGTGTTTTTAGATTAAAACTTTAAGGGGAAACTACAGAAATTTACGGATGCCCGATTATAATAAATTTTGTCTTTTCAGACAGCGACCAGTAGATGGCACGGGCATTATCACTGCTCATCACAACCTGTATCTTTATGAAAGGGTTTTTTTTAAAGTATTTCCATACCAGTTCGGAGGAATTCCAAAAGCGTTTCATACCACTGTTGATACGATTAAGGATTGAAAAAAAGAAACCATCATGAAACTGAGGAGTTACAGATATGATGAGTCCATTATCGAAAATCATGGTATAGCTTGACGGCATATCCTCTATACCAAAAGTATCCTTCTCCTGAGGATTGTCTGAATATCTATCTGTATCCCTCTGTTTAGATGGTTTTATCTCCTTTCTCTTCGGGGAAAATATCGCCTTGATATTATTTAGCTGATAAGATTCTTTTAGATGCCCTATTCCAAGCACCTCTGTGTTAATAATATCAAACTCCTTAAGAATAACACCTCTTATTTTAAAGTATATTTTCTTCTTATCCATATCTAATACTACATATGTAACAGGTTTATCTGCACTCTTAAGTTCCACCTCAAGCAGTTTGTTCTCTTTTCTAAGACGATTTTCCTCTTCAGCATTATTAACGGAAAAGGCAGGACTCCATAATAAAAATACAAACAAAAAAGGCACTGTCGTCAAACAGTGCCAAAAACTATTTTTCATCTGAAAATCCTTATTGCCACAGAGAACACAGAGAAGAATAACCGACAACTAACAACTGACAACAAACAACAGTTATAGGTTGTGAGTTGTAGGTTGTTAGTTTTTCTCTGTGACCTCTGTGACTAAAATTTTAATTCTCCCTTGTAAGCCGAAGGCTCATGTGTGTTTCATATAAAAATTAAAAAATATACACCTTAGTCCCTATAGTGGCAGACTTATAGATAATCTTTAAATCTTTATCACCGACCCTGATACAGCCATGTGTAATCGGTTTACCAAGAAGCCTTGTATAGAGTGTTCCGTGAATGAAATAACCGTTACCGATACCAAGGGCATAATCACCCAGAACCCCTGGCTCCATTCTATCATTATAATTTTTAGGTATATCATCTCCCTCTTCAATAAATGCCCAGTCAGGCTTTACCCATACAGGCTCTACTACTTTAATTTTAATCTTAAATTCGCCTCTCGGTGTATCAAAAACCCATTTTTTCTCCAGATTCCTGGGGTCCATCAGAAACTTACCGCTGCCGGTAGATATAATCGCCTGATGCAGAACCCTGTCACCATTTTTTAAGTAAAGGATATTTCTGGCAGTATCTATCACAATATAATTGCCCTTCGGAAAAAGGCTGGAGAGGTTTTTTTTAATCTTCCTGTTTCTTTTGCTTAAGTCTTCATTCGCCTTTTTTCCCTTGACGGTCTCTTCAGGCTTAAGTACATCAGTATCTGAATGCCCCTGTATAAAATATGCCATCACATTTATGGCAAAAAAAAGGAAAAGGGGTATAAAAAGACCGCCAATACCCCATTTTAATCCGGGATTTGAGATGGATTTAGAAAGACAATTATTTATTCCATTGTTTTCAATCATAGCTATGTTCAATACCCGTTCTGCAATCCTTTAAGTCCTTGTGAAAGTTCATTTTCAATATTTGTTGCACCAACTATTGTTACAGGTGTTCCAACAGCAACCCTTTCAAAGAGCTCATCCATATGATGATTTTCAAGGGCAATACAGCCGTATGTTGTGCCGTCTTCCCCTCCACCATGAATCTCAATAAGCCCCCCTATTCTTGCCTTATTTGATATAAGCCCCTTTCTCTTTGCCTTTAAAAATTCCTTTCTATCATCCTGATTCGGGTAATCCAGGAGGAGCGCCTTATAATATTTACTTTTTCCAATCCCTGATTTTTTAATAATCCTGTATCTCCCCTCCGGTGTGGCACCATCCCCTGAAAACAGCTTATCCCTGTATCCATTTCTGCCAATCCCTATATTAAAATTCAGCACCGCCTTACCACCTTTATACATAGTAAGTGTCCGCTCAGCCTTATTAACTATAATTGCAGCTATCCCCTTCTTTTTTGACTCCACAATGGTATCCCTAACAAAATCTTTCCATTTGTTTATTAAATCACTCTGTGAATATCGCTTGATTATTGATGCTATTGATTTCTCCGCCTCATTTAAAAGCACAGAGGCATTATCTATCTTTCCCATAGCTGAATCATACTCATTACTCTTAAGAGACATCTTTGCCTCACTTATTGAAATGCCTCCCATAGTAAGCTTTTTTCTCGTATATATACCTGCATTTACCTTCAGTGTTAATTCATCTATAATTTTTGCCCTTTCCTCTAATCCTTTTATTCTGCTGTAAGCCTCTTCCTTTTTACTGTTTACCTTTTCCCTGATTGATGCTAAAAGTCTTTCCCCTTCTCTAAGAATATCTGAATGGCTGTTCTGGGCAGACTCATAATCCCTGAACCATGAAAATTTTGATTCCTCCTGAATAATCCTATCCTTTAAGAGCCTGAAATTCATCCTGAATTTATCATACTCGGCAGGAGCGTATTTCATTGCATCTATTCTATGAAGTTCGTGGTCAATATTCTCTATAACTTTAGTTTCAGGTTGGGGAGGGGATGAATTACATGCGAAAAGAAAGATTAAGAATGGGAGGGCAATAGCCCTCCCGCACTTTAAAAATCCTGACAAAATTGGTAATCTCAGCATAAGATAGCCGGGATTATTTTTTACCTTTTCCTTTCTTCTTTTTCTTTGCTTCTTCTTTAGCCTTTTTTGCAGCCTCAACCTTCTCTATAGCCTGCTGAACCTGACCTGAAACTGCATCTGCCTTCTCCTTTATGGATTTCGCCTTGTTAATAGCTCCTTCATAATCTTCACCATCAACTGCCTTCTGAACATCAGGGAGCGAATCCTCCAGTCCCTTTACATCCCCTGTCATTGCCTCTATATCCGCTTGTGTCTCTTTCCCTTTAGGAGCCTTTTCCAGCATTGCCTTTGCATTACCAATGGCGCCATTTGCTTCTTCCATGGCAGCTAAAGCATTCTTCTTAACCTCTTCCTTCTTTGTAATCGTATCTGCCCTAAGTTTCTCTGCACTACCCTTTGCAGATGCAAGCATCTCCTTTGCCCTGTCATATTTCCTAAAAAGGGGGAACTTGCCATCCTGCACCTTTACCTCGTCCAGAGCATCAGAGAATTCATTTACTACTTTTTTTGCATTATCTGGAAGATATTTCTCTGCACCGACTGACTGTGCAGATTCTACAGCATTCTTAGCTGCATCTATATCCTCGGTTGGTGGTTTTGCACATCCTGCCATAAAAAAAAACAAGCCAATCAAAAAACAACCTGCTAATATCTTAACAATCTTTTTCATTTCTTTCTCCTTTAATATAACTTAAACCTTATCAGTCAAAGTAATATCAAAATGTAAACCACCCCTTACATCCCATACATAATTTATGTGCCGGGAGATAAATGGGTAAATGATTTTCATGGTAACCCCACATACACAGATATAAAAAGCGGGGGTTTATAAATGTATTACACTTGTATTTCACACATGAACCTCAGACTGAAAGGTCTGAGGCTTTAAGGGTGTGGTGGTAATGAGGTCTGTTAGGGTGGTTCTTCAATATAAATCCCTATCAACAACATTGGTTCAATCTCAACAGGCTTTAACTTCGTACTACCACTACTCATATATTAATTCATATATCAATAAGTTAAAAATGTCAATAAATTTAATTGATTTATTTAATCAATTGACTTTGGATTTTCACATCTGATATTATCTTAAAATCAAGGTTGAGGTTAAGGATAAGGTTAAGGATTAGAAAAGAAAAAATCTCAGCCTAAACCTAAACCTTAACCTTTTATTAATGGGAGGTTAGTTTGGAAAATAGAGATAAAAAATTGCAGTTGATTCAGATGGTTCTTGATAAAATTAATGCAGGTTACACTGCTGAAGAGGTGTTGAGTTTTACAGCCGATGTCGTTAAAGAACTTTTTAAGTGCCAGTCAATAGGCATATTAACCAAAGGGCAAAAATCCTTTCATATAAAGGTCATCATTTCAAGGGGATTGAGCGGGGATTTTATAAAACACCTACAGCTGGATGAAAAAAAGGAATTACTCAAGGATATTTCAAATCAGAAGAAATATCTCCTGATAACTGAAAATACCGATTCCAAAAAAAGAGGGCTTTATAAATTTGAGCATGAATATAAAACACTCCTATCTGTCCCAATGAAACATGGAAATAAATGGGTTGGATTTACATATATGGACAGCATGGAGAAGGATGCATTTTCGGATGAGGACATACGGATCTTTGTAGAGCTTGTCAATCTCCTCACTGTAATAGTAGAGTATGGGAGGCTTGAGGACCAGCTTCGTCAGGTATCAAATTATGACGGGCTTACAAAGCTATACAGTTATAGATATTTCCATGAATCACTTCTTCATGAAATAAAAAGGGCTAATCACGATAAGAGCCATCTAACCCTCTGCATTATCTCCATTGACCACCTGAAAGACTATAATCACATTAACGGTCATATAAAGGGGGATTCCGCACTTCAGGTTATTGGAAAGATTATTGAAGAAGATGTGAGGGATATTGATATCCCGGCACGATACGGCGGAGCCAAGTTTGTAATAATAATGCCTTCATGTGAAATTAGTGAGGCTAAAAAGATTGCCGAGAATATAAGAAGCAAGGTAGAGAAGACCTCTTTTGAAAGTAAAGAACCAAGACTTCTGCTGAGTATAGCCCTGACTATTTATCCTGCAGATGCCGGGAATGAGAGAGACCTCATTAATAGGGCTGAGCAGGCGTTATATTTCTGCAAAAGAGAAAAGGGAAATATAGTTAAGACATTCTCAGAAATTCCATAAAGAATATTTATTTCACCGCAGAGGAGCAAAGAATAACTAACAACCTACAACTCACAACTTACTACTTAAGGCAACTGCCAGTGGTTAGTTGTCAGTGGTCAGTCAAATTTGCGTCTTTGCGGTTAAGAATTTCCTGATTCCGTATTTCCTTAATTCATCTGCAGCCAGCACAACTACAGGAAAAATAATAAGAAACATCCAGTCATTCAACTGTAGAGGTGCAAGACCAAAGATTTTCTGAAATAAGGGCGTATAGCCAAGTATTAGAATTAGAATAACCTCTATAGCAATACCTATAAGTATCAATCTGTTTTTTAAAAAACCCGCACTTAATACAGACTCCATCTCTGTCCTGCATGCAAATACATTCCCAATCTGAGAGGCAACAATCCCGGCAAGGCTCATTGTTGTTGCCGTGGCATATATGACGCCTGATGAAGGCATATCCATGCCGGGCTCCCATCCCCTTAACCAATATGCAAAGAAAAAACCTGACATACATAAAATGGCCTCAATTGGTCCTAAAAACATATATGCCCTTGTAAGGAGTTTATAATCCAAGAGTCTCTTATCCTTCGGCCTCGGCGGCTGATTCATTATTCCTTTTTCAGGCGGTTCTACACCAAGTCCAAGGGCTGGAACAACATCAGTGCCGAGGTCAATGGCAAGGATTTGCATCACTGTGAGGGGCAGGGGTATCCTGAATATAACAAAGGCTATAAACGGGACAATCTCAGGGATATTACTGGCAAAGATGTATGTAACAAATTTTTTAATATTCGCATAGACTCCCCTTCCCTCCCTCACAGCATCCACAATAGTTGCAAAGTTATCATCTGAGAGGATGATTTCTGCCGATTCCTTCGCCACATCACTCCCCCTAATCCCCATTGCAATCCCGATATCAGCCTTTTTCAAGGCAGGGGCATCATTAACACCATCGCCTGTCACCGCCACAATTTCACCATTATCCTGAAGGGCGGATACGACCCGCAGTTTATCCCTTGGTGCAGCCCTTGCAAATATTACCTCCCCTTTTTTAAGAATCTCTTTCAATTCCCGATGGGAAAGACGGTTAAGCTCTTCACCTGTAATAACCTCAGTATCTTTTCTTGCTATACCAACCTGTTCTGCAATAGTCTTTGCAGTAATACCATAATCACCTGTAATCATTACAATCCTTATACCTGCTGTATGACAGTCAATAACTGCATTTCTAACCTCAGCCCTTGGGGGGTCAAACATTGCAACGAGCCCTATAAATGTCAAATCTCTTTCTGTTTCCTCAACTGTATATCCCTTTTGATATTCCATCTCACGGCAGGCTACAGCCAGAATACGAAGCCCCTTTTCTGCCATACTGTCATTCTGTTTCAGGATTATTTCCCTTTCCTCATCTGTAAGATTTACTACCTTCTCATCTAAATATATTTTTGTGCATAAATTCAGAGTCTCTTTCGGTGCACCTTTCACATAGGCAATAAATTTTGCACCCTCCCTATTTCCCTCCCCCCTTGCGGGGGAGGGAGGGGTGGGGGGATTATGTATTATTGTCATCCTCTTTCTTATTCTCTCAAAGGGCAGATGTGCAACCCTATAATTTTTACTCCTTAAAGTCTCTATCTTCAAGCCACCCTTTTCAACAAGACTTAATAATGCACCTTCTGTAGGGTCACCAATTACTCTCCAATAAGGTGCCTCTTTTGAGGGTGGATACAGATTTGCATTATTACAAAGTGCAGACGCAGTCAACAGATTGTCAATAGCATCTCGTTTAAAATCATCACCTGTGATGGACTTTCCGTTATACAGAAATTCACCTATCGGCTCGTAACCTCCCCCTGTAACTTCTATCAGCTTCCCATTAACAAAAAGATTTTTAACACACATCTGATTCTTTGTTAATGTCCCTGTCTTGTCAGTGCATATAACTGTTGCAGAACCAAGTGTCTCAACCGCAGAGAGCTTTTTAACTATTGCACCCCTCCTTGCCATCCTCTGCACACCCATAGCAAGGGATAAGGAGACTGTCGGCAAAAGCCCTTCAGGCACATTCGCAACAATTATTCCTATTGCAAATATAAAACTCTCTGCAAAGGTAAGCCCTGCAATACTAAAACCAAGAAAGAAAAATATCGCACCGAGTGCTATTGCAATTAAGGTAACAATCTTTGTTACATTCACCATTTCCCTTTGAAGGGGGCTCATCTCAGATTTTATTGCCTGTGCAAGATATGCAACCCTCCCTATCTCTGTATCCATACCGGTTGCAGTAACAACAACCCTGCCACTCCCCGATAGAACGCCGGTACCTGCAAATACAAGGTTGGGTATCTCTGTCCATATAAAGTTTTTGCCATCTGCAACCGGCTCAGCAACCTTGTAAATAGGCTTACTCTCGCCTGTGAGAGGGCTGTTATCAACACGCATCTCTTCCGCACTTACCAGCCTTCCATCTGCAGGTATGCTGTCCCCTTCAGAAAGCTCTATGAGGTCTCCGGGCACAATCTGTAACGCCTCTATTTCTTTAATAATACTATCCCTTATCACCTTAACCTTACGGGGCAGCAGCTTCTGAAGGGCATCAACAGCCCTCTCTGCCTTGTATTCCTGCCAGAAACTGAATACTGCATTTATGATGATAACCATAAATATTGCGATACTAAGTTGAGGCATATCTGCAATAAATGCCATGATTCCACCTATCCATAACAATACTGCAAAGAGATTTAAAAAGAGGTTATAAAAGAAATCCTTTATCAGATGCCCTTTTTCTACCTTTTTTAATATATTCGGACCTACAATCTTCAGGCGGTGCATAGCATCTGTATCGGAAAGACCATTTTCTGATGTTGAGAGTTCAGAAAAGACCTCTGACCTGTTAAGAGGTATATATACAGACCTCCCCGCCTCTTCCTCCCTTCTGATAATCTTCCTCACATCTTCAATTGTCCTGGCGGAAAGTATTGCATGACGGAATGCCCTGTTAAGCAAGAGCCCTTCCAGTTTTGATAATAACTGGAGATGGGTCCCGCTCTCTTTTACAGGGGATATTAAAAGGAAGAAGATTTGGGCTGATGCCTTTTCAGTCGGGTGAGGTATGTTTCTCTTTGATACGGCAATTGCAATCCTGATGTTATCAATCTTTTCTGAGAGGCTATGAAATATGGCGGTCTTTGAGTCAAATAGGACACCGTTAATACTCTCGTGGTCTTTAAGGTCATGAATAACCTCTTCCCTATGCCACTCCTTCATTGATGACAGCAGATGGCCTGCCATCTGCCTCAAGACCCCTTCATGGTTTCTTGCCTTTACATTAAGGAGTATGACTTCAAGATGGCTGAAGATATTCATAACAAAGACATTATAAAATCTTTACCACTGAGGCACGGAGACACAGAGAAAAAAAACAAAAAAACTTGATTTGGACGCAGATGAACGCAGATTATCTGGATTTTAAAATACTCTGCGTTTATCTGCGAAAATCTGCGTCCTATTACTGCTTCTCTGTGCCTTTGTGTCTCTGTGGCTTATTAGATTTCATTCATTTGTTTGAAAAGGGTATATATAGTATCTTGAAATAGCTTTTACCATTCTTTTTACCAAGTTCTAACAGCCCCTTCAATATTGAAAAGCTCCCCCCGTCTCCCCTTTTTTCATAGGATATAAGAAATGATAAATCTATAAACTCGCCAAAGTCATTCTTCTTATGAGAATAGAGACCCCATAATAATCTTGATTCCATCTCTCCTCCTCTCCTCTCCCCCACTTCTACCTCCCCTTTTTCCCCTCCTTCAGAAGGAGGGGAGAGGGGAGGTCTCAAAGGGGGGGAGGGTGGGGGGGTAGAACTATACTCATATAATCTAAAGATTGGGGCATAGTTCTTCTCAAAACCCTCAGTTTCAATAGGAATTATCTCTGGGAAGTGAAAGATGGTCTCCCCATCCTTTTTACTTTTGTAATTGAAAAGGGGCCATAACCTTAACTGAAAAGAGTTCTGAGTTTTATTTATGGGTGTCTCACCTGAAAATACCCCCTCGCTGTCATTCCGAGCGGAGCGAGGAATCTCGCTTTTTAGATTGCTTCGCCTTCGGCTCGCAATGACATTCTCATTATTTTTTGTGTCTCTTTGAGATATGGATGTTTCATATTCATATTTGCTTATAAGCAAAAACCTGTGGACTATCTTTTCCGAGTCTTCGGGATACTCTCTCTTGTATGTATAAATTGGCCAGAGGAAGAAACGCTCGTTCAAATGCTCTTTATCTCTGTAACCATATATGGGGAATACCCTGAATACATTCAAATTATCCCCCTTCCCTTTCTGAATAATGGGCCAGGGGAAATCCCAGAGGGTAAGATTTTCATCATCATCATGGAGGTAGTTAAAGAATGGCCAGATGACACTCCTTGTAACCCTCCCAGGAGATGTTTCAGAGGCATAAAGGGGGAGAAATGCCCTGTATTTCTTAGGCCTTGATGTATCAAGGTCTGTATTTTGATAATGGATTAGCGGCCAGAGGAAAAACTTTTTTGAGTATTCACCCTCCCTTTCCCTATAACCGAAGAGGGGCCACATTCTAAATCCCGACTCCTTTTCACCTGTAATTGTTGAAAAGATAGGCCAGATAAAGTCTTTATTTACTGTTTTATCATCTCTCGTCCTCGTATAAATAGGCCATAAAACAAATTTTATCTCATCCTTGCCAAACCTCTTCCTCATATCACCATAAATTGGAAACAAACCGCCGTAACCCTCACCCTCCTCCGTCTTCCCCCAGAATACCGGGAAGAAGCCAAAGTCCTTTTTCTTCCCTTCCGTTTCTTTAAATTCCTTTCTTGATGTAAAAAGAGGAGTAAACCTTGATGAACTCTCCTCAGGATTCCTTTTATACTTGCCGAGGGGATAGATAACATCCACATCACTTGTATCCGCTTTTTTATCTTCTGTCTTAGAATAAAATGGTCTAAAAATCTTCTCTTCTCTTCTGGGGGTTTTTTCTATTGTTATGAAAGGACCTAATATATTATAGCGGCTTAAATTCTCCTTTCCATCATAAGTATAATCAAAGAGAGGCTGATAATTTTTAGTCTCATATTGCTCAGCCTTCTGTTCATTCAGAACAGGGTTTTTATTCTCTATATTTTTATTATGACCTGTCTGCTGTCTCACAGGCAGGGAAGTGGCACAACTGATTAAGATTAAAATACAGGATGTAATACTTAAAAAAACTTTGATTTTATTACCCATAGAAAACGAGTAAACCCAGTTAGAAAGTCTTCGCCTTTCTAACGTGGTTTTTTTAAAGGTCTAATTTTATACTATTGCCAAATAAAAACATATAAATTTTCATCCCTTGACAAATATAACATTTCCATAGTAGATTTTCACCATATAACAGGTAACACAAATCGACTTTTAAATTTGAGGCTACAAGAATATGAATAATCAGGAGATTAAGGCTTCAATACTTGTAGTTGATGATAATAATTTCATGCTTGATACCACAACCCTGCTTCTTAAAGAATATGGTTATCAGGTAACTCCCTGTGTTGACGCCAGAGATGCACTTGATAAGCTTCAGACCAATAAATTTGACACTGTCCTGAGCGACATAATGATGCCGGGGATATCTGGAATAGAGCTGACTGAGAAAATCCATAATTTAGAAAAAGACCTTCCTGTAATACTTATGACGGCATATCCGAACTTAGATGTAGCGGTTAATGCAATAAAGAAAGGTGCTTTTGATTTTATTATTAAACCATTTGAGCCTGACTATTTAAACCATTCAATAAAGAGGGCAGCAACATTTTACAGGCTCATAAAGATGGAG